>VYLK01000588.1_pt1 | contig 11163 bp, 8 predicted proteins | sample 5114321 | NCBI WGS metagenome assembly VYLK01 (sample SAMN12291792, study PRJNA351875) | freshwater metagenome | isolation source: freshwater lake | place: USA: Michigan, MSU2 Lake | collected 2011-08-16
GCTCAGGAAAGCCGTCTGCAGGTTCAGCGCCACCAGCAGGCCGAAGAACAGCGGGTCGACGCCGAAGTTGTCCAGCAGCGGGATGAAGATGGGCATGAAGATCACGATGATCTCAGTCCACTCCAGCGGCCAGCCCAGGATGAAGATGATCACCTGGCTCAGGATCAGGAACTCGGTCTTGGTCAGGTTCATCGACATGACCCAGTTCTCGACCAGTTCCTGCCCGCCCAGCAGCGCGAACGCAGCCGAGAAGATGGCGCTGCCCACGAACAGCCAGCACACCATCGCGCTGGTCTTGGCCGTGAGGAACACGCTCTCCTTCAACACCGTCATGTTGAACTGCCGGTAGGCCACCGCCAGGAGGAAGCCGCCGAAGGCACCCACTGCGGCCGCTTCCGTCGGCGTGGCCAGGCCCATCACGATGCTGCCCAGCACCGCCAGGATGAGGATCAGCAGCGGGAAGAAGCTGCTCAGCAGCATCTTGAAGATCTCCAGGCGCTGGAAGCTCAGCAGCGCATAGAAACCCACGAGAGCCAGCGCGCCGACGGCCGTGCCGATGTACCAGCCGCGCGTGGGCGGGGTGCGCTCGGTGCTGACCGGCTGTGCGGCATCGGCCGCGGCCGCGCCCGGGGGCTCCTGCACGCCACCGCTGGTCTCAGCCGCTGCGGCCGAGGCGCCTTCGCCGGCGGCCGGCGGCTCCTTCACGCCACCTTCGGCGGGCGGTTCTTTCACACCGCCTTCGGCCGGGGGCTCCTTGACGCCGCCCTCTGCAGGGGGCTCCTTCAGGTCGCCGCTGCCTTCTTCTGCAGGCGGTTCCTTCAAGCCGCCGCCTTCGGCCGGCGGCTCTTTCAGCCCACCTTCCGCGGGGGGCTCGGCCAGACCGCCTGGCGACTGCAAGCCGCCGTCAGAAGAAGCCGTGGCTTCGCTGCGGGCCGCGTCGGCCTGCGCCTCGGCGGTCGGCGGTGCGGTGTTGGCATGCCAGCTCAACCCGGCCGTGGCCGCGAACAGCAGGGCCGGCACCAGCGCAATGAAGAGCTGCTTGAGGATGTAGCCGGTGGGCACCGCCACGTTGCGGTGGCCCTTCAGCGCACGCAGCAGCGCGGGCAGCGCGTTGTTGCCGATGTTTTGCGCGATGGGTTCCGTCATCGGCGGCAGCGGCACGAAGCGCTCGGCAGCCGACAGCGGCGGCATCAGCGCGGGCTTCAGCTTCGCCAGGATGATCACGTAGGCCACGTACAGGCCGGCGAGCATGATGCCGGGGAAGAAAGCGCCGGCGTAAAGCTGCACCACCGAGACACCGGCGGTGGCGCCGTAGACGATGAGCATCACGCTGGGCGGGATCAAGATGCCCAAGCAACCGCCCGCGGTGATGGCACCGGCCGAGACGCGCACGTCGTAGCCGCCGCGCAGCATCTGCGGGAAGGCCAGCAGGCCCATCAGCGTGACCACCGCGCCCACGATGCCGGTGGCCGTGGCGAAGACCGCGCAGGTGAAGAGCGTGGCCACCGCCAGGCTGCCGGGCACGCGCGCCATGGCCAGGTGCAGGCTCTTGAAGAGCTTCTCGATCAGGTTGGCGCGTTCGACGAGGTAGCCCATGAACACGAACAGCGGGATCGAGATGAGCACGTCGTTGCCCATCACCTTGAAGGCGCTCTGCACCATCAGCGTGAGCGTCTTGGAGGTGTTCTCCTCGTAGGCGACCCACGTGAAGATCATGCCCATGCCCATCAGCGTGAAGGCCGTGGGAAAGCCCAGCATGATGGCCACGACGACCAGGCCCAGCATCATCAGGCCGAGGTGGCCGTTGGTGATCTTGTCGGCCGAGAGCAGCATCGTCGCGGTGCCCGCGATGATCAGCCCCATGATGATGAAGCCGAACCAGAGTTCCTTGCGGATCTTCACTTGGCGGCCTCCTGCTTGACCACGAACTTGTCGAGCTGGGCGATGTCTTCGTCCTTCACGTGCACCATGGCCTTGAGTTTGTCGACGTCGACTTCTTCGACGTCCTGTTCACGGGAAGGCCACTCGCCGTTGCGGATGCAGGCGATGCAGCGCACGATCTCCACGATGCCCTGCAGCAGCAGCATGCCGCCGGCAATGGGAATGGCGAACTTGAAGGGGTACAGCGGCAGCGGTGTGGCGCTGAAGGTGCTCTCGCGAATGGCCAGCGATTCGTTGGCGAAGATCCACCCGGCGTAGGTGAGCGCCACCACGCCCGGCATGAAGAAGAGGAAATAGAGCAACAGGTCCCACGCGGCCTGCGTGCGCGGGCGGAAGAAGCCGTAGAGCACGTCGCCGCGCACGTGGCCGTTCTTGCTGAGCGTGTAGGCGCCGGCCATCATGAAGAGGGTGCCGTACATCATGACCTGCGCGTCCAGCGCCCAGTCGTGCGGGTTGTTGAGCGCATAGCGCGAGAACACTTCCCAGGTGATCATCAGCGTCAGGCTGACGATCAACCAGGCGAACAACTGGCCGAGCCAGGTGGAGACACGGTCCACCAGCAGCAAGAGGCTTTGCATCGCGGCAATCTCCGGGGGATACACAGACGGGAACCAGGGATTCTCGCCCAGGAAAAAGGGCCACCGGCCCCTTGGCTGCGGTGGCCCCGTGCGGGCGGAGCGCGGAGGCTCAGGCCTTCTTGGCCGGGCGGAAGTAGTGGTTCCAGGCCATCTTGAAGTCGACCATGTAGTCGTTCTGCCACGAGCCGGCGCGCTCGGCGAAGGCGCGCTGCGAGTCCAGGATCTTCTTGAACAGCGGGTTCTCGCCGGCCTTGGCGGCGGTGACCTTGTCCCAGGCGGCCAGCTGGGCGCGCAGGATGGGATCGGGCGTCTTGTAGAAGTTGACCTTGGCCTTCTTCAGCTCGATGTAGTCCTGGCTGTTGCGCTGGATGGCCTTCCACGACATGTCGGCGCTGGCGGCCTGCACCGAGTAGTCGATGACGGCCTTCAGCTCGGCGGGCAGCGCGTCGTACTTGGTCTTGTTGAACAGGATCTCGAACTGCTCGCCGCTCTGGTGGAAGCTCTGCAGCATGCAGTTCTTCACCACGTCGGGGAAGCCCAGCAGGCGGTCGGAGCTGGCGTTGTTGAACTCGGCCGCGTCGATCAGGCCACGGTCCAGGGCCGGCACGATCTCACCGCCAGGCAGCGGGTTCACCGCGGTGCCCAGTTCCTTGAACACGTCGACGGCCAGGCCCACGGTGCGGAACTTCAGGCCCTTCATGTCGGCCACGGTGCGCACCGGCTTCTTGAACCAGCCCAGCGGCTGCGTGGGCATGGGGCCGTAGAGGAAGGACACCACGTCGATGTTCAGCGACTTGTAGATCTCCTTCAGCATGGCCTCGCCACCACCGTAGTAGTGCCAGGCCAGGACCATGTTGGGGTCCATGCCGAAAGCCGGGCCGGAACCCCACAGCGCCAGGGCCGTGTTCTTGCCGTAGTGGTAGGCCACCACGCCGTGGCCGCCGTCGAGCGTGCCCTTGTTCACCGCGTCCAGCAGCTGGAATGCCGGCACCACCGAGCCCGAAGGCAGCACTTCGATCTTCAGGCGGTTGCCCGCCATGTCGTTGACCTTCTTGGCGAAGTCGTTGGCGTACTCGTGGAAGATGTCCTTCGCGGGCCAGGTGCTCTGGAAGCGGAAGGAGACAGTCTGGGCCGAGGACACCATCGGCGTGGCCAGCGCGCCAACGCCGACGGCACCGGCAGCGGTGGACTTCAGGAAACTGCGGCGCGGGGCCGGCTTCTTGGCTTCGGTCATGGTCTTATCTCCAATGAGGGGCGATTCAGGGAAGGGCAGGCCCGGGGGCCCAGAGGACAACGTCGCACTATGGCCCGCGGCTTCGCAGGGGCACAAGTCGGTCTTACCCGGGCTCTGGCGTCTGCGCGACGGCCAGCCTGTCGTGGGCCAGGGTGCAGGTGTTTTGACTTCGTGCGCACCAATGGTGCCAGCCGTTCAAGGCAGCAGGCGCCGGCCTTCTACCTGCACCAGCAGGCGCACGCGGTCGCCCACCAGCGGCAGGCCGAAGGTGGCGCCGTACTCGCTGCGCGAGACCTCGCCTTCGAAATCACCGCCGCACACCTCCACGCGCGCGCCTTCGTGCACGGCCTCGCGGCAGGTGTAGCGCTGGGCCCGCAGCTCCAGCGGCTGGCTCACGCCGCGCCAGGTGAATTCACCGCGCAGGGCCTGCACGCGGCCGCCTTCAAAGGTGAAGCGCCGCGCCACGAAGTAAGCCACCGGGTGGGCGGTGCTGGCCAGCAGGTCGTCTTGCCGCAGCCGGCTGTTGAAGACCGCCAGCCCGGTGTCGACGGTGGCGGTGGGAATGGTCAGGCCCACCTCGCCGGTACCGGCGGCAGGGTCGAGCGTGACGCTGCCCTCGATGGGCCCGATGCGGCCGCGGATGGTGCTGGTGCCGAAGTGCAGCACTTCGAAGTGCACCCAGCTGTGATCGCGGTCGAGCGTGTAGCTGCGGGGCTGGGCCTGGGCCGGGGTTGCCCCGGCCAGCAGGGCACCCATCAGCAGCAAGGGCAGCGATGCGGGAATGTTCATACCCGCATGCTGCCCGAGAACCGGCCCTGAGGTGCATCAGGGCCGCTGGCTGGAAGGCCTTACTGCTTGACGGCTTCCACCTGGATCAGCAGGCGGATGTTGTCGGGGATGCCGGGCAGGCCGTAGGTGCTGCCCCACTGGCTGCGCTGGATGGTGGTCTCGAAGTCACCGCCGCAGACCTCGCGCTTGAAGAAGGGGTTCTCGTAGCAGTTGAAGCGCGAGCCCTTCAGTTCCACCGGCTGGGTCTTGCCGAACATCGTCAGCGTGCCCTTGACGCCGGTGACCTTGGTGCCGTCGAAGCTCAGGCCCGTGGCCTGGAAGCGGGCGGTCGGGTGGGTGGCGACGTCGAAGAAGTCCTTGCTCTTCAGGTGGTTGTCGAAAGGCGCCACGCCGGTGCTGATGCTGGCCATGTCGATGGTGATGTCGATCTTGCCGGTCTTGGCGGCGCGGTCGATCTCGATCTTGCCTTCCTTCTTGTCGAAGCGGCCGCGGTTGGTGCTGGTGCCGAAGTGCAGCGCTTCCCAGGTCACGAAGGTGTGCGTGGGGTCGAGCGTGTAGGTGGCGGTCTGAGCCTGGGCGCCGGCGCCGAAACCTGCCAGCAGAGCGGCGGTGGCGGCCGCGGTGATGAGCTTCTTCATGGGGTTCTCCGGAAGGGTTGGGGGTGAGGGTTGGGAAGGGCTGTGGTTCACAGCGGCGCCAGGCCGGTGAGCTGCAGCTTGAAGCGGATCTGCACGTCGTCGGCCAGCAGCGAGGTGTCGTTCCAGTCGCCATCGCCCACCTTGAAGGCCAGGCGCTTGATGACGAAGGTGCCGGTGGCCGTGCTCGTGCCTGCGGCTTGGGCCACCTGCACCGGCACCACGACGTTCTGCGTGGCGCCCTTGATGGTGAGCTTGCCCGCCACCTCGAACTTGCCGGCGCCGGCGGCCTTGATGCCCGTACTCTGGAAGCTGGCCTGCGGGAACTTGGCCACGTTGAGCCAGGTGGCCTTGGGCACTTCGGCGTCAAGCTCGGCGCTGCCGAAGCGGGCGCTGGCGGTGTCGATGGTGAAGGCCACGGTGCCGGTCTCGGGCTTCTTGGGGTCGAGCGTGACCTGGGCCGTGAACTTGCCGAACTTGCCTTCCACCGGCACGCCCATCTGGCGCGTGGTGAAGGCGATCTCGCTGCCGGCGGGCACCAGCACGGCAGGCTTGGCTTGCGCCAGCGCGGGCTGCACGGCGGCGCCGAACAGGGCAACGGCCAGGGTCAAGCCGAGTAGGAGGCGGGAGGACATGGTGTGTTCCTTGGGGGCGGTTCAGGGCGGGGAAGCCGACGGGGCGCTCAGGTGCGGCCAGGTTGCATGCGCTTCAAGAGGCCGTCGCGGTCGATGAAGTGGTGCTTCAGCGCGCCGGCCACGTGCAGCACGACGATGGCCGCCAGCCCCTTGGCCAGCCAGCCGTGGAAGGGCTTGATGGTGTCGGCCAGCTCGCGGCTGACGGGCACGAAATCGGGCAGCGGCAGCACGCCGAAAAGCACGATGGGGAAGCCCGCGGCCGAGCTGTAGGCCCAGCCCGAGAGCGGCACGGCGAAGAACAGCACGTAGAGCGCGAGATGGGCGCCATGCGCGGCGCGGGCCTGCCAGGCGGGCATGGGCAGGTCGGCCGGCGGGCGGTGCGTCAGGCGCCACAGCAGGCGGGCGGCCGAGAGCGTGAGGATGAGCACGCCAGCCCACTTGTGCCAGTTGTAGAGCTTCAGGCGCTGCGGCGAAAACGGCAGGTCGACCATGTACAGGCCGACCGCGAAGGCGCCAGTGATCATCAGGGCCAGCAGCCAGTGCAGGCCGATGGCCACGCCGCTGTAGCGCTGGGAGGGCAGGGCGGTGTTCATGGGACTGAAGTGTCCCGGGGCCGACCGGGGCGGCCGTTCAAGCCTTTTGATGGCGTCGGACTGCGCGCATGAACCCGGCGGCTTCCAGGGCGGCGTGCTCGGCCGGCGGCAACAGGCCGTGGCGGTGACCGAAGGCCAGCGTCACCAGCGCCGCATCCAGCGTCATGCGGCCGCGCGGCGAGGTGCCGGCGGCCAGCGTCATCGCCTCGTCCACCGGCAGCAGGTGGAAGGCGGCGACCTCGCCGTCCTGGTTCTGCGGCCGCAGGCCAGGGGGCAGTTCGAGGTCGAAGGCGTGCAGGTCTTCGAACTGGCGGCCTTCGGGCACGTCGCGGTGCAGGCGCAGCACAGCGGTGGCCTGCACGCCGGCCATCTGCGCGGCGTGCAGCCCGGCTTCTTCCCAGCCCTCGCGTTGCAGGGCCTGCAGCGGCGTCTGGCCCGCGGGCACGCCGCCGCCGATGAGGTTGTCGTAAAGACCCGGGTCGGTGGCCTTGTCGAAGGCGCGCTGGGCGATCCACAGATGGGTGGGCCGGCCTTGGGCATCGGCCACATAGCCGTTGGCGTGCGCGCCCAGCGTCAGGCTGCCCCAGAAGCGCGCGGCGGCGCGTTCCATGGTCGCCAGCACGGCGCCGGTGTGTGGGTCGAAAAGCGGGAAGGGCTCGTCGCGCCAGGCGCGGATGTGGCCGAGCGCGCGCAGCGCGGCGTGCACCTCGGCCAGGGCGGCCTCGCGCTCGCCGGGCGCGGCCGTGAGGGTGACGGCTTCGGCCTCCACGCGCAGCCATTGCGGCCAGGCGTGCAGGGCCGGCAGGTGCGCCCGGGCGACGCTGCCCACCTGCGTGCCGGCCACGTGGAAGGGCACGCGGGCGTCGGCCTGCCCGGGCTGTTCAGCGGCGCTGGCGGCGGCCAACACCGGGGCCCACCTCATGCGGCCTGCTTCAGCTCACCCGCGCGCCAACGCTTCATCAGCGCTTCCCACTTCGGCCGCGCAGTGGCCAGGTGGCGGGCCTTGACGTGGCCGTAACCGCGGATCTCCTCGGGGATGCGGGCGATCTCCACCGCCAAAGTGCGGTTGCTGGCGTTGAGCGTCTTGAGCAGCTCCTCGATGCAGGCGCGGTACTCATTGATCAACGCCCGCTCCATGCGGCGCTCTTCGCTGCGGCCGAAGAGGTCCAGCGCACCACCGCGCAAGCCCTTCATCTTGGCCAGCAGCCCGAAAGCGCTGCGCATCCACGGGCCGAAGGGCTGCTTCACCAACTCACCGCGCGCGTTCGTCTTGGCGATACCGGGCGGCGCGAGGTGGTGCACGAGCTTGTAGTCGCCCTCGAACATCGCGGCCACCTTCGAGGTGAAGGCCGGGTCGGTGTGCAGGCGGGCCACCTCGTACTCGTCCTTGTAGGCCATCACCTTGAAGAGGTAACGCGCGACCGCTTCGCTCAGGGCCGTGCCGCCGCCCAGAGGCGTTTCAGCCGCACGCACCTTCTCGACGAAGCTGCGGTACTGCGCAGCGTAAGCGGCGTCCTGGTAGCCGGTGAGGAAGTCCACCCGCGTCTTGAGCATCTCGTCCAGGCCGGGCTTCTTGACGAACTGGATGACCTGCTGCGCCTTGAAGAGCGCCTGCACCGCCGCCAGGTCGTGCGCGCAACGGCGGCCCCATTCGAAGGCGGCCTTGTTGTTGTCGATCTGCACGTTGTTCAGCTCGATGGCGCGCATCAGTGCGGCATGGCTCAGCGGAATGCGGCCCTGCTGCCAGGCGTAGCCCATCATCAGCGGGTTGGTGTAGATGCTGTCGCCCAGCAGCTGCACGGCCACCACCTCGGCGTCGAAGGCGCCCACCAGTGCATCGCCCACGCTGGCGCGCACGGCGGCTTCACAGGCGCCGCCCGGGAACTGCCAGTCGGCGTTTCTCACGAAGCTGGCGGTCGGCGTGCCGTGGGTATTCAGCGCCACGAAGGTGCGGCCCTCCTGCATCACCGCCAGCGTGTACTTCGCGGCGCCGACGATGCTGTCGCAGGCGATCACCAGGTCGGCCTTGGCGGTGTCGACCTTGGTGGTGAAGATGGCCTCGGGCCGGTTGGCGATCTGGATGTGGCTCCAGGTGGCGCCGCCCTTCTGCGCCAGGCCGCCGGCATCCTGTGTGACCACGCCCTTGCCTTCCAGGTGCGCGGCCATGCCCAGCAGGCTGCCGATGGTGATGACGCCCGTGCCGCCCACGCCGCCCACCACGATGCCCCAGGCCTGTTCGGCCGCCGGCAGCACCGGCTCGGGCAGCGGCGGCAGCGCCGAGAGGTCGCCCTTCTTCTCTTTCTTGGCTTTCTTCAGCTGCCCGCCTTCCACCGTGACGAAGCTCGGGCAGAAGCCCTTCACGCAGGAAAAGTCCTTGTTGCAGCTGTTCTGGTTGATGCGGCGCTTGCGGCCGAACTCGGTTTCCACCGGCTCCACGCTCAGGCAGTTGCTCTGCACGCTGCAATCGCCGCAGCCTTCGCACACCAGCTCGTTGATGACGACACGCTTCTCGGGGTCGGCCAGCTTGCCGCGCTTGCGGCGGCGGCGCTTCTCGGTGGCGCAGGTCTGGTCGTAGATGATGGCCGTGGTGCCGGGGATCTCGCGGAACTCGCGCTGGATGTCGTCCAGCCGGTCGCGGTGGTGCACGGTGACACCCGCCTCCAGCGCCACGCCCTCGTACTTGCCCGGCTCGTCGGTCACGATCACGAGCTTCTTCACGCCTTCGCTGAGCAGGCTCTTCTGGATCTGCAGCACCGTGTGGCCTTCGGCGCGCTCGCCCACCTGCTGGCCGCCCGTCATGGCCACGGCGTCGTTGTAGAGCACCTTGTAGGTGATGTTCACGCCGCTGGCGATGCTCTGCCGGATGGCGAGGATGCCGCTGTGGAAGTAAGTGCCGTCGCCCAGGTTCGCGAAGACGTGCGCGTCGGTGCTGAAGGGCGCCTGGCCCGTCCAGGTGACGCCTTCGCCGCCCATCTGGCTGAAGGTCTCGGTGCTGCGGTCCATCCAGGTCGCCATGTAGTGGCAACCGATGCCGGCCAGCGCGCGGCTGCCCTCGGGTACGCGCGTGCTGGTGTTGTGCGGGCAGCCGCTGCAGAACCAGGGGGCGCGATCGCCGGTGTCGGCCTTCATCGCGGCGAGTTGCGTCTCGCGCGCGGCGATGGTGGCCAGGCGCTCGTCCATGCGCGCGGCGATGTCGGCAGGCACGCCCATCTTCTTCAGGCGCTTGGCAATGGCCTTGGCAATGATGGCCGGCGTGAGGTCGCCCTTGGCGCGCAGCAGCCAGTTGTCGCTCGGGTTGGGGCGGCTCCACTCGCCACCGTCGCTGTCACCTTCCGGCTCGTCGAACTTGCCCAGCACATTGGGGCGCACGTCGGGGCGCCAGTTGTAGAGCTCTTCCTTGAGCTGGTACTCGATGACCTGGCGTTTCTCTTCGACGACCAGGATCTCCGAGAGCCCGGTGGCGAAATCGCGCGTGATGCTCGCTTCCAGCGGCCACACCACGTTCACCTTGTGCAGGCGCAGGCCGATGGCCTGGCAGGTGGCGTCGTCCAGGCCCAGATCCGCCAGGGCTTGCCGGGTGTCGTTGAAGGCCTTGCCGCTGGCGATGACGCCGAAGCGGTCTTGCGAGGTGGCGATGACGTTGTGGTTGAGCTTGTTGGCGCGCACATAGGCCAGGGCCGCGTACCACTTGTAGTCCATCAGCCGCGCTTCCTGCTCCAGCGGGGCGTCGGGCCAGCGCACGTGCAGGCCGCCGGGCGGCATGACGAAGTCTTCGGGCAGCACGATCTTCACGCGCTCGGGGTCCACCACCACCGAAGACGAAGACTCCACCACCTCCTGGATGGTCTTCATGCCGCTCCACACGCCGCTGAAACGGCTCATGGCGATGGCGTGCAGGCCCATGTCGAGGATGCCCTGCACGTCGGACGGGAAGAACACCGGCAGCCCGCAGGCCTTGAAGATGTGGTCGCTCTGGTGCGGCGCGGTGCTGCTCTTGCTGACGTGGTCGTCGGCGGCGATGGCGATCACACCGCCGTGCTTGGAGGTGCCGGCCATGTTGGCGTGCTTGAAGACGTCGGAGCAGCGGTCCACGCCCGGGCCCTTGCCGTACCAGATGCCGAAGACGCCGTCGTACTTCTTGCTCTGCGGCCACAGGTCGAGCTGCTGCGTGCCCCACACCGCGGTGGCGCCGAGCTCTTCGTTCACGCCGGGCTGGAAGACCACGTGCTTGGCCGCCAGGTGCTTCTTGGCGGCCCACAGCGCCTGGTCATAGCCCCCGAGGGGGCTTCCACGGTACCCGCTGATGAAGCCGGCCGTGTTCAGGCCGGCGCGTTCGTCGCGCTCGCGCTGCAGCATGGGCAGGCGCACCAGGGCCTGCACGCCGCTCATGAAGGCACGGCCGCTGGACAGGCTGTACTTGTCGTCGAGCGTGACGGACTCGAGCGCCTTGCGGATGTGTTCGGGCAAGGGGGCATTCATGCGGCGGGCTCCTCGGTGCTGCAGGGCGAACGCGGATGCCACAACGGCCCGCAAGACGCGTGCCGCAGTGTAGGTAAACGCGCCTGGCATGTCTTTTCTTTTGATGCCCGCTCAGGCATGCTGCAAGAAAGGAACTTGCTCAAAAATGCCAACCAAGAAGCAGATCGTGCCTAACCGGGCGAAATCAGGGAAAACCTCAGTCGGCGTGGCCGCGCCGGCCGCTGCGCCCCTGCCCGAGCCCGTCGCGCCGGCCGAGGCCGACGGCACCCGCGCGCTCGA
>VYLK01000589.1_pt1 | contig 11152 bp, 14 predicted proteins | sample 5114321 | NCBI WGS metagenome assembly VYLK01 (sample SAMN12291792, study PRJNA351875) | freshwater metagenome | isolation source: freshwater lake | place: USA: Michigan, MSU2 Lake | collected 2011-08-16
GCGACATGCGGTCAAGCTGATCATAGCGCACGGTCTGGGCGTGAATCATCACCGGGCGACGATCGGCTTTGCCAAAAAGCTGGTTCGCTTTTTCAATCGAAAAGATAAATGCTTCGGCCGCTGCATCCCCGTTACAGTGTGCCAGAATAGGCCACTCGTTGCGGTAGGCGCGCTGCACGAGCCTATCGACCACGCGGCTGCTGGAGTAAGCCGGGTAGCCGGTGTAGTTTTTATCCTGCCCCTCCGGTGGAATTTTATACGGCTGCGTTAACCAGGCCGTACGCCCCTGCGGCGAGCCGTCTAAACTCATTTTGATTCCGGCCAATCGGAAATGGTTCGTGTACGTGCGGGATGCTTTTTTGCCTTCCAGAAATTCTTGTTCCATGTAGATATCGGGATATACCGCAACGTCCATTTTCAGCCGGCCGGCGTCGGCCAGTCGTTGCCAGGTGGTGGTGGAACTCTTGCTGGCCCGCCCTTCCTGCGCAGTGGTGAAGCCAAACTCGGCATACGCCTCAAGGCCCGCCAGCGACATGCGGTCATTATCGTCATTGTCAAACCGGGAAAGCAGCCCATACGACACCTTCATTCCGGCCGTCTCTTCCAGCACGCCGTTCGGGGTTTTGCCGTCCGCCTCTCGCCGGATCACACCGCCCCCCGGATTAGGTGTTGCTGCTGTGATGTCGGACAGCTCAAGCGCTTTATGATTGACGGCAAAAAGATGCCCCGACTGATGAATCAGCAGCACCGGAAGATCAGTTGAAATCTGATCCAGTTCGGATGCAGTGGGGTGCCGTTGTTCTTTCAGCTGCGCGTCGTCATAGCCGAACCCAATGATCCAGCCAATCTTCTTCACGAACGCCTGATTTTGTATGACCCAGTCGTTTACTTGTTGCTGCAGCGTCGCGATATCCGTTACCGGGCCATCCGGTGGTGCCAGCAGGTTGGCCGACATGCGTTGAAGCCCGGCGCCTCCGGCATGGCCGTGGGCATCAATGAAGCCGGGAAGCAGGGTTTGCCCCTCAAGGTCTTTGTGGTTGGCATGTGCGTAGCGGTGTTCGGCATCAGCAAGCCGGCCCACGAAAACGATTTTTCCGCTATCCGCAACAAGCGCTTCCGCATAGGTGGCAGAGTCACCTTCCATCGTGATCAGGTGGCCATTGTGATACAAGGTGGCAGATGAGGGCAATGTGCCGGAAGGTTTGTCCACCTGGCATCCAAGTAGTGTAGCGATCAGCGTTAGGATCAGCAGGGTAGATGATAGCTGTGTAGGCATCGACAATTGTGTCTATGCTAAAAGTAGCAGTTTTTTGCCGGAAAAAGCTCTCTCACATAAAAAAAATCGGGCCATGAATTGCTTTTTGTACATTTCGCAAAAATCTGAATTCACATGAAGACGTTGTTTTACTTTTCGGTACTGGTATTGGTGTCGGGCGCGTGCAGTTCGGTCAAAACTTCCTACGACTATGACCGTCAGGCGAACTTTAGCGAGTATAAAACCTTCCGGTTTACCGATGAAGCTCTCGCTCTCCCGGTAAATGATCTGGTTCGGAAGCGGATTACAAATGCCATCGCCTCAAGTCTCCAGGCGAAGGGACTCACGCAAACCTCGTCTGGAGCGGACTTATTGGTTGATCTTGGCACCCAAACTCGTCAGGAGCAGCAAACTACTGCCACCAGTGCCAACATGGGTGGCTTTTATGGAAGGCGGTGGGCATTTGGAACCGGTTTTTCATCCACGCAGTACAACACCATAACCTACACGGTGGGAACACTGATTATATCGCTGGTTGATGCGAAACGTCAACAGTTGGTATGGGAAGGCCGCGGTACATCCACCATCAGCGACCGAACCATGCAGCAGGAGCAGTTGGAAAAAGGGATTGCGCAAATCCTGCAAACCTTCCCGCCTCCTGTAAAGAAGTATTGAGCTGCAGCTTAGTGATGATGTTGTTTTGATTTCTCCGCCATAAATGAATGATCACATGCGCACATCCATGTTCCTGTATTTCGTGGTTTTTTTGGCATGCCAGGCAACTGCCCAGATTCGTGTAAATGGGTATGGCGCCTATGCCTTTGATGACCGGATCGAATCGTATTCGTCGCCCTCCCGTTTTCATCGCGGCACATTGCAGGGTGGTCTTGTATGGGGCGCCGGTTTGGAATACAAACTAAGGCCTGCTTACTCGATGGAACTGCTGTACCAGCGGCTTGATGCCGAGGCGCCTATGACGTTTGCCAATGGAAGCACGGTGCCAACATCCAAAGTTTTTGAGTATAGTGCAAACTTCATTTTTCTTGGCGGGTTGCGTTTTCTGGATATCCCAAGTGAGTCGGTTGAGCCATTCGCTGGATTCCTTGGTGGCGCGGCGATATATCAGGTCAGCAATCCAGAGCCGGGTGGCGACCGCAGCCTTACGCGGTTTGCGTGGGGTGCCCGGCTCGGCACAAACATCTGGCTCAATACCCAGGTTGCCGTCAAGTTGCAAGCTCAGGTGATCTCAGTGGTGCAGGCGTTTGGTGGAAGTGCCTACCTCGGAACCGGAGGCAGTGGCGTTGCGCTCGACAGCTACTCTACCATGTTTCAGTTTAATCTCGGGGGCGGACTCGTGTTCAAAATGCGGAAACCACAGTAGTTGAAGCACTATGGCATTCGTACTGGCAGAGGAAGTTGCGCGAAAAGTTGTGAACGAATTTCGACATTAATCATATCTTCGATCTGGTAAAAACGGGCGGCAGTAAGTATCGAAACCTTCTTTTTGACAATCCTGTAATACTTGGTGCGCAGGGCCAGTTCGCCCGACAGCAGCTCGTTGCTCGCTTTCACCAATTCGTCTGCGGTTATGTCCGTCACCTGATCGAGGTGAAGGAGGTATTTTTCGACCAACTGAATGCGTTTGGTGCCGAAGCGGTAACGAAGCGTTTCATACTCTTCGTAAATCGGCCAGAAAAGGGCAGCCTCTTTTTCGTTCAGTTGCAAAGCATCCGCTACGATGGCTTTCTTTTCCAACTTGAAAGCGCTGCGCACCAACTCGGTTTCGGTAGCCTGCGCAGAAAGATTAAGCGTTCCCAGCAAAAGAAGAAAAGCAACAATTGGTTTCATATTCAATAAAAGATTTAGTTTCAGATTGTACTAAGGAATGATCTCCAAGCCATCCGCTCCGTTCGGTTTCAGGACAAGTCGTGCAAATCTATCAAAAAGTACTACTTACCGGCCGACATTTGGTAAAATTTCCTATTTCGGTTGTAGTGAATGGAGTTTATGTTTGCACGACCAAAATTACCGTTGCATGATGAAGCATCCCTTGCCTGTATGACAAAAGCACCTTCCTCCCTGTTCCGGTTGCTGACCGTGCCTGCTATAGCCTGGGGTATTTATTTTCTGAAGCATTCATTCGACTGGAAACCTCTGTTGATGCTGGCGGTGGGGGCACTGCTTGTGGTCGTTATGGATGCAGTCCATCACGCTGAGGTGCTTTCTCGGCGAATCGGTGAACCTTTTGGTGCGCTCTTACTGGCTGTGGCCGTCACAATGATCGAAGTTTCGGTGATCATATCGTTCATGCTGAATGGCTCAACCGATTCCACTTTCCTGGCCCGCGATACCGTGTTCGCTGCGGTGATGATTATACTCACCGGGATGACCGGACTCACGCTGTTCATCGCGGGTTTGAAATATCGCGAGCCCGAATTTTCATCACACGGCGTGATTTCCGTTTTAACGGTACTGGTAGCCATATCGGTCATGGCATTGATCCTTCCGAATTATACTGAGGCACAAAACGGACCGTTTTATTCCTAAAACCAGTTGTTTTTTATTGCCACGATCACGCTCGTTTTATATGGCAGTTTTCTGTTTGTCCAGAACTTCCGGCACCGGGAGGATTATGTAGGACAAGGTAGACAGGATGAGGCACCCGTCAGACCCGGTAAGCGGGAAACCATCATCAGCGCTATACTGTTGCCAGTGGCGCTTTTTGCCGTGGTGATGCTGGCGGAATCAATGGCGCACGACCTCGAACATTTTATCGAATCGCTTGGGGCACCGATGGCGCTATCGGGTGTGATCATCGCGCTCGTGGTGCTATTGCCTGATGGAATATCCGCCGTGAGGGCGGCAGCAAATAACCAAATGCAGAAAAGCCTGAATCTCTCGCTGGGTTCTGCACTCGCCAGCATCAGCTTAACGATTCCGATGATTTCGTTTTTTGCGCTCTTCACCGGAAGACCGGTGGCGTTCGGCATCAACACGGAATCTTCTGTGATTTTTTTGATGGCGCTGTTTGTTATCATCCTGGCCCTAAGCAAGGGAAAGACGAATATCTTACAGGGTATGGTGCTGCTCGTTTTATTTGTTGTTTATCTATTTCTAACCATGGTGCCCTAACGGGTATGCCCATTAGCCGGTTAATGATTCCTCGGCTGCACCCACCTTTGCTCGCAGCACACGCGGGGTAAATTTCGTTTCGTGTGGCGGCTCTGGCCGCTGTTGCCGGGCGTTGTGTTATTTCTTTCGGGCAAATTCGAATGTGCGCGAAACATTAAAGCCCAGGCGCATGTCGCCCTTTCGCCAGGAGTCAGTTGTATAGGGAATGACCTGACTTTCGTTGATGCTGTAACCGTTGGTCACAAAAACCTGGAAAACGTGGCCACCAGTTTCAATATCAAAACCTACCGCCAAAACATTATAATACTGGCGCATGTCGCGCGCATAGAGGGTGACGGGTGCGATATACTCCGCCGTGACCGCCACACTGCGCGTGAACTTGTAGCGGAAGGATCCGGAAACCGCCAGCAAATCATTCTTGTCGGTTAGGCGGTCCACCAGATTATGGTGAACAAAAATCGGGCTGACCTGCGCACTAAACCGCGGATTGAACTTCCGGGCAACCATCACCATGCCCACGTACGACAGGCGGCTCGAAAAGTATTGATAACGGGGGTTACCCGAAGGTGTGCCCGGATCACGTTCGCCCAAAATATTTGCGGTCCCCAGAATGGTCAGCGTGACGGGCATACGGTTATCTGCGGTCTGCCTCAACCATTTATATTTGATCATCCCGTCAAACACTTTTCTGTCGGACGTCCTTCCGACACCAACCATGAAGCGGTCAGTTAATGCATAATCTAGTCTGAATTGAATACTCGCAGGGCCGTCAAGTCCCCAAAGGCTCTGGGCGCCAGATCCGAGGCTCCCAAAGCGATGCGCAATCCGGAACTCCAATGAACGCGCTGCAAGGGTTTCAATGGTATGTAAATCTACGAGCCGGGTGCCCTTGAACGTGGCGAAGGTATAGTCCTTTGCGACTGGTTGCTGGGCATCGAGTTCTTTAAGCAAGTCGTCTTGTGCAAGGAGTTGAGTTGTGAGCACAAGGGGGAAAAGGATGGCAAGATATGCTTTCATGTGGCTTACTCGGGCGTACCTGAAGTGATCCATGACTTTATTTTTTCGATTTGGCAGGCGGCCAGCGGGCGCGAAGGAGGCATTGGAGAAAAGCCTGGCTTACGCTCAATAACATTCAACAACAAACCATTGCCGGTCGAATTGCGCGTACCCTGGTAGGTATCAAGCCGGATGCCGCCACTCGCATTACCCGCGGTATGGCAAGATACACAGTTTAGGTTGATGATGGCCTGGATGGATGCCGAATACGTGGCAGGTACGGATGAACTGCATGGGTCTGTTGTATCGAGACGAGGGTACAACCCATCTACGCTGTCATAATAACATCCCGTCATGATTACGAGGGACAAAAAGAGGAACGCGCTTTTCATTTCTATTTTTCTTTTGCGCCCTGCAAGATCCAGATGTAAATGAGGTTGATTTGCTGATCTGCCAGCGGGCCATCTGGCGGCATCGCAATGCCGGGGGTCAGGTTAGTAATGGTTCGAAATAATTTGCTGGCCTTCGGGTCACCCGATTTTACCAGCCCCATCACGTCCTGATACGTAACAAGTGCGGGATCTTCGGCGGAGCCCGCATGACACTGGCTCCGCGCGCAGTTATTCAGCGTGATCGGCTGAATATCGTTTTCGAATGTGACTACCGGTGTCGAGGGCACGACCGGATCGTGTTGGCAACCAAGCCAAAAAATCATCCCAATAAACAACAACGCAAAAAACTTCATCGGATTAAAAACACCACAAATAGCAAAATCATTTGCCAGCTTACTATACTTCTTTTTGAAATTTTTTCAGCACCCATCATCCTAAACCTAAGATCCACCAGCAGGTTTTTGAAAGTGTTACTTTTACTTTTCTGCTAAGGGCACGGCAAAAGGGGTTCCTGAATTCTTTTGCCCGTTACAAAACTGGAGAGCGTACTACGTTGCACCCCTGAGCATTTCTGGTTGGAATGTGGTGCAAAATGATTTCCGGATTACTCTTTCTGCGTTCGGGCCCAGATGTAGCTGCCGATTAAGATACACTGCTGAACATTCCTGTCGTTCACAGGTTGATCAGAATTTGAAAAAAACTAGTCCGCTGCGTTTCCGGTAAGCTTCGAAATCCGGGTAGCGGGCTAGTGATCGGTCTTTGCGAATCATATTTGGAAGGAAAATAACGGCCACGTATAACGCCACGACCAGCCAGGGCAGCCAGTGCATCGGTAACATGGCAAATGAAGAATATATCAAGATTTCGCCCAGATAATTTGTATTCCGAATACATGAAAAATAGCCCTCAGTGATTAGACCACCTTTGTATTTCAGGGTAAAATATTTTTGTGCATCACTTCCGAAATGCAACATTACGCCCCAGATATTCAGGGTTACCGAAGCACCCACCAGTAAAGGAGAGGGTTCAATACCCCGACTGATGAGCAGAAAGGGAGCAATCCAATACAACAGCAAACCTACAAAACTAAATATGCCATAACCTGTAGAAATGGTTCGCTCGAACTGCCGGTCGGGAAAAATCCGACTCTTTAGCAACCACAAAAACCCGTAAGTTCCGTGAAGGGCTAGATAAACAAATGCGCCAGTTCCAAAATTTTGGTAAACAAACATCAGAACAAGCACCACGAAGAAGGTTGAACCCTTGTGAAGGTTAATTGGATATTTGAATTTCATCACAGTATTCGGTTTTGGACGAGTAGTACTACGTGGAAAGATCGGTTTCAGCCTTTGTATCTAGTTGTGTTCACGGACTTCAGAAACAAACTTACTTACTTTCTGACTCATGTTAGTTTCGTGCTAAAACAGTCTGCGTGGTTAGAGTCTCTATTTGAAAAACACTGCTGGAGTGTTGGGCCAGCTTGTGGGTTAAAAAACAAACGCTCAAGGCAGTTGATGCAAACTGGCGTGTTCCCGGCTTTTTCAGGTTGGCCCCTAGTTTGTCGCACGGGCCAAGTGAATTTTTTCACCTATGAGCTTGTTAGCGGATCAATAAGTAGACATTCAGGGCCAGAAAGAATCCCAGTTGTACGAAGTAATACGGCAGCGCAAGGCGGTTATCGGCACCGACCCGAAAAATGTGATAGGCGCTCATCATGACGATGGAGGTAAAGAACCAACCGATGTAGTTTTGAAGCGGCACGTTATTATTCGCCCATGTCCAGAAGTCATAATTCATCGCGACAGGTTCAATCAGCCAATCGATAAAAACAGCTAACAAGGCACCCGTCAGCACCTTAACAGGCACTGAAACGCGGAGTGAATCGGTCAGAGTTGCCACGCAATAAATGATCAGCAGCCAATTCAACCCAATAATAACGGGGACGTTCAGAAACTTGGGGCCGAGCGTTTCCCCGTACTCGTAGTCGCCAAACAAAAAACTGAAGTTCACCCCCAGGAATTCAACGAGGAAGCCAAATGAGTAGGTGAATACTGAAAAGAGCAACAGCGGCCTCAGGGCGCCCCGGTGGTTCAGGAATAGAAGGTATCCGCTGATCATCAGATTGACGGGCGTTAGCAACCGGAAGTGCTCCTGATAGGGCGAAACCAATCCCAGAACCCCGACCGTATGCATCAATACAATGCCGATAACCGAGTACTGAGTGAGCGTAGTGGTTAGGCGTAAGACGATTATTCGTAGCACGTTATGTTAACCCGCCGCTTAGGCCTTTTGTTTGAATCAGATTTGAAACAATTTTACCGCTGTTCAGCGCGAGTGGGATGCCGCCTCCGGGATGTACACTACCTCCGCAGAAATAGAGGTTTTTTATCCGGGAGCTGAAATTTGGGTGGCGCAGGAAGGCGGCAAATTTACTATTCGAACTGGTGCCGTATAGCGACCCCTGAAACGAGCTGGTGTTTACCTCAATTGAGCGGGGATCAAGTACAGTTTCACATTCGATCAGGTGTTCAATCTGGGTGCCCAAGGCCCGGTTGATTTTTTTTACAATATACGAACGGCAGGTGACCACCAGTTGGTCCCAGTCCTGGCCTGTGTTTGCCGGGACGTTGATCATAACAAACCAGTTTTCGCAACCCTCCGGCGCGTCTGCAGGTTCGTATTTTGACGTAATGTTGACATATACCGTCGGATCCGGCATTACCGTGTGCGTCTTAAAAAGTCCCTCAAACTCGGCCCGGTAGTCAGCAGAGAACAGAATGTTGTGTAAGTCGAGTTGCGGAAATTGCCTTCGGATCCCCCAGTAAAAGATCAAGGCCGAACTGGAGCGTTCCTGAGCCAGTGTTTTTTCAGGGGCCCGTTGAGCAGGAAGTAACTTCCGGTAGGTATGGTAGACGTCCATATTGGATACTACGGCATCAGCGGGTTGTTGACTGTTGTCTGCCACCACACCGATGGCGCGCCCCCCTGCTACCTGGATTTCCTTGACGGGGGTGGAAAATCGGAACGTTACCCCCAGATCGCAGGCCAACTGATAAAGCGACAGTGTAATGGCATGCATTCCCCCAACTGGTAAAAAAGTTCCAACGTTGAATTCGAGGTGGGGAACAGACGATAAAACGCCGGGTGCCTGATACGGATCTGATCCGTTGTAAGTGGCATAACGGTCGAATAGCTGTACCAGACGCGGATCACCCAGCCGTTTTTGATTCAGCCGGTGCAGCGTGGTAAAGATGCCAAGTGAAGGAATTCGAAGTAGTGCCTTCGCCACATCGCACGTTAGCCATGTGCTTGCGCGATGCAATGAGTTCTGCAGAAATATTGTTCCGGCAGTATCGTAGGTATGCCTTGAACTTTGCAGATAGGCAAGAACCCTCTGCCGCGGAATTCCCCACACATTTTCTACTTCTTTCGCGAATTTCTCCACATGGCCGTAGCCGTTCAGGTGGGTGCCATCGGCAAAAAAGTAATAGCATGTGGAATCTATTTTTCTGAAGGTGTAGTAGTGACGTGGATTTTTTCCGGCAGCCAAAAAAACGTCATCCAGAAAATCGGGCATAGTGAAAAGGGAAGGCCCGGCATCAAACCGGTATCCGCCCAATTTGAATTGCGTGAGTTTACCGCCAGGGTAAGCGTTGGCTTCGAATACGGTTACCTGATGCCCGAGTGCCTGCAGCCTGCACGCTGCCGCTAGTCCTGCCACTCCAGAGCCTACTATGGTAATGCGTTTTTTCACCACGTTAAAAACATGAGTACCAGGGTAAGGTTTGAAAACACCCGCATTTTTATTTTTTTGAATAATTGATTTAGCCTAATGGCTCACCCAAGCACAATCGGGCAGGCGCAAGCATTTGATTTGCAGACCAGCCCGATGCCGGACGTATTCAGGAATTGCGGTGCTTCCGTACGGGCCAGATACGATACGGCGAGTGGACAAAAGGGCCCTGTGAAGTGCATCGGCCTGCGTGAGGGAGGGAACGATTTCGGGTCGCGGGTGTATGGATTGAATGCTGTGTTTTTGCTTGCCGTGCGTGACCGGACGATCTGGCCGGGGTATGCCACACGTGAATTTTCCAACGGCAATCATGTGTAATACCATGGTGCTGTTTTGTTTTTTCTTCCTCAACTACCTGCATCTTTTCGTGATGCCAAGGGAGATCAGAACAGAAGATCTTGTAAGGGCAACTTTAGGACCCCTTTCGCAACCTCGCTCCAGTCAGGACCAGTTGCATTACCCCAGATTCCGCTGGGTCAAAAATATTCAACCTGCCGCAGCTTCCTCCATAACGTTTCTCTGGGTTCTGGGTGTGCAACTGCTTGTTCGCAAGGATCAACCATACTGTCGTGAATACGCAGGTCTCACTTTTTTGGTAAGCACATGTGCTACTCACTCGGTCTTCGGGCTGTTCTTGCTCGCCTCGTTTGGAATGTTGCCGTACTTTATCTTTATATCGATTATACGGGTTTTACATCATTCATTCGCAAGTACCCGCCTCTGCCTTGGCTACCGGCCTGGAGTTATGTTTACCCGCAAAGTCATGCTGAAACTTTTTTTGGCTCCTCTTTTTGATCGTATATTCCATAACTCTTGTGATTGCACTAGCCCGGAATCCGGAACTGCCGGAGAAGATACGGGAGTCAGGCAAGTAGAACGGGTGCCAAATTCAACCTTGTTCAAATCCACTTATTCATACATCACCCTTCACGCTTTCGGAAATGGCCGGGAAAAGTTTCCTTTCTGGTGAGGCGAAAAAAGCGGGTGCTCCGTTAGATCCTATCGTTGAGTTGCAGGCTGCTCGTTGAGGTGTTCTGCCAGTAACCTGTGGAAATGGTGGGTGCCCTGTTCACGTGTTACCGAGTATCGTCCATGTTTATAGAAGCGCGATCGGATACCCTTTTGTACCTGCTGTACCACGTCCTCGTCCTCCATTTCAACCTGATGTAAATTCGCACCCGCACCTTCCATCAGCTTTTCTTCTCGCCAGACGTAAGTAAGGAACGACACTTTAGATTGATCGGGCGAAACTGGTTTCACAATATTGATCGACAACCCCCACGGGTAAAAATTAAACATCATGTTTGGAAAAATCCAGAAGTAATATCCGGCAATTCTTTTTCCGAAGTCAGGTGAGTTCGGAGGCAAATCAAAACATGCTTCTTCGTTTTTGGTAACTCCGATCTGCAAGTTTGAGATGGAAAAAAGCTCCGTTGAGTAGGCACCGTAGTCGATAACGGCATTCAGCCCTGCATGAACAAAGGGGATATGAAAACCTTCCAGATAATTCTCACAATACAGTGCCCAATGGGCACTGTATTGTGAGAATTATCTGGAAGGTTTTCATATCCCCTTTGTTCATGC
>VYLK01000891.1_pt1 | contig 11137 bp, 7 predicted proteins | sample 5114321 | NCBI WGS metagenome assembly VYLK01 (sample SAMN12291792, study PRJNA351875) | freshwater metagenome | isolation source: freshwater lake | place: USA: Michigan, MSU2 Lake | collected 2011-08-16
TAAGTAGGGGGAGAGCCTTCGAGGTGTTAGGGACTTGCGCTTTGATAATGTGCCATCTGGCTGGTCTGGTTCTTCTACAGAGCGATTTTCTGGCTGGGATATTATTCCTACGCAGGTCCCTTACCCTAAAATTGAAGCGGTCTAACGACTTCCATCAATGTGCATGGTGCGTTCCCCAAAATCTATTGGTGGAATATTTGGACTTGCATTATCGCACTGAAACAGTCCAGTAGGGTGTGTTAGCGTCAGCGTAACGCACGGATTTTGAACGTTAGATAAGGTGCGTTAAATTTCATTAACGCACCCTACCAGATCGGCGTACTGCTATGCAGTGCCTTCGGCATCGCACTACCCTAAGGCCCTTAGGCAGTATATTTAATTTCAGTTACTGTGCCAACGCCGCTAGGATGTAAATTTCCATTCTCGTCAACGTTTAATCCAAGTGTTGAACCGTTGGCACCCTCATAACCAAAAACCCAGGCTTTGGTTCGCCAATTGATTAATACCCCCCAGCTTTCTTTGGGAAGTCCAGCGACTGAACCATGACCAATATCAGTTAACACAACCGTACCCTGAGCAACAGCCAAAGTTGCTTGATTACCCTGAGCAGGGATGCTGATTTTTTGTAAAGCCCACGTCATTTTTAGTTCCTCCTTTATACCGATTGTCACAGCTTGCAGTCAATGACAGTAAGTCAATTTTATCCGTTAAACTTTTGTCCACAATTACGTAGAAAAAGTGTACAAATTAGCCAACTTCAATTGACACACTCTCAATCAAGCACCGTGCATGACAGAAACGACGCTTAATATTCTAAGTAGTCCATATGCCGCCCTATAAGCAGGCAGCTAGGCAGTATTAGCTGTCGATATTCTTTGGATTTCTTATTCATGACTCTAGATACCTTTAAGCATCTAACTATATGTTATGCGGAAAGTTTTCGTATGTGACGCTAAATACACATTTTTTTAAGAATCTTTCCGTGTACTACGCTCAAATGGAGTAATCGCGAGAAGTTTTCCGTATTACATTACGATAAGCGTGTTGTACCGATTAGCGTATTCTGTTATGAACCCTTCCCCACCTCGAAAACTCCTAGACGTAGTGCGTGAAACCATTCGCCCTACCGCATTACTCCTATCGCACCGAACAAATATATCTGGACTGGATTAAGCGTTATCTGCTCTTCCATCAGGAAAAACATCCCCGTGAGATGGGAAAAGAAGAGATCAAGTCCTTTTTGACCCATCTTGCTGTTGACAAAAACGTTGCCGCCGCCACTGGGCCATAAAGATGTGAGGACGACGATGATTTATACCCACGTTTTAGCCAAAGGTGGCAAAGGTGTGAGAATTCCCCTTGATGATTGACTGATTGGTGTTGACAGCAGTTATTTTAATAGTGAGGTACGAGGTTTTCGTTTTGGGGAGTCGGTCGTCAATACAAAATTAGGTTATACTTCATCTTTATGAGAAAGGATGCAGTATCCGAAGCGAATTGGGGGGATTGATTACCATATTTAACTTCATTTGTCAAGAAATTCGCTCATTTTTAGGTGCGATCTGCTAGGCAGTGCCTTCGGCATCCTACTTAGACTGACAGCTTCAATCAATGTGCAGGGTGCGTTCCCCAAAATCTATTGGTGGAATATTTGGACTTGCATTAGGGAACGAACCCTACAGCTACAGCTACTAGACGGCTACGCTACCTGTTACCCTTTTCAAACATCCTCTCAGGAGTTGATAACTAAAAAACCCAGACGGGAACTCGTTTATAAGCAGGAGTCCCACAGCGAGGATCGATTTTAGCTTTGAATAAAACATTGGCTTCGGGATAGAACATAAAGCCAACACCTTCGCGAATCGGACCGAAGATAATTTCGATATTTTCTAATTTACTGGCATCTCCTTGAACGGTGACTCGTTGATGTTCTTGAAAGCCCGCTTTTTTGGCATCTTCGGCGTTGATCAATAAACAATGACGGTGAGGCATTCCTCGATATTTATCGCCCACTTGATAAACGACGGTGTTATGTTGTCCATAACTGCGTCCTGTTCCGAGAATCAGGGCAATTCCGGGGGCATTTTCTGGTTGATTGAAATCTTGCTTTTGCGGTGCTTTTAAAGTGGGTAAAGGGGTGACAGACATTTGCGCTTTTTCGGTCGATGTTGGAAAATGGGGTTCGGTAAAAATCCGTCCGCTAATGGTAAATTCTGTTTGGGTTTGATCTAATTGCCCGATCTTTTCATAACCCGGAATCGTTTTGGCGATTAACTGACGAATATAGGCGGTATCGTGTAATCTCGACCAATCAATCGGGTTTGTGCCTAAAACCTTGACGGCAATATTTGTTAATAGTTCTACTTCCGAGATGACATCGACATCGGAACCCTGTAGATGACTGCTTCCCCGCTCGTTAAAACGGACAAAATTATTGCCCGATTCGGTGGTTGTGGGGTGAGGATTTTCAAAGCGAGCGAAGACAGGTAAAATCAACGTATTTTGTCGGGCTAATCCCTGAAAATGTCCTAAATTTGGCTTAGTAGCTACATAAAAAATCGTATCAATTTGAGCTAAGGCTTTTTTGGCTTGATTTAAATCTGGATTTGCCCCATAAAGATTACCTCCCAAACAGAAAAGGGTGTTGATTTTTCCACGTTCGGCAGCTTCAATTAATGCCCTGGTATCATAACCGCCGGTTATATTTAATGGCTTTCCTAAAAGTTGAGCAAGTGCCTCGGCGATTTCCTGACGTAATCTCACCGTAACGCCCATAGAACCGAAGCCCTGTACATTAGAATGACCTCTGATTGGCATGGTTCCGGCTCCGATTTTGCCAGCATTTCCCGTCATTAAAGCGGTATTGGCAATACTGATAATATTATCTACCCCGTTTTCCTGTTGTGTAACGCCCATCGCCCAAGCGAAAACCACACGCTCTAAATTGCCGAAAAGGGCGGCGGTTGCTTCAATTTCTTCTCGGGATAAACCGCAGGTTTTAGTAATGGTTTCCCAGGGTGTTTGTCGGGCATAATCTATAACAGATTGCCAATTTTCTGTATGAGATTTGAGATAATCCCACCGCACTAAATTTTGTTCAATTAAAGATTTTTGTAATCCGACGAATAGAACAGTATCGCTACCCGGTATCGGCTGTAGGTAGAGAGTCGAAATATCGGAACCGCCCCGCAATAAAGATTTAATCGGAAAAGCGGGGGAGGAGAATTTGACCAATCCGACTTCAATTTGCGGGTTAATAATAATAATTTTACCGCCGCGATCACGAATTTGAATTAATTCATTCATCAGGCGAGGATGATTAGCCGGGGCGTTAGAACCGATCAATACCACACAATCGGCTTGTTTTAAACTTTCCAGACTGACCATCGAAGTTCCGGAGCCGAAAACCTGTTTTAAGCCTACGGTCGAGGCGGCATGACAGAGATCGGAACAATCGGCTAAATTATTACTTCCTAATGCCCGGAAAAACAATTGTAAGAGATAGGCGGCTTCATTAGAAGAACGTCCCGAACTATAGGAGGCAATGGTCTCGGACGGTTGACGAAAAGCTTGTTCGGCTAATCGATACACTTCTTCCCAACTAATCCGTTGATAGTGACTTTCTCCGGCTTTTAAGAGGACGGGATAACTGAAACGACCCAAGCGATCGCATTCTAGGGAGGTTAAGGACTGTAATTGAGCGAGATGATAGGTCTGAAAAAAATCGGTTTTAATACCTGGCATTAATTCGGAAGTAACTGCCTCGACACTTTTGAGACAACGTTGCAGATTTTCCCCCGCTTCGTTGACAAAACCGCCCTTTTGTCCTCCCGTTCCCCAAGCGCAAGCTAAACAGGCACTTTTATGATTTAAGGTTTGCCAGAGTTTAACCCCTTGAGGAGAGAGGGTTTTTTCTGCCCAATATTGTAATATAGGAAAACCCCCGCCCGCCTCAATTTTGTTGGATGTTTCTCGTTCGTTCATCGTTTTTTTCTCCCGATTTTTTCTCAAATCCCTCCGATAGGGAGAGTGTACCCAGTACAGTTGAGTTTATCACTATTTTTTAAAAAGTGCATCAGCAACGCATAAACGACTGGGTAAGCTACGGTTAGTTGTTGACAATATCCCCTGATTGTGATTTTATCAGACTAGGGAGATGTCTATTAAAATGGTAATTCCGATGAATGAAAATGAAGACTTTCAACATTTAAAAGAGATTATCGCCGATCTGTGAGCAAAACAAAAATTGATTTATGTCCATATTCCAAAAGTGTTAAGAATTATGTGCGATTGCCCCACCTCTTAACTAAGTTGTTAGAACAAGTTTCTTTATTCTATGTTAAGATGTGGGCGGTTCATTTTTGTTTGGGTCTGATTTGTTGTTGTATTGATCGGACAGTACCTGATGAGCCTTTCTTGGTCAACTCTTGAGGTTGATGCGTTTCATTTTTGCATTGGCGAACCGATGAAATATTTATTAACAAAATCACTAATCACCACGGCGGGAATTACCTTCCTGACTCTCCTTTCTCCTTTCAAGACTCTAGGGGCAACCTTCGATAGTTTTCAGGTATTCGGGGATAGCCTATCGGATCCGGGAAATTTATATAAACTAACGGGCAATCTTTCCCCTTACCCTTACCCGCCTAGTCCCCCCTACGCGAACGGGCGCTTTTCTAACGGACTACTCTGGATCGAGTATTTACAGCAAGATTTCGGACTGCCGAATAGCGCGGTGCTGAATCTTGCCTACGGCGGAGCTACCAGCGGTCGTCAGAATGTGGCCGAACGCTTGTTCGGGGGGGATTTTCCCGGATTACTCGACGAGATCGACGAGTTCGCCACGAAACCCTCCCTACCAACTTTCGACGCTCGCGATCTCTTCGTCGTCTGGGCCGGGGCTAACGACTATCTTTTCGGTTTCAGTGACGACCCCGATGCCGTAGTCGGTAACATTATCGCGGCGGTTCAAACCCTGATCTCCCCTGGGGTCGGAGCGAAAACGGTGATCGTTCCAAATCTACCGGATCTCGGCAAATTACCCAGTCAGGCGGGAAAAACGAAGATGACGGATCTAGCCCTAAAGCATAATCAGAAATTAGCTGCGGCGCTTCAAGCCCTCCAAAACGCTCCCTCGACTGCGGCCACTCTCATCCCGCTAGATATCTACTCTCTCTTCGAGAACGCCTACAACGATCCGTCTCGCTACGGTTTAACCAACGTCAGGGATGCTTGTTTGAATACCACTACCGGGCAGATCTGCGCGAATCCCTCCGAGTATCTTTTCTGGGACAGTTTCCATCCCACGACCGTAACCCATCGAGCGATCGCTGGTCTCGCCTCGACAACCCTCGCCAGCGTTCCCGAACCGGACGCGACAGGCGCGATCGTTATCGTCGCTTTTGTCGGTTTAGGCGTTAAAGTGGCGCAGGTAACGATGAAAAGAAAACCTAACCAGGCCGGTGATCCCGCTTTCCGGGTAAAAGCGGTTGAAGGAAGGAGTAAATCTTTACTCCGGTAGGTAGAAAAATCGTTATACCATTTTTCAAAAGTAATGGCAGAGATGGTTAATTGCCCTCACCCCCAACTCCTCTGCCAGAAGAGAAGAAAAGAGTAATATACTTGCCACGAATAAAGAAAAATGGTACGGTCCTCCCGATTCCGAAAAATAGATCGTTAATGGCGACGATCAGGAAAAATCAGAGAATCGGGGAAATCCCGAAAAATTAAAGGGTCTTGCGACTCGCTATGGTGGTTTTATCCGGTATTTTCAAGTTATTAGCTCTCGAAGATTTCTAGAGCGAGTTTATCCAAATAGTCAGTCTATAGATTTACTCGAAGAAATGTTTAAAAAGTTCAAATCTGTGGCTGAAAATATTATTGTCTAGTTAACAATCAGTTTCTGAAACTCCTATTATCTTGTTTAGGTTAGTCCTTTTTAAACATTGTATAAGCGTATTTTTCATTCTTTTACACTGAAACTTAGCGAATACATAAATATGCTTCCAACGGCATAGGATAGGGTATTGGCGAGCAAACAGGCTTTCCAGATTTCTAGTCTAGAGAAATATCGTTTGAGAAAGTATTGTAAAAACAGTCCCTCTATTGCGACGGAGAGGATGAAACAAATAATATAGTAAATACTGATAGCCAGAAGCTCGGCTGGAATATCAACTTCATGACTGCTCACCCAAGGCATCCAGATAACCAGCCACCAACCGCCATTAGCGAGAAGTGAGAGTCCAAATCCCAAAGCACCGCTAATAAAATTTGCATAAAATGCGGCAAAAGCACTCTTTTCTTCCCACCAGTTTCCGTATAGAGTGCGTGAAAGGACTATTGTTTCTAATGCAATTATAGCCGCCATGAAAATCCATCCGGGAGGCAACAATGCCCACAAACCAAAGCTTACATTGGCGATAAGGTGCATATTCTAACCTCGATTAGTAGAAGTCGTTTCTTTTTTATTGTACCCATTTTTTATTTCCCACGCTAAGAGAGAAATTGTTAACTAGAGTCAGTGAACAGTTTTGTTATCACCTTGTTCTCTAATTAAGTAGCGTCACAACACCTATGGTATGCAAATATTTTGACATAGTGATCGCTTTTTTACTACAACAGGCTTTTGAGGTTGGGGAGAGCAAGTGCCAACGCAGTCAGGCTGGTAATGCCTACGGTCAGGAGGTTGTTCATGGCATAGGCGCATACTGGGAGGGTTAATAATCTAAGTATCGCCTTGTGTAGTGAGAGAAGAGACATCGTGGGGAGTGATTTGCTTACGCTGTGCCAGAAGCGATCATTTCTGCTGGTAGCATGGTAAAATATTAGGGGTTCTTCGGTTTGTGTTATGCAATGTACGGGGGTTATAAGGGATGGAACCCTTATATAGAAAGACGTTTGGCGATTTTTGTCAATTGTTTTTGATATAGAGCGAACTAATCAAACAAGTAACGAAGAGCCATATTAGGGTAATTGCTATGGGGAAGATAAAAGATGTCGGAACGTCAATTCTTAAAATTACTTTTTTACTTACTTCTTTTTTCTACAGGCATTGTCGGGCTTTCTGTCCTCTTGTTATCGGGAGTAGCTATTTACCGTTTGGAATCTGAACCAAAGACAGAGAACCACAGTCAAATATATGACATGGCTACTCGATCAATAAACCTAACTGAAAAGATATTATTGTTGTTAGGGGGAGGTACCACTCTCATCGGAGGACTTCGAGAAATTCAGTTAAATCGTAGTAAATCTGGTCATGAGTTCCTGTTAGGCACTATTTTAGATAAGGCACTAAAAATAAGAAATCAATTAGCAAGATACGGTTACGATATTTATAGCAATAGTGTACAGTGTCCAAATACAGCAATGACTACGGGAAATGATAAATACCTAATTATCTCATTCCTCAATTACTTAGATTATATGTGTATCGCTCTTGATAAGGAAATAATAGATGAAGAATTAGTTAAGGACTCTGCCAAATATTTAATATTAAAATCATGGTTTTATTTTCAGCCAGCCATAAAGGAATTTCGTAATAATGCAAATGCACCAGATGCTTGGAAATCAATAGAGGAAAAGTGTAATCTATGGAAGTGAGAAACCTCAGCACAATAGGGGAGTCATACTAATTATTGGAGATGTTTAATCAAACTTACTTTGGCTTTGGGCAATCTTTCTGTTCGTTTGTGATCTCTATTTCTGCCAGTCGATTCTCAGGCTCTCGAATCTCATCATCTGTATGAGAATGATGTTTATATTCTCCCAATGGACAGGGCTTAATCCGATCACGAGAGATTTTTTCATCAACTAAAATATCGATGACAGCATTACACCGCTTTTCGGAAAGACTAAAGTTAAAGGATTCTTTGCCTACTCGATCGGCGTAGCAGTAAATAAAAACCATTTTAGATTTGTTTTGATCTGCAAATTGGATTGCTCGCCCAATTTTTACTCTACCAGCAGGTGTTACTTGAGCTTCGTTAAATTCAAAGTGGACTGTAAAATCCGGTTGTGGCTGGTTATCTTGTCTGGAAATTACCAGTAATCTAGCGAGTTGCAAGATAAGTTTAAAGATTAGTTCTAAAGTTCTATTTTCATCACCTGTTTTCATATCTATTTTTATTTGGGCAATGAGAACTTTTATATTTGCAATAAGAGCTTCTACTTCCTTGTCAGTAAAAGGGGGGTTAACCGATGTCGGTTGATATTTTAGTATTTGGTTGGAAATGTCATAATTCAATTTTAATAAATAAATCGTGGATGGCACTAATAATATTCCGACAATTAGCCCACCCCATTTAGCTAATATTCCGACAATTAGCCCACCCCATTTAGCTAATATTCCGACAATTAGCCCACCCCATTTAGAAATTGACGCAACCCGTTTTAACATTGATTTTACTGGCAATTTTTGCATAGTTCAAAGCCCTACCTTCGGCTGAATAATCTTCGCCGCCACTGTCCCCACCGCAAACTGCTCTTTGAGGACAGTGATCGCACTTTAAATTCAAGAACACGCCATCGCCGTACCCGCCAAACCGACCTGCTAATAGTCAGGAAAAGCGACAAAAGGCTCTAATTATCTCCCTCTTATTCACCTAATCTTACTCTATCTCCGATAATCTCAACGAATGAGGCTGTTTTCACAAAATTTAACGATTAGCCGACAATGAATCGCACAAATATCCAGCGATCGCTAAAGTGCTTAACAAAAGAAATTGTAATCCTATCGATTTTGACCGTGCCACTATCCAAAGGAATAGATTAGATTTCTTGCAAAGACGAATGAGAGTAAATTACCGAGTAATCACCTGAACTTTTTCCTTATCGGTAAAGATCGGGTGATTTGCATATTCTTGCTATTCCTAATACATCCGAGATCGCCCGTCCCGTCTTATCTATCTTTAGTTATAGGCCGACATTCCGCACATCTTCATATACTTTTATATATTTTTACATTCCCCAAGATGTTTTGACGAAAAACCTTCATTGTAGAAACTACTATTGAGAACATTTTCAATAATTGATTTTTTCTGAGAAAAAAAATGGTTCTTCGGTTTGTCTTATGCAATGGACGGGTTTATAAGGAATGAAACCCTTATAGAGACAGACGTTGCTGTGATTTTTGTCAACTGTTTTCGATCTAGAGCGAACTAATCCCCCCTATCGAACCATAACAAGTAACGAAGAACCAAAAAAATTACAATTCTTCACCTTGATAACAATCTAAGTAGCTGGTTATAATTAAATTAAAAATGGATTTTAGGTTCGATCCCCCCTGCCCCCCTTGATAAGGGGGGATCGGCACCCCCCTTAATCCCCCCTTGATAAGGGGGGTGTCTGATAATTTTTAACGCCTACCTACTTATCATTGTAGCTATAGTCCCTACTGGCAATGGGGTTTAAGCAATATATTAGTAAAAATTATCAATTGAATATTAAGAAGTGCGGAAAGTGAGTTCAACAAGGTTTTTAGATTTATTCAGCAAACCCTGACTATCCCCGTACAATTATCAGCATATCGATCATAAACCTTGAGATAGGTTGCACGCCATGAGCGAATACCAATATTACGAATTCCAAGCTATCGATCGCCACCTCACCCAAGAGGAAAAGGCTGCCATCTGCGAGCTATCGAGCCGCGTCAAACCGACGGCAACGAGTGCCAGTTTCAACTATAGTTACGGCAATTTTCGGGGGGATCCCAAACAGGTACTAGCTCGGTATTTCGATATCATGTACTACATCGCCAACTGGGGAACACAGCAATTAATGTTTCGTTTTCCCACATCCCTGATCAACCGAGAAGCAATTGAACTTTACTGTATTGATAATTATATCAGCTTATCTTTTGTGGGAGATTGGGCAATTTTAGATTGGGAATTTAGTCAAGAAGAAGGTTTTAATGACTGGATAGAAGGAGAAGGGATTCTATCGGAATTGATAGGATTACGCCAAGAAATTCTCCAGCAAGACTATCGAGGATTATATTTAGCGTGGCTGAAAGCTATTGACTTATCCGAGGGATATATAGACATCGATAAGACCCAACTAGAACCTCCTCTACCCCCCGGACTAAATCAACTTTCTGCCGCTCAAAAGGCTTTTACAGAAATCTTTGAATTGGACGAAAACTTATTAAATGTTGCTTGTGCATCCAGTGGTAAAATAACAACTATCTCGGAGCAAACTTGGCAACAAGCTATTAGCCAATTATCGGCTTCTGAACGTCAAGATTTCCTATTAAGATTGGCTAAAGGAGAACCAAATTTATCTGCTAAATTCAAACAAAAGCTGTCTCAATTAATCCCTAATTCTCCCCCCTCTAACCAGCCTCGACGCACGATCCAAGAACTTCTTGAGGCTGCTGCTGAGGAAGAAAAAAAGGCAGAAAAACGGCAACAACAAGAAGCAGAAGCCAAGCGAATTGAGGAACTACAAGCTTTAGCTAAACGGGAAGCGCAAGTTTGGCAGCAAGTCGAGTCCCTAATTCAAAAAGCCCAGTCTAAATCCTACGATGAGGCTGTTAAATTGTTAGTCAAATTAAGAGACTTAGCCGAATATCAAAACGGGTTGCCCGTTTTCCAAGAGCGCCTGAACCAGATTTACGAACAGTACAGTAACCGGTCTGGGTTGAAGAGGAGGTTACAGGAAATAGGACTTACCGACAGTAAGTGAATCGCTCTTGAATTTTCTATTTCTTTGTGTTTTCATACAGGACTAATTAGGGCTTGCTGAATAAATCTAAAAACTTTGTTGGATAAGGCTTTTAGACTTTTTTCCCCTCAAAAAGTGCCAACCATTGGAGTGATCGGGGGTAAAATTCAGGTACTTTTTCCCTGAAAATTAGGTAACTGACTGCCTCAAAATCGGTAAAACCCTACACCCTACCATCAGGAAAAACTTTTTCAGCAGCTCCTAGACTAGACATAGATGGGTTGGGGGTGCTGAGTTTATAAGTAGCTGGTTATAATTAAATTAAAAATGGATTTTAGGTTCGATCCCCCCTGCCCCCCTTGATCTATCCATTAGTCACATCTTTCTTAACATAAAATTTGACAAAAAGAGAAAAGTGTGCAAGATGGCTCAAGGGGGTTCTATGGGGGGACTAATTTGATGAGATAGTTTCCAAGTC
>VYLK01000590.1_pt1 | contig 11117 bp, 9 predicted proteins | sample 5114321 | NCBI WGS metagenome assembly VYLK01 (sample SAMN12291792, study PRJNA351875) | freshwater metagenome | isolation source: freshwater lake | place: USA: Michigan, MSU2 Lake | collected 2011-08-16
CAAATTCATTTCCGGGTTACGCTTCAGCGCCATGGCCACTGCCGTATCGCTGCTGACCGGTTGCAGGGGCTGGGCCGCTGCGGTGTTGTTGAAGAAAGCTGTGCCCAGGAGGGCAAAAATGAAAAGGGCGGGGAGGGCGTTCATGAGAGTTTTACTTTTTTTTGAAGAGCGTGTAAAGTACGGGCAAAACAAGTAAAGTAAGAACCGTAGACGTAAACAATCCGCCAATCACTACCGTCGCCAGTGGCTTTTGAACTTCCGCACCAGCGGACGTGGAGAGCGCCATGGGCAGGAACCCCAGTGCGGCAACAGCCGATGTCATCAGCACAGGCCTGAATCGCTCGCGCAATCCTTTAATAACCCGCTCCCGCATATCGGAAAATCCGGTTTGTTCCAGGGTATTGAAATGACTGATGATGAGGATCCCATTGAGCACGGCGATCCCAAACAGAGCGATGAACCCGACACCCGCTGAAATACTGAAGTTCATACCGCGGAGCAGCAGTGAAAAGACTCCTCCCACAGCCGACAGCGGTACTACCGTGTAAATCAGCAGGCTGTCGCGCGTATTGCCAAACGTAGCAAAAAGCAAACCGAAGATAATAAGCAGTGAGATGGGTACTACAATTGCCAGCCGCGCCTTGGCACGTCTGAAGTTTTCAAATTCGCCGCCAAACTCTACCGTGTAGCCGGAGGGGAGAATGATTTGCTTGTTGATTTCGGCCATCGCATCGTTCACCACGCTTTCCAAATCGCGGCCCCGTACATTGAAGCCGATGTTCATTCGCCGCTGCAGATTTTCATGGCCGATTTCAGAAGGCCCGATTTCTTCGCTTATGGATGCCACCTGCTGCAGGGGAATGGGATTGTTGTCTTTATCGTTGATCATCAGATTGCGGATGTTCTCTGCTTTACCCCGATCATCGCCGCCCAGCCTGAGCGTGAGATCAAATCGCTTATCGTTTTCATATACAATACCGGCTACCGATCCCGCGAAAGCGGTTTGTATGGCACGGTTGATCTGGGTAACCGTTACGCCGTAGAATGCCATCGCCTCCCGGTTATATTTGATGTTGATTTGCGGCAGCCCGAAGATTTTGTTTTCCTGCACGTCGGCTGCCCCCTTTACACCTTTGATGATTTTGATGATCTGGTTGCCTTTTACTACCATCGTATCCAGATTGTTACCGAAAAGCTTGACCACAACATCTGTTCGGGCACCACTCATGAGTTCATTTACCCGGTTTTCAATCGGCTGCTGAATGGAATTGACAATGCCGGGATATACTTTCAGATCGTCCGCAATCTGTTCTACCAATCCTTCCTGATCCTTCGCTTTCACCCACTTGCTTTTGTCGGTCAGCACAACAACAATTTCCTGCGCTTCCATCGGCATTGGATCTACCGGAACTTCGGATGTACCGATCTTCGATACTACCCGTTCGATTTCATCCGGGTAATTTTTGAGGAGCATCGCTTGTATTTTGCGGCTGAGCTTAATGGTTTCCGTCATGGATGTTCCTACGGGCAGGTTGGTTTCTATCACCAGGTCGCCCTCGGCCAGTTTAGGAATGAATTCTCCTCCGATGTTCCGGAACGCAATAATGCCCGCGGCCAATATGCCGACCGCCGTTAGCAGGATAACGCTGCGCTTTTCCAGGCCATAGCGTATAACAGGTTCATAACGGCGGAACAACCATTGCACAATTTTTTCAGAGAAGCCATGATGATCGGGCGATTTTGGGGGTTGAAGGATGAGGGCACTCATCATCGGCACGTATGTGATGGCCAGTAGGAGCGCGCCCAAGATGGCAAAACTGACTGTCTTGGCCATCGGGCCAAACATCTTGCCTTCAATCCCGGTAAGGGTCAGGATCGGGAAATACACGATTAAAATGATGAAGCCCCCGAAGACCACCGATTTTTTAGCCGCCTGGCTTGCCTGAATCACTACACGCTCTTTTTGCACTTGATCCATCCGGCCAGTGGTATTACTCATCTCCACAGCGAGGTAAAACACCACCGACTCTACGATGATAATTGCCGGATCTACGAGCAACCCGAAATCAATCGCCCCCAGACTCATCAGATTACCAACCACATCGAACTGGATCATCAGGCCGAAGGCGAAAAGCATCGATAGGGGGATAACCGAGGCAGCCAGAATGCTGGCCCGCCAGTCGCCCAGGAAGAGTAAAATTACAAGCACTACAATCAGTGCGCCCTCAATCAGGTTTGTAGTAACGGTTTTGATGGCTTTGGATACAATTTTTTCGCGGTCGATAAACGGCTCAATCACCAACCCCTCAGGCAACTTGGCCTGAATAATTTTCATCCGCTCTTTGATGCGTTGAATCACACGACTGCCATTTTCACCTTTCACCATCATGATGATGCCGCCCACAGCTTCGTCATGCCCGTCTACAGTAATGGCGCCGTACCGGATGCTGTTGCCAAACACCACATCAGCCACGTCTTTCACCAACACGGGCACCCGGTCGTTCACCTTCACAACGGTGTTGCCGATTTCATCCAGGGACTGGGCAAGTCCGATACCACGAATGGTAAAGGCTTTGTTGTCTTTCTCGATGTAGGCGCCACCCGTGTTGCTATTGCCGGTCTGTAACGCAAGGAACAATTCATCCAGCGAGATACCTAAGGCCCGCATGCGGTCGGGCTTAATCATGGCCTGGTATTCTTTTTTGTATCCTCCAAACCCGCTTACTTCAGCTACGCCCGGAATGCCCAGTAGTTGTTTCCGGATGAACCAGTCTTGTAGCGTGCGGATTTCCATCAGCGAAAACGACTTATCGTTCGGATTTTTCGGGCGGATGACATACTGAAATACTTCGCCCAGCCCGGTGGATACGGGCCCCATGTAGGGCTTGCCCAACTCTTCCGGGATTTCGCTCTTAACCAGCTCGAGCCGCTCAAACACCTGTTGGCGGGCCCAGTACACATCGGTGTCGTCATCAAACACAAGCTTCACCACCGAAAGACCGAATTTCGATACCGACCTGACTTCAACCAGACCTGGAATGTTACTCATGGCCATCTCCAGCGGCGAGGTGATGAACCGCTCAATTTCCAAGGCTGCCAGGCTGGGGCTGTTAGTAATAACATCAACCTGATTGCTGGTAACGTCAGGCACAGCATCTACCGGTAATTGCACCAATGAATAGCTGCCCCACACGATCAGCGCAAGCATGAGGACGGCAACAAACAGTTTGTTTTTTACACTGAAATAGATCAGGCGATCAATCATGGCGTGGTAGAGGGGTGAATGGTGAAAGGGCTTCTGGTCCTTCGGTTTTTTTCAATCGGGCTGCAAAAATAAAAGTCGAACAATGCCGATTTGGATTAGTTTCAGGATGCTTAACCTTTACTGGTTTTTAGCAGCCGGATTTGTTAAAAAATTAAACTAGAACGAAAACAAAATAATGATGAAGGTGTGCCTGGCAGCATTTTGCACATGCCGCCATGAGCTGCATCGTTTGCCTGTGAGGAGACGGGTTCTACAAACTCAGCAGAGAATTAGTCCGGTTACGGGCTGCCGGGTTGTTGGCCCCGGGGGAGTGTGTACATCCGGGGTTTCTGGATAATCCGATCCGTGTGCTTTTGAACGATTCCCGGCCAAATTACGATCGGGTCTGTAAACGTTTGGAACGATCGCAGCCATTCGGCCGGGTGTTTGCTTGTGTTGCAAGAGGGTTTTCGTTACCAGATGAGGTAAGATAAACGGGCAAACGATCGATGGTTGATCGCGAAAGCACTGACAGTCTCATCAGTTTGCTGAGGATTATCTTTTGGCTATTCGTGTGCGCATCCGCAATGTGTGTTGCGCCGTGCTTTTTCGAAACATTCTTTCCCCTCGCGCAACGCGAACCACGCCAGGCCCGCCGTGCCGAGTACATCGGCATAGGCATAACCTGTGAGCTCATAAATGCCACTGGAGGCCAGCAAAACCACCGACATGTAGATACAAACCTTCGTGCAATTGGCATCTGCGAGTATGGCGTCACTGTTCAGGCGTCGCCCGGTTTTCACTTTGCCATAGACCAGGGCCATCATAACTAAAATGGATACGCCGGAAATAACCACACCCCACCACGTTGTAGTGGGTTGGATGCCCGCATAAGTGGTGAACGCACCCGTGATGCACAGGCCAACCGCTAACATGTAGAAGGAGTAGCCCGTCACGCGCAGAGCTGTTTTTTCGAAAGGTGAGCGTTCGCTGGCCGGATGGGTGCGGATGCGCATGATCATGACCAGGATACCAACCCCGGAAATCATTTCGATGAAACTGTCGATACCAAATCCGAAAAGGGCCAGCGTTTCATCCGAGTAGCCAAAGATGGTGGCGACCAAACCCTCAGCCAGATTGTATACGATGGTAAACCCTGCCAGGTAGATGGCCCATTGGTAATACGTGAAATCGCGGTTTTGTATCGTTGTCGTATTCACCCGATTTAATGTTAATTCGAGAATAACCTTTCGGGGTGCAAAAATCGTAAATCAGTTTTCATCTGAAATACCCGAACCTCAGTTTTTGGGAAAAAATATCCGAAAACGCGTGCCAACACCACCGGTGCTGTCGATCGATATAGACCCCTCGAGTAAATCGCACAACCGTTTTACAATCCACAAACCAAGGCCTGAGGAGGTCTCGCCTCCTGTTGGTTGTGCTTTCAGGCGTTGAAATTTCCGGAAGATAACATCCAGTTCGTCCTTCTGAAAGCCAGGGCCCTGATCAGCAATTTCCATCAGCCACCGGTGTTCCTCTTCTGCAACCGTAACACGTACTGTTGTGTGGGCTGCGCTGAATTTGATGGCATTCGAGAGTACATTTTGAAGTATGCGGGTGATGATCTCGGGGTCTGTCATGATGGGATGCGTAAAAGAAGTTTCCGTTTGCAGGTTGATTTGCTTTTCGGATGCCCACGGCTGGCAGGCTTGCACCGCGAGGCGGGTAACTTCGGCAAGATCAACTTTGCGCTCCACCACGGTAGTCATGCCTTGTTCAATGCGGTTGGCTTCGAGAAGATTAGTTATCATGCTTTGCAGGCTGGCCACTGTAGTCTGCATCAATTTAACATAGTCTTGTTGTTGAGTGGTGATGCTGTTTTTATCGAGCTCCATCAGCCGGAGTATACCGGCAATGCCAACCAGCGGGGCCTTGAGGTCATGTGTGGTCACTTCAAAAAAGCGGTCTTTTTCTTCGTTTAACTTCAGCAGGCTGCGGGTACGTTCCAGCAGCCGGTCGTGCAGCTGGCGTACCTCAGCAAGTTTCACGTGCAGTTCCTTGTTGAGTGTTTCCGAATACTCTTTTTCGGATTGCAGCTGGTGGGTGCGCTCGGCCACTTTTTCTTCCAGGCTTTGGTTCAGATCATGCAAATCCGTTAGGAGTTGTTCGTTTACCTGTTCTTTTTTACGCAAGGTCAGATAGGCAAATACCGAAACCATCCCGATCAGGGTGAAACTGGAAAAACGGATGACATTCGAAATGAAGTACAGGCGGTCTAAGGATTGATTTTGTTCGGCCAACTCTTCCTGCTCATAGCGGATCACTTCACGGAGGTTAACCCGCAGGCTGTCCATGGTAACCTTGCCGAATTTATTTGCGATGAAGGCAGCAGCGCTATCTGCGCCCCGTTGCCTCAGAATAGCAAAGCTGGATCGGATGTAGTTTTTTTTTGCCTCCACCAGGTTAATCAACCGGTTCATAATGCGCTGCTCTTCGTCGTTGTCGCTGGTGAGCCGTTGCATCTTGCGAATGTCGGAGTCAACCGTGCGGAGTGCCTGCTGGTAGGGATCAAGGAAACTGGAGTCTCCCGTTAGCAAAAATCCACGCTGGCCGGTCTCAAGATCCTTCAGCAGTGAAAAAACTTCGGTTGACGTCAGGATTGTTTCATAGGTGTGGGTGATCCGTTCCTGCGACCGTTTCTTTTCCAGCACGTTGAGATAGGTGATTACCGCACTGATGAGCGTCAGCCCGACAGAGACTAGTAACCAGGTATTGACGGATGACGTTTTCAATGATTTTTTCATTGATGCTGGTTCACGTGGCAGCCGCGGTGTTTGTGTGCCAAAAGCTGTCTCGCGGTTGTTTATGAATTGGATTTATGATCACAGAAAATTAGCATGGGCAAGTTAGGCATTTCACACTTCGATAGAAATTGGCTTTTCATTGCCGCGGCGTGTGGCATCGGGCGTTCGGATACCCAACCTTCTTCCCGATACCCGCGCCGGCGCAAGCCGGTATGCATACTACCGGCGAAACATGGCGCTCACCAAATTAAAAAATCCGGGGTCGTTGCTTAATGTTTGGTAAACGTGGTCGGGGAGTTTATGAATTTTCGCTTGTTGCAGGCGGGCAAAAAAAGATCGGGAGGGGCTTGGCGCGCCGCCGTCGGCCTGAAGCAGAATGGTACTGTTTGCGGCTTGTACCAGTTGGGTTTCCAGCTGCGCGATCGCGGCTGGCAGGTGCGGGTCCAGCACGAGTATGTCTACCAGATTAGCCTGCAAATGGTCGCGGATGGCGTCTGGCAGGCTGCCGGTCTCAATCCGAATGCTGGGTCTAACCCGCGGTGGTTGTCGTTTCAAACGGCTTGGGTGGCCCTGAGCGCGGAGCACGGCTTCGTACACGCGGACCACTTGTTCTTCCGTTGGCTGCGCGATTGCCGTGAATAGTATGAGGGTACCCAACATGCGCTGCGCCAGTTCTTCGGCCCAGATCAATCCTTCACGAAAATCAGTATTGACCGAAAAGGGAAACAAGATGGTGGGTTTCACACGTTGCTTTCACCTGTAGAGTGCCGCTGCCCGACGGGGTCACACCGGCCAGTTGAAAGTTTCCAGTACCTGTTCCATACCATAGGTCATAGCCAGTACATACCAGGTGTTCAACTTCTCTTTCGTTCGTTTCAGCCGCATCTTTATGGCGCTGGGCTGCAGCCCGGTTTGGGCTACCAGTGCATCAATGGATATGCCTTCCCGATATTTCTGGTGAAGCAAATCCCTCTCGGCTTGCGGCAGGCGTTCAATTAGTGTGTACATGATGTGTTCTTGCTCGGCGCGGGCGTTGGCATCAGTATCTTCTTCGATGACTTCGGGCATCCGGTCATTTGAATGGACGGTGCCGGTGTGCCTGATTTTTTTCAAGACGGAAAGACAATGATGCCGGGTAATGGCAAACAGCCACGTTGAAAACGAGGAATCCCGCCGGAAACGATCGAGATGGTCAAAGGCCTTCATGAGCGATTCCTGCGCCAGGTCGAATGCCTGCTCCGGATCTTTCGTGAATCGGTAACAACTCTGAAAGACACGGTGGTAGTAGCGGTTATACAATTCGGCAAGGGCATGGGGCTGCCCGAGTTGGTACAATACAATCAGCGCCTCATCTGTTTCGGCTGCGAATTTTTTTTTCTCACTGAGGTTCATCATGATGCAGGCGGTTTGGTGACAGCAAAATTATCGGCTGCTACTATCTTGATAAAAGAGTAAAAAGACGGATTTTCTGAAGTAGGTAGTTTTACCTAGAAAGTGATATGCCAAGCCAAGACATCCGGCTAGTTGACCTATAAAAGTCCTTTTTCAATCGCGTACCGCACCAGGCCTGCCGTATTTTTCACCTGCAGCTTCTCCATCAGATTCCTACGGTGGCTGTCAACTGTGCGTACGCTGATAAAAAGTTTTTCGGCAATCTCCAGGTTAGAGTATTCGTCACAGATTAACTTGAGCACCTCCACTTCGCGGTCAGAAAGCTGGTGGCTTCCGCTGTCTGGTTTTTTCTTCCGTTGATCGGGATCATTGCGCAGGGTCAGGGCCTTCAGCAAGGTGGCCGAGACCGATTGGCTGAAGTAGCTGTCGCCCCGGGCCACCGCCCGTATGGCGGCAATGATTTCTTCCGGCCCTGCCGTTTTCAGCAGGTAGCCACTGGCGCCAGCCTCAAGCATTTGTACAATATGGGTTTCTTCATCGTGCATGGTGAGGCCAACTACCTGTATGGCGGGGTAATGGGCCTTGACCCATTTTGTCAGTTCAATACCGTTGCTGGCACCCATGTCGATGTCCATTAACACTATGTCTGGATGGAAGCCCTCAACCATCTGGCGGGTTTCCTCACCCGAGCCAGCATCGGCCACCACCCGCAGGTCTGGCTCCCGTTCCAGAATGCCGCGAATACCAACCCGCATTATTTTATGGTCATCTGCAATCAGAATCTTCACGGTCGTTCAGTGGCTCAAAAATAAAAAATGGATTGGGTTGTGACTGGTATGATCTGTTCACGTCTAAGTTGTGAAGTTTGGTAGATAGGAAGGTTACAGTTTAGGTTAAGTTTGTTTGGTATGAAAGTCAGCCAGACGGGTTGACTTTCATATTTTTCACGCCAAGGTGTCCGGCTATATGTTACTAATCTGCCGTTTTGGCCTGAATCTCGGTAGGTACAATCCTTGATATGATGGGAGGGGAAAGAAAAGGAGGGACCGATGAAAATGCTGAATATCTCAGGCGCACTGCTAAGCGGTATTGATGCGCTAAACACCATTAATGGGGGTACGGCTGAACCCCGCCTGCACCTGACAGAGCAACCTGGGTTCCGGGAGATCAGGTTGTCCGTGCCCGGCGTGGAGGTGGAAAACTGCCGCGCCGAGGTGCATAACAACCAACTCACGGTGTATTACCTGTTACCGGGTCCAAGCCAGGGGGTGCCTCATTTTCTCCCCATGGTGGTATACAATAAAACGATTCCCTATTTTATCGATACAAAAGGTATTCGCGCCCAGATCGAAGACGGGGACCTGGTGGTTCGTCTGCCGTTCAATGAATTTGCAAACGGTTATCACAAAGACCTGATGAACTCAACAGACTAATCGTTGATGGCCTGATAGACCAGCACTTTGTAGCGGTCACCCAGATTCCAGTAAGGTGAGTTGTACATGTTCGTGAAAATAATCCCCACGAGTTTTTCTTTTGGGTCTGCCCAATAATGGGTATTGAATGCACCCGCCCAATTAAATGATCCTTTACTGAGTACCGATTCATGATCGTTTTTGTCGGTTTCCAATCCAAAGCCAAGTCCAAACTGATTGGTTAGGGGTGGCTGAATCTGGTTGGTGAGCATCAGCTCAACGGTCTTCCGGCTAATTACCCGTTGTCCATTCCAGATACCGTTGTTCAGAAACAGTTGCAAAAACCGGGCATAGTCTTCCGCTGTTGAGGAAAGTCCGGCGCCACCGGAAAAATACGTGCCCTCCAGTTTCGGATAATCGGGATCTACCCGATCGTATGCCGATCTGGTCATCCGGTGCAGACCTTTTTCATTTGTTTCGTAGAGCGACACCAGGCGACCGTGTTTGTCGCGCGGCAGGTAGAAGTGCGTATCGGTCATTCCCAGTGGCCTGAAGATGCGCTCCGCAAAGAAGCGATCCAACGGTTGTCCGGAGAGCACTTCTACGAGATAGCCAAGCACATCTGTATTCAGTCCGTAGGTATAGTTTTCGCCCGGATGGTGTTTCAGCGGCAGCGTGCCCAGAACTTTCATCTTGTCGGCCAGCACCATGTTTGTATTTCCGATTCCGCTGGGCACCCCGGCTTTGGCATAGATCGCGGTAAACTCCTGGCTGCCAATGCTGGCATAATCAATGCCTGATGTGTGGGTCAGCAGATGGCGAAAGGTAATCTCACCCTTGGCGGGGATGGTGGTGTAGGTGGTATCCGCCCAGCGCACCTGTTTCAGCACTTTTGGATTTCGAAATTCAGGTACGTACTTCGAGATCGGTTCATCCAGCAGGAACTTCCCCTCTTCCCACAGCATCATGATGGCTAGGCTGGTGATTGCTTTGGTTTGCGATGCAATCCGGAAAATGTCGTTGGTTTTCAGTGCTGCCTGGCTCTCCACATCTTTAAAGCCGAAAGCTTTTTGATGCACCACCTTGCCGTTGCGCATCAGCAAAACCACAGCGCCCGGAATCATTTTCTTGTTTACGTGTTCCTGCATCATTTGGTCGATGCGCGCCAGACGAGCGGCGGAGATTCCGCTGTCTTCGGGCTTGCCGGTGGGTAATGGTTGCCCTTGGGTTTGGATAGCAACTGCAAGCAGCAGGATCAGAAAGTATTTCATCGCTTTAAATGATTTGCTCTTAAATGTACAGTACCGGACGATAAACGAAGGACACCGCTGCGAATTATTCTCTGCGGCATACACATGTTGGGCCGAGGGGGAGGCCTCCCCGACTAAAGACCTTTCACGGAAAACCCGCCATCTACAACCAGATTTTGCCCCGTTATGTAGCTGGCGGCATCCATGGCCAGAAAGGCAACGGCTGCGGCCACCTCTTCGGGTTGCCCGATCCGTGCCATCGGGGTGCGCGCGATGATTTGCTCCATGCGCTGCGGGTTTGAACGGACCGGCTCAGTCAGCGGCGTTTCGATGTACCAGGGCGATACCGCGTTTACACGGATGCCATGCGGCGCCCATTCGGCCGCGAGGTGGCGCGTGAGTTGGATGATGGCAGCTTTGGTCATCCCGTAAGGTGGCCCGCTTTGCACATCCACGCTGCCGGCTACGGAGGCCAGGTTGACAACGCTTGCCTGCCCGCTTTTTTGCAGGAGTGGAAATGCAAGGCGGCACATTTCGGTGAGTGAGAACAGGTTGGTTTCAAATAGCTGGCGGTACTCAGGTTCCGTGTATTCGATAAATTTCCTGCGCACATTAGTACCCACATTGTTAATGAGGATATCTAACCTGCCCCAACGTTCTGTTATCTGTGTGATCAGAAGTTCGCAAAATGCACGGTCGGTTACATCCCCCGCAAGGGCCGTCACCAATACGTGCCTCTTCCGAAATTCATCCGCAACCGCCTGCACATCGTGCTCGTTTCGCGCTACGAACCACACCTGAGCACCCAGGTGTACCAGCTCATCAACAATTGCGCGGCCAATGCCCTTTGTACCACCGGTGACCAGCGCGGTTTTATTGGCAAGATTCCAGTTCATGCTACATTTCTTTTTTCACCACGAGTAGAAAAAAATTGCGATCCACCTCCAGGTAGCCCTGCTCGAAGCAGTATTTGTACACCGCCCCTTCCTTGGTGGTATAGGTACTTGTAAAAAAC
>VYLK01000592.1_pt1 | contig 11103 bp, 11 predicted proteins | sample 5114321 | NCBI WGS metagenome assembly VYLK01 (sample SAMN12291792, study PRJNA351875) | freshwater metagenome | isolation source: freshwater lake | place: USA: Michigan, MSU2 Lake | collected 2011-08-16
AGGCGGGGGCAATGTCACCACCGAGGAGGGCTCATGATCCTCCCTTGGCACACAGACTTATTTCAGCCGGGGCGCACGGTTTGCGTCGTATTCCGGGCCAGTCCGTTAATCTGGCCCACTTTATCTGGCGCGTACCACGCGCCCCGGCCCCTCTGCTCTTTCTTCAAGGGCACAAGCCGAACCCCCGGAGGTTTTCCTCGCGGGGATGGCGGTGTTTGAAAAGCCCCTCTCCCACTGGGAGAGGGGAGCTCTAACAAGGTCTCCGCTCGAAGCTCACGCTCCGGCGAGGATAACATCGTGGGGATGGAGTTGTTTCTCGCACGAACCGCAGTTGAGGGTTTCCCCTGACACAATAAAACTCTAGGTCTGGGGCTATGGTTGGATTGATTGATCGCGATAGCCGGGTGTGGGCCGTTTTGGGGCCAACCAATACGGGCAAGACCCACTTGGCGGTGGAGCGTATGCTAGGCCATCCCACGGGTATGATCGGATTACCGCTGCGGCTGTTGGCGCGCGAGGTTTATGATCGGATCGTCAAGCAAAAAGGCGTCGGCCATGTTGCTTTGGTGACGGGGGAGGAACGGATTGTTCCCGCCTCAGCCCGCTATTTTGTGGCTACCGTGGAGGCCATGCCGCTTGATCGGCCTTTCTCCTTTATTGCCATCGACGAAATTCAATTATGTGCAGACCCAGATCGTGGGCATATCTTCACGGACCGGTTGTTGCGTGCGCGCGGCCAAGCCGAGACGATGTTCCTGGGCTCGGACACCATGCGGCCGATGATCCGTGCCATGATCCCGGGCATTGAGATCGAGCGACGCGAGCGTTTGTCCACTTTGACTTATACCGGCATCAAGAAGATCACTAAGCTGGCGCGGCGCAGTGCCATCGTCGCGTTCAGCCAAGAGGAAGTTTATGCCATCGCCGAACTGATCCGCCGCCATAAGGGTGGCGCAGCGGTCGTCATGGGCGCGCTTAGCCCGCGCACCCGCAATGCGCAGGTCGCGCTTTATCAATCCGGTGAAGTCGATTTTCTGGTCGCAACTGACGCAATTGGTATGGGTTTGAACATGGACGTCGACCATGTTGCCTTTGCGAGCCTGTCAAAATTTGATGGGCGGCGGCACAGACCCCTGCGTGCAGACGAGATTGCCCAAATCGCCGGACGTGCGGGTCGTTTTCGGACTGACGGGACATTTGGTGAGACCGCTGACTGTCCTGACCTTGATACCGAAACCGTCGAGCGGATCGAAGGTCATCAGTTTGAGCCCGTCGATGCACTAGAATGGCGGACGTCTGACCTTGATTACCGCTCATGCCAAGCCCTCATCGCCTCGCTCGAAGCGCCATCACCGCATCCTTCCCTTAAGCGCTCTCGCGGGGCGATAGATGAAGAGGCGTTTCGCCGTTTGGCCGTTCTGGAGTGGGTCCAGCCGCTCACGAGGTCTTCGGTCGGGGTGCGCCGCCTGTGGGATGCGTGCCAGCTGCCTGATTTTCGCAAAGCGCCCCAAGATGAGCATGTTCATTTAATTGAGGGATTGGCCGAACACCTGCTTAAGCCTAAAGGGTTAGTACCATCGGACTGGTTCGCGCGTCGTGTGAACGAGTTGGATCGAACCGATGGCGATATCGAACAATTGCAACAAAGATTGGCGGCAATCCGCACTTGGACCTATGTCGCTAACCGTTCTGACTGGGTTGATGAAAATAGGCACTGGCAAGGCCAAACACGGGTGATAGAAGACCGTCTATCTGATACACTCCACGAGCGCTTGATGCAGCGCTTCATTGATAAGCGTACCTCCGCCCTTTTGAAGGGCCTTAAACGGGAAAATGCCATGGAAGTTGACGTGAAAGAAACCGGCGAAGTGACTGTGGAAGGCCATGCGATTGGCCGCCTCGTCGGTTTGCGTTTTCAGGCAGATCCCGAAGCCACAGGACTTGAAGAACGCGCCGTGAAAAATGCCGCGTTCCAAGCCCTACGACCAGAGCTAACGCGCCGTCTTGAAGCGATAGCCACAGGGGGTATCAACGACTTTGTGTTGTCTGATCTTGGTGTGGTGATTTGGCGCGGCGATGAGATTGCCAAATTGATGGGCCGCCAGCCCTTGTTAAAGCCGCGCGCGGTGATGATAGGCGGCGAACTGGGTCCAGAAGACGTGTTGAAGCGCGCCCAAGAACGGCTCGACAATTGGTTGCTGGAGATTGTTGCGCGAGACTTGGTGCCATTGAAGGCCTTGGCGGAAGCCGCTGACGGCGAGAGCTTGAAGGGCTTGGCCCGTGGTGTCGCTTATCGCGTCGCCGAAGCTGGTGGCGTGATGGACCGGGCCGAGCTCGATGCCGACATCAAACAATTGTCGCAAGATGACCGCAAAGCCCTGCGTGCCGTGGGCCTACGTTTTGGCCGCGCAAATGTTTATGCGCCAGCGCTTCTAAAGCCGCGCCCGGCGCGTCTGCATGCCTTGTTTGCCTTCTTTGCCGCGGGTGGCGACCCCACAACCAATGCGCCTTTCTTGCCGCCTTTGGGGGTTACAAGCTTTACCTTGACGAGCCCTGTTGAAGCCAAGCCCTTAGCGGCTGCCGGCTTCCGCGCGTTCGGACAACGCGCCGTGCGCCTCGATATTGTCGACCGGATTGCGGATGCTTTGTTTGAAGCCGCCGAAGCGGCCAAGGGACCTTGCGTATTCCCGGCGGTGATTGTGTCGTTACTTGGGGCTTCCAACGAGGATGCTGAAGCGGTTGTTGAAGCGCTGGGCTGGGAGAAGTTTGAGACAACACGTCCAGTGAAAGCCCCAGAAGCACCTGCGCCAGAGGCTGCACCAGAGGCTGCACCAGAGGCTGTGCCAGAGCTTACAACAGAGCCTGTTGATCCCGTAACTGAAGTGGCGATTGATGCTGAGGTCAACGAAGGCGGCGCGCCTGACGTCGTGCCTACGCCGGACGCAGAGCCTGAGGCGGTGGCAGAGTCAGTCATCGAAGCCACTCCTGAGCCAGAAGCAGTTGAAGCCGCAGTCACCGAGGCTCCGATGATGGAAACCGTCACCCTGTGGCGTCGCAAGCGTGCTAAGCCAGCCCGCACCGATCAACGACCCTTTAGACGCGGCGCTCCAAATCGGGCTCCTAACCCGCGCCCGCAAGGTCAAGCGACCGGTGAGGCCCCAGCCCGTGAAGCCCGTCCGCCACGTGATGATGCGGCTCGGCCTGCTCAAGGTCAGCGCCGCGATGGCAATCGTCCGCCACGCGAAGGTGGGTTTAAGCGGCCTGAGGGTGGTCGTCCGCCGCATCGCAACCCAGACGGGCGCAGCTTTGCCGCCGCGCCACCGCGTCTGAATTCTGGGGGAGGGGCTGCGATTGATCCCAACAATCCGTTTGCTGTTTTGGCGGCTTTGAAGTTGACGGCAGAGCCCGTCAAGCAAGCCAAAGGCGGCCCGTCGTCCAAGAAGCATCGTGGCAATAAGCCCAAGAAGGCAGGTGGCACGCCTGCTCCTGCCGTGGAGCCGCAATCTGAATGAGCGAAGAGGCCGATCGCGCTCGGCTGGATGTCTGGCTCTGGCGCGCCCGCTTTTTTAAGACCCGCAGCTTAGCGAGCGAATTTGTCTCTCGCAAAGGGGTTCGCCTTGCGCGGGGCGGTTTGGCTGTCCGCAAGATCGACAAACCCGGCTATACAATCGCGCCGGGCGATGCTTTGGCCTTTGCCATTGCAGGCCACCCCTACCATGTAGAAATTCTTGCTCTAGGTGTGAGGCGAGGGCCAGCATCTGAGGCTGTTCTGCTCTATAATACCGCAATCGGCCGGGACGAGGTTGACCTTTCTGGTCAGCAAGGTCACATCGGCGCCGAAAAACTACTAAGGAGATCCAGCTAGGACCATGACCTACATCGTGACCGACGCCTGCGTGAAGTGCAAATACATGGATTGTATCGAAGTTTGCCCTGTAGATTGCTTCTACGAAGGCGAGAACTTCTTGGTTATCCACCCTGATGAATGTATCGACTGCGGTGTATGCGAGCCAGAGTGCCCCGTCGATGCCATTAAGCCCGATACCGAAGATGAGCCCGACGGCAAGTGGCTGAAGGTCAATTCTGACTATGCCCAAATCTGGCCCAACATCACCGTGAAGGGCGAGCCCCCAGCGGATCGTGATGACTTTGCCAAAGAAGATGGTAAGTTTGAGAAATACTTCTCGCCCAATCCTGGTGAAGGCAATTAAGCGGCGGGCCTGTGTGCCCGCTGTCAGGAAGGTCGCGAGGCCTTTGGAGTTCGTTCGATGAATTGGTCCAAGACCTATGACGGCGCAGAGCCGATGCGCGTCAACAAATGGATGGGCCAAACCGGGGTCTGTTCGCGCCGCGAAGCTGAAGCCTTGATCGATGCAGGCCTTGTCTCGATTGAAGGCGAAACCGTTGCAGACATGGGCCGTAAAATCCAACCCGGCCAGACCTTGACCATTGCTGAAGCCGGCAAGTCACAACTGGACAATCGCTTCTCCATCGTCATTAACAAACCGCCAGGCATCGTCTCTGCCCACCCAGAGCCTGGCCAAGTGCCAGCAATCCGTTTGCTGACCGCAGATAATCTGATCGGTTCCTCCGACATCATCCCTGACGAAGAGATGAGCTTAGCGCCCGTCGGTCGATTGGATATGGACTCACGCGGGCTGCTGGTTTTGTCCGAAGATGGTGTGCTGGCCAAAGCCTTGATTGGGCCCCAGTCTGGCCTTGAGAAAGAATATCTGGTGGCGATTGAAGGCATCATCACCGATTGGGCGCTACAAAAGCTCCGCTATGGGCTTGTTCTTGATGGTCGCCAGTTGAAGCCCGCCGTGGTGGAAGTCATTGGCCGCTATCGCTTGCGCTTCATTCTGACCGAAGGCCGGAACCGGCAAATCCGCCGCATGTGTGAGGCGGTGGGTCTTTATGTTGTCGATTTATGCCGGATCCGGATCGGCTCCTTGACGTTAGGTGACTTGCCAGAAGGCAAATGGCGTTTGCTGACCGGACCCGAACGTCAGGCCCTGATTGGTGGCGCGCAGCCTGCCTCGCCAAATTAGTGGCGAGGTAACGTCCGGGGCTGTCGCATCCTGCGCGCTTCACTTTCTGAATTATTTATGATATAAACGTGATGCTGGTGCAGTCCTGCACAGCATTCTCTGGTGGACCCCAGCCTTACGAAGCAAACCGACACAACATCGTAACGATCTTTTTTAGGAAAGCGCGTGGCGGTGCAAGTGAATTTTTGTCTCTGACGGGTTGGCATGGTGCGAGGGTGAGTTCGCGATGAGCGACGTTAAGAAGACAACATTCCAAACAGGTGACTATGTGGTTTATCCAGCGCATGGCGTTGGTCGGATCACCGGGATCGAATCCCAAACAGTAGCAGGTATGAGCCTGGAAGTTTTCGTCATTGCGTTTGATCAAGACAAAATGACTTTGCGCGTTCCGACATCGAAAGTGAAAACAGGCGGCCTGCGGGCTCTATCTGGCCCTGCTATTATGGACGACGCTTTGAAGACCTTAACCGGTCGCGCGCGCATCAAACGCGCGATGTGGAGCCGTCGGGCCCAAGAATATGAAGCTAAGATCAATTCGGGCGATTTGATCTCGATCGCCGAAGTCGTCCGCGACCTCCATCGTGCAACCGACCAGCCAGAGCAATCCTATTCAGAGCGGCAATTGTACGAATCTGCCCTTGACCGTATGGCTCGCGAAGTGGCTGCGATCGAAAGTGTGAACCGCGAAGAAGCCATCAAGAAACTGACTGGCACCTTGGCAACCCGCGCCGCGTAAGCGACCTTCTTCTTTGAAGATCAAAAGATCCCGGTTGGTTCGTCCAGCCGGGATTTTTTGTGGCTGGAAGGGTCCCAAGCTGCTTCCAGATAAATTCTTCCCCCACGATGACATCCCCGCCGGAACGAAGTGGAGAGCGGGGACCTCAGGGGATTTTGCGGCGGGAGGTCCCGGATCGGCTTCGCCGTCCGGGATGACAAATTGGGTAGCTGAAGCACCTCTTCACCCCCACAATCTATCCACCCCCACCACAGTGGCGATTAGGATCAGCCCAAGGTCGCGTGGTTAGCGCGCTGATACCAGCCAACCTACTTTCATGCGGGCCACTTCTTGATCGCTTTCATTGCTCAGCGTCACATCGACTTGAAACCGAACTTTGCCGTCAGCTGCCAAGCGGGCCAACAAGTCGGCGCTGGGTTCGCTGGTTTTTGCTTTGGCGGTGATCGTGCCCTTGGCAATTTTGACATAATCAATCGACGCATCGGTGGCGATGGGGCGGATTTGCAGCAATTGTTCAACAAAAGCGCCACTCATGGCCGCCCCCGACGCGGCTTCGCCCAAGGTGAAGAGCGCACCGGCGTGCAGGCTGGCAATATGATTATTGACTTCAGGGCGCTGCTCCAGATTGGCCGTGGCCTCACCCGCGCTAATGTCGAGAATGTTTACCCCCGTCGTGGCGGCAAAGGGTACCGCGCCTGCCAGGTGGCTTTTGATCATGTCATACATCGCTTTTTCTCCAGAATGTATCCAGTGGATACATTTTAGGTGCATCTTCTGTCAAGGCGGTTGTCAGGGGCGCAAGCTGGCTTAAAGATGGACTTAACATGCCTAAGCCCGACTCAGATCAGCCCTATCACCACGGCGCCTTAAAGGAGGCCGCTCTTGTGGCCGTGGTTGCACGTTTGCGTGGGGGTGAGGAAGAATTACCGACGGTGCGGGAACTGGCGTCCGAAATTGGGGTTAGCCATCGGGCGCTTTATCGCTATTTTGCAGATAAAGATGCGCTGAAACAGGCGGTGGCAGGCGAAGGGTTCGCGCTGTTGGCAGATCGCCTCCCGAGCGATGCCGACCTAACCGCCCGCTCACTCATCGATGGTTTCTTGCGCTTCGCATTTGACGAGACCAGCCTCTACCGCCTGATGTTTTCGCTTCGCGCCAGCGCCTTATTGGCTGAGCCTATTCCCGGCCAACAGGTTCGCCGCGTGATTGCCTTGGCCATGCAAGCCTTTGACGACGGGGCAGGGGAAGAGGCGGTGCGCAATCGTGTCTTCTCCGCCTGGGGCCTAGCGCATGGCCTTTTTGACCTGTGGCGCGCCGGCGCACTGCGCGCTGCTACGCCCGAAATGGCCCAAGGCTTCATTCGCGCCCGTATTTTGGAAAGTGGTTTGGTGGATTGAGGAGGGGCCAAACTGCGTTTAACTGTGCTGAAACACCCCTTCACCGGCTTCGCCGGAGCTTCCTCACTTGTGGGGTATCGGCTTATCGGCCGCTGTGTCCCGAAGGGACTGACGGGGCTTCACTTCCACAATGTCATCGCCGCAGCAGCGTCAACGGTGAGAGGCGATCTCAGAGCGACCATTCGTTTTCGCTTGCAATATGATCACAAAGTGATATCATATTGATACTTATTGAAGGAGCCTAAAATGTCTCGGACTGAAATCAACCGCACTGTCGAGCGTCCGACGCTGTCGATGCCAGGTTTGCCAATGTTTCTCGCCTTTTTGCTGGCGATTATTGTGTCAATCTATATGTTTGTGTCTGGTGGTGAGAGCGCCAATTTCCCCGTGGCGACAATTTTGTTTGTCTTGAGTACTTTTGGCATTTGCGGTTTCTATTCGATCCAACCCAATGAAGCGGTGGCAATTTTGCTGTTTGGTGCTTATCGGGGTACCGACCGCGCGACGGGTTTGCGCTGGGTTTGGCCTTGGTTGACGCGCAAGAAAATCTCGATGCGGGTCCGCAACGTGACCTCGGACAAGCTTAAGGTGAATGACAAGGACGGCAATCCGATTGAAATCGCCGCCAATGTCGTCTGGCGCGTACAGGATTCCGCGCAGGCCTTGTTCGATGTTGATGATTATGAACGCTTTAGCCGGATCGAGATTGACACCGCGCTGCGCGATATCGCCGCCCACTACTCTTATGACCATGCGGCAGAGGGTGAACTGACCCTGCGCGGCCATGCCGAAGATGTGGCAAATTTGTTGGGTCAGCGCTTGAACCAGCGCTTAGCGGTTGGTGGGATGGCGGTTGATGAAGCCCGCATCTCGCACTTGGCCTATGCCACCGAAATTGCGGGGGCCATGCTGAAGCGTCAGCAGGCGCAAGCCATCCTCGCGGCGCGCCAATTGATCGTGATGGGCGCCGTCGGCATGGTGGAGAGCGCGCTAGAGCAATTATCGGCTCGTGGCGTTGTGACCTTGGATGAGGAACGCAAGGCCCAAATGGTCTCCAACCTCCTGGTCGTGCTGTGCGCAGATCGCGAAGCGCAGCCTGTCGTCAACACCGGCTCCCTCTATTAAGGTGGGATCTAAGCTATGGCCGCCAAGCCCCGCAAGCCGTTTCTCGTGCGCATGAGCCCGCAGGTTTTAAGCGCGGTAGAGCGGCTGGCGGCTGCGGAGTTTCGCTCGGCCAATGTTCAAATGGAAGTATTGATCCGAGAAGCCTTGGCCAAACGCGGTATCGTGATCAAACCTGAAGCCGGATCTGATGAAGAGTGAGAGCGTTTCACTATAATTTTATAAAAATGACGTAGGCGTCACTTTACGAAGCTTCGACAATTTGGTAGAGACATCGCATGACTGAAACTCTCCTCTCCCGTATCGGCTACGATTTTGGTGCAGCAGCGCGTGGCATAAGCCGCTTGCTGAACAATAAAGAAGACACCAAAGCCGTTTTTGAAATCATGCGCGCGTTGTCTGGCCGTTCGATCCCCAATGGCTATGCGCGCTTGCTTCGCTCGCAAGAAGGTGGTCGCATCGCGTATGACCGGGTCGAGCTGCAGCCGATCCTCGACGACCATGAAACTTTGGCAAAGCTACCTGAAGGCAGTGTTGGCCGCGCCTATTTGGCTTTTGTGCAAGGCCGGAAGATCTCTGCCGAAGGTTTGGCCGAAGAAAGCCGGTCAACGGGCAATGAAATCGACTCGCTGCATCCCTTTGCTTGGTATGGTCGGCGGATGCGTGATGTGCACGATTTATGGCATGTCCTTAGCGGCTATCAGACTGATGCCTTGGGCGAGGCCTGTGTGGTGTCATTCTCCTTCCCGCAGACCCGTTCTTTGGGCTTTGCCCTGATTGGCTTTGCTGCCGCGCGCGAGCTTCAACGCCTCTTGCCAGGGCGACCCGTATTCAAGGCGGTGTGGCAGGCCTATCAGAATGGCCGCAAGGCTGCTTGGCTGCCGGTCCAGCATTATGAGCGTTTGTTGGCAGAGCCCTTGGACGCCGCGCGCAAGCGCCTGAACATCGCGCCACCAACCTATTATCTGGAAATTCCAGCCAGTGAACGCGATGGCGTTCCAGCAAACCTAAAAGGCACACCTGTGGCCGCCTAAAGCGGCCACCAGCGCTTTTTCTGTTCTGGTTAGGCTACCCGAACGCGGTGGGCTGCTTCTGGCAAGTCGGTGCCAAAGCAACGCTGGTAGAATTCGGCCACAGTTGGCCGCTCTAGCTCATCACATTTGTTCAAGAAGGTGAGGCGGAAGGCCAGCCCGACATCTTCAAAGATATCCGCGTTCTGCGCCCATGTGATCACCGTCCGCGGGCTCATCACGGTGGAGATGTCGCCATTCATAAAGGCATTGCGGGTCATATCGGCCACGCGCACCATCTTGCCCAATTCAGCGCGCTTGGCTGGATCGGTTTCGCCCAACTTAGCCGCCACAATGTCGGTCTCAACGTCATGGTCGAGATAGTTCAGCGTGGTGACGATTGACCAACGGTCCATCTGGCCTTGGTTGATCTGCTGGGTGCCGTGATAGAGGCCCGTGGTGTCGCCCAGACCAATCGTGTTGGTGGTGGCAAACAAGCGGAATGCCGGGTGCGGCTTGATGACTTTGTTTTGGTCCAATAGCGTCAAGCGACCGGAAGCTTCCAGCACGCGCTGGATCACGAACATCACATCGGGGCGGCCTGCGTCATATTCGTCAAACACCAAGGCGACATTGCGTTGCAGCGCCCAAGGCAGAATGCCTTCGCGGAATTCCGTAATCTGCTTGCCGTCTTTGAGGACAATGGCGTCTTTGCCGACCAGATCGATCCGGCTGACGTGGCTATCAAGGTTGACGCGCACCAATGGCCAATTCAGTCGGGCAGCGACTTGCTCAATATGGGTCGACTTGCCCGTGCCGTGATAGCCTTGGATCATGACCCGACGATTATGCGCAAAGCCTGCGAGAATGGCGCGCGTGGTTTGTGGGTCGAACTTATAAGTCGGATCAAGTTCGGGAACATATTCATTGGACTGGCTGAAAGCTGGCACTTGCAGCCCTGAAGCGAAACCAAAGACATTTTCGACCGAAACAGTCGTGTCAGGCAGAGCGGCAATCAATGTATCAGTCATGGTCGTTATCGGGTCCTCTTAGGGTCTTGTTTGAGGATCAGACGCGCGGCGTCAAGCATGCATTTCTGTTCGAACTGCTGACATGGTGCGCTGTGACATTTTTGCGAGGGATTTCCGCAGAGATTTAGAACCCAGACCTAAGCCCGGCGCGCGGTCTTCAGGACCTTATAAGCCTTTACCACGGCATTTAGGCGGGTCTCGGCACTTCTATCCCCCCCGTTTGAATCTGGGTGATACTGGCGGACAAGGGCAGCATAGGTGCTGCGAACTTTGGCGCGATCGGCATGGGCGTCTAAGCCCAATGTGTCGAGTGCCTTGAGGACGGGTGCAGTGGGGCGCGTATCTTGGCCTTCTGGGGCAGTTCTACCTGCTGTGCCACGACGGCTTGCCAGCGGGTCTTTTGGATCTTCGCCCGCTGCCGCCTTTTTATAGACATGGGCATCGGGGGAATTCGCGCTCGCCCGAAACGTCCATGTAGGCCTGCCACCATGGGCAGCAGCGTCACGATGCGCACGGGCATCGTCGTCTGTCATGCCTTCGAAGAAGTTCCAGTTTTTGTTGTAGAGTGCTGCATGCTTCTCGCAGAAATGCCAAATCTCACCCGGATTGTCGCGGCTTTTGGGTGCACGATTGGTCGCTTCTGCCCCACATCCATCGTGCTCGCACAGTTGGACATCGGGATTTACTTTGACAACCGGGGGCTTTCGCACCCGAATGTCCACAAATTTAGGGCGGTAGGAGAATGAATCTGTCATG
>VYLK01000854.1_pt1 | contig 11043 bp, 9 predicted proteins | sample 5114321 | NCBI WGS metagenome assembly VYLK01 (sample SAMN12291792, study PRJNA351875) | freshwater metagenome | isolation source: freshwater lake | place: USA: Michigan, MSU2 Lake | collected 2011-08-16
AAAAAAGAAAAGGAGGGCAATGAGCAAATTGTTGTCCTTCTTTTTTAGGGAAATAAAAAAAAGGTGTCCATTTCTTATTTTTCAATTTGTTGCGTTAGAAACTTGAGACCACCCAAACAAAGATTTAAAAATTGGATTTGACTTGGTTAAAAATAGCGACAATGTTCTGTTTGATAGTTTCAAATCTGGTGAAGTCGACATTGGAGATTTATCAAAAGCTGAAAATTCCTATGCTGCCGGGCAGGTTGGACATATACTTCAAGAGCGTATTTCCACAGAGGGTGAAGGAGGATACTCAAATCCTGCCAATAGAACAGAAAGTGCTTTTGGCAAAGCACATAATACAGCCTTATCTAAGGAAGGTAGTATTGTGACTTCTATGCTGGGCAAGCCGTATAGTCCACGAACAGAAACGCAAAATGTCGTACCAAATTCAGCAAATACCGCCTACCAATATAATGTTACAGTTTCATATGGTTCAGTTGTTTATCAATATTCACATAGTATGCAAGGCTCATTTTATACCGGTGATGATGGCAAAGTCAGAATTGACACAAGCAAGCCTTTTGGACTTGGCGGAACTGTTCTTAAAAACGTAAAGCGGATAAAGTGATGAAACTTAAAAGTTTAATTTTCGCCCTGCAAGCATTGATAATTTTAAATTGTTGTTCAAGTTCCAACGGGCAAACTGTTCCATTGAAAATTGAATTTAAGAATTCCCAATTAAAGTCGGTCACATTTACTCGTCTAAATCTTGCAGCTGATAGCCTTCAAGACTTCTTTAATTATGAGCTTTCATTCATCAAAAACGATTCGGTGATTCTAGTGAATTACAAATCACAAGGGCCAATATTCAACAAAAGCAATCAGTCAATTCTACTCGTTACGGAGAAACTATGCATGTTTGAAGTTGGTAAAACCTACAGCTTTTCTTTGAAAAGAAAATGTATTGAAGAAACGTCAAATTCATTCTATAGGATTTACTTGAAGTCGACTACGGACGATGGTTGTTCATCCATAAATAATTATAAAGTGATAAATAACCCAAGAGAAATTGCCTCTTATCATTCAAACTTTGTAGACGTCCAATCTTTCGTTTACGAAATCATTGAACTAAATACCTGTGATTCTAAATACAGTAACTATAGGTAGGCAGTTAATAGCATGCGAGCTTTAATACTTCTCATTTTTCCTTTTCTAAGCTTTAATTTGATTTCTGCTCAGAATCTTGATACTGACAATGTAAATCAAGTTTACCAAGATGCTTACAATGAAATTGAGTTGATGCTATCAGGTAAAAAGAAAATGAGCTTCAAACGTGCAGTCCTCATCAGTGAGTATGCCTACTTAAATGCCAAGCTTGACACCGTTTCTGTAAATAATCAGATTTCCTTTCATAAAAATTGGTGCCTCCTTTTCAAAAAACTTAATACTTTAAATTATGATTTTAAGGATAAAAGTAATGTTGAATTATGGGGTTCCATTTTTAAGGTAATGACAGATACAATAGCTGTTGATATAAAAAATGACATTTCTATCCATCTGCCATTTAGGTACAATTTTGACGATTTCTTTGGTGACATTGATTGGTCTAACATGTTTGTTAGTAAACTGCTTGAAACGGGCTTCGGAAACTGTCATTCATTACCTTACCTATATAAGATTTTAGCTGAAGACATGGGGACAACAGCTTACTTAGCTCTTGCCCCAAATCACATTTACATAAAACATAGAAGCCAAAAGACTGGAATGTTCAACACTGAATTAACAAGTGCCACTTTTCCAATTGATGCATGGATAATGGCTTCGGGTTACATTCATTTGACAGCCATTCAAAATGGTATTTACATGAAAGCTCTTACCGACAAGGAAAGCATAGCTCTTTGTTTGATTGACCTAGCAGAAGGATACAAACGAAAAACAAATAACGCAGACCATGAATTCATTATTAAGTCCTGCAATAAAGCATTAGAATATTTCCCCAACTGCGTAAACGCAATGATTCTTAAAGCGGAAACTATTAAATCTCAGCTCGACCGACTTGCATCGGAGAATCCCAAGCCGACAAATGAAATGAAAGTACAGATTCAAGGACTATTTAACGAAATGCAAGACCTATATGTGACAGTTCATAAACTTGGGTATCGTCAAATGCCAAAGGACATGTACATGAAATGGCTTGTTGAACTGAAGACGGAGAAGGAAAAATATCAGAACAAGAATGTCTCGAGTTATGATAAATAGCATTTTCTTAATGCCGCCACACACATTAAGCAAGCCGCACCTCCGACACTCATTCCAAAGCTTGCTTAATAAGTGTGGCTGGTGTTCCCAAGCGGACAGATTTGCAAAGCCCACGCTTCAAAAAACTTTATTGTTGTTCGAGAGTTTCAGAAATAAAGTGGGACTTGAGATTAGGTTTCAAAAAAAAAGATTCGTGTCAAAGGCCCAGCTGCCAACAAAAAGTTTATGCAATGTGGGGGTTCAGTGTAGCTATTAAGAGTAATTTCTTAATTTCGTTCAGTAACGTTGGACAGTTTGGAGCAGGTCGGGCTTAACATTTCGCTGCGCTACATTTTTAAGCCCTCCTATTCCCCACACTGCATAAACTCAAACGTTGGCGGTAATGCTTTTTAAGAAAGATTTGGTTTCAAAAAAGCGGACTCGTTGACAACTGACAAACAATCGACATAAATTTGGACTCTTAGACAGATTGGACTTTTAATGGCCGACACGCACGCAATAAAGTTTTTTCCCCACCGCACTCCGACCGCACAAAGCAAGAGTGTGGCAGTAGCTCCTAACACACAAACCCACGCGCACGCTACTCCCACACACTTGCTTTCACCCACCAACGGTTTCAAACAAAAATTCTCCAAGCCGACAAGTTGGACTCTATTGATTTACATTTTGAGTTTCAATGCAACATTTGGACAACAATGGACTTTGCCCATTCCAAAACTTCCTGAGTACAAAGTTGCCGGGCCGACAATAGTTAATCCGGGTTACAACAATGCAATGACTAATGAAGAGAGAAATCGGATTAACATGATGATGGTTGAGCAGGACATGCGGAACTATGAGCTGCAAAAGAAACAACAGCAACAAGCAATCGATGAAGCCAACCTACTGCTTGGTGGTAAGCCGACAATCAACTACAAGTACCAATCTAACTTGAACAAACCGGGAGCAGCTTTTTACAAACAAGCATTCGACTCGCTAGCGACAATGGTTAGCGGACAACGACCACTGAGCTATAAAAAGGCTGTTTTCTTATCCGAATGGCCATTCTATGAAGGGACACTATCCTACCAAGATTTTGACCAAGCCATTCAAAACAGTTTGGGTTTGATAAAAGCTAAAATGAAGCAGGACAAGCTTTCAAACTCGGACTTGGCAAAGAACTGGATGATTTACCAATTCATGTCGGACACGTTACAGATAAAGTTAACAGTCCCTGAAAAACGAACTGTGACTCATTACCCAATGAAGTACGACTTTGAAGATTTTTGGGGAGAAAAAGACTGGACTAAAGGAATGGTTTCAAAATTACTTCGGATGCAATCCGGCCAATGCCATTCATTGCCATTGCTCTACTTAATACTGTCTGAGGAATTGGGCTCGAAAGCCTACCTCGCTTACAGCCCTGAACACTCCTATGTTAAAATCAAACTGCCTGACGGCACATTTCAAAACATAGAATTAACCAACGGCCACCTGACAACCGATACGTATGTGATTAAGAGTGGGTACGTTAAATCAGAAGCGCTATCAACAAAGGCTTACATGGACACCTTGAGCAAGCGACAAGTCGTTGCTAATTCTATTCTCGATTTAGCCAAAGGATATAGAAACAAATATGGCTTTGACGACTTTTACCTTTCTTGCGTTAACACAGGGCTACAATATCATCCGAATAACATTGTCGGTCACATAATGAAAGGAAACTACTATTTCTCGCTTGTTCAGGACATCATGAAGCAAGACCCGGTTATTGCAAAGCGTCCACCGCAAGAAGTTCCTGAGTTTTGGGAAATTGTGAATAAAGTAAAGGCAGAAAAATCCATTTTGGATGCGTTGGGTTATGAACAAATGCCGAAAGAAGCTTATCAAGACTGGTTGCAGTCCGTTGAGAAAGAAAAGAGCAAACAAATGCAGAACGTGATTCAGCAAAGTCTCTGGCCGGTTAGAAAATGAAACTGATTTGATTAAATTTCGACTATGAAGAAAATACTGTTACTCGCTATCGTATTAGGCATTTGCCAAGTGATGCAGGCTCAAAATCCTTTCGAGGAATTTGGATACAAAGGGAAAGTCCTAACAGCAACCAATGGAAAGTTTAATGAATTCCATGACTTGGACAGTGTTGTTCAGATTGGCTCAGTGCTATTAGATGTACAAAAACTCACAATTGTTGGTGACGCACCAGCGGATACAGTTAGTTACATGCCAAGCCCGACAGTTATCAGTAGATGGTTGAGTCCTGACCCTCTCGGAGAAAAGTTTTATCAACTATCTCCGTACAGTTTTGCCGCAAATAGTCCTGTCCTAATTACTGACCCTGATGGCCGTGAAATCAAGGTTCATTTTGAGAACGAAGAGGCCAAAAAGCTATATGTTAACACGATTAACAAAGCTTTCAACGGTCAGTTTAAACTTTCACTTACTGCGGTTAAAGGCAAGGAAGGGGTCTTCAAGGTTGGAATCGATAAAGTAAAGGGAGGTGGCGATATGGATAAGTTAGGAAAGGGCGCACAATCTTTTTATAAAGAATTTTCTAAAATTGTTAAAAGCGATGTAGTTGTAAGCATGGACATTGTTCATAATGAAAGCGATGTTAATGTGGGTAATTTCGATAAACAATCAATGGATATGTCAGACGTTGACCAATATCCTGAGTTTGACCCAACAAAGGATAATCAGGATGGACCAACTGACGTTGGAAAAATCATACATGAAACAGCAGAGCAATTCAATAAGGCCAATAAAGAAGGCTTCACTAACTCTCACGACAGAGCGATTGGCTATGAAAATTCAACTAATGGAAATGAAAGGCAAAGGCAGGATACTTATTTAGGTCGGGGTGCCGGAGTTGTTCAAACTTTCAAATTAAAAAATGGTTCAAGTGTCAGTTTTCAAATAATTGGCGGTCAGAACTCAACCAAACGCGGAACCATCATTGTTCGGCCTTATACAAAAAGATAGGATTATGAGGATTACGATTATAGCACTGATTTTTCTATGTCTTGGTTGCTCTAAGTCCAGTAAAATAGATTGCAGAATTGATGAAAATTTTAAGCGACATTTTGATGAATGCTTAAGGATTGCCGAGCTACGAGCATCATATGATTCATTGAACAATGAAATAGATTTAGCTCAATCAAGCAAAGCATTTTCGTGTCTTGAAGCATTAACTGGTGTTTCGGGCAATATAGTTAAAGAAGATGTTGGGTGGGGGTATTATAAAAACATTGAGGACTTCGAAAAAGATAAGGAAAGATGGCTCGCATGGTTTGAAAAATACAAATGTTCAATGAATATGGATTCAGCAGAAAATAAATTCAATAAAAAAAGAGAGCCTTTGCCAGATTATAACGACCCCGTTGTAATGAAGAGAATATTATCGCTTTGGCCTGAAAATTATAAGGACTCTGTTCGACAAGTAGACTCCTTACAGCGAGTAAAGTACAGAATCGATTGGCCATCGGTCAATTTATAGCGGCCTTAATGAACATAACTCCAAAATTCATTGCGATAGCCGCCATCTTCGGCATCAGTCATTGCGGATTCAGTCAAAATGCAGAAATAGTAAATAGCTATGAAAGGGCGTTTCTTAATCTTGAAGGCATGCTCTCAGGCAGCAAAGAGCTAAACTTCAAAAAAGCAGTAATTCTAACAGAACACGCATTCCTTGATGGACAAATTGATACCATCACATTTGAATCCGAAATTCAAACCCTTGTTCAAGCAATCAAATATTTCAACTCAACAAATCAGCTACTGTACGAAAAAAAGGATAAGGCTATTGTAGCAAAGTGGGCTGCCATTTTCAAAGTGATGACCGACACGACTAGGATGCCTATAAACAACGACTTAATTGAATTCTATCCCTTTCAATATGATTTTGAAGATTTTCTTGGTGAACAGGACTGGAGAAAAATGTTTGTGTCAAAACTCTTGAACACAGGGTCTGGAAATTGTCATTCACTTCCTTATCTATACAAAATACTAGCTGAAGAACTAGGTGCAACTGCTAATCTGGCACTTGCACCAAATCACATTTATATTAAACACCGTTGCGAAAAAACAGGAATGTTTAACACGGAATTGACAAGTGCTAGTTTTCCGATTGATGCTTGGATAATGGCTTCAGGCTACATTCACTTGACGGCAATTCAAAATGGGGTTTACATGAAAGCACTCAATGACAAGGAGAGCATTGCCTTGTGCCTAATTGACTTAGCAGAGGGTTACAAACGGAAGACAAATAATTCTGACTCTGATTTTATTCTTAAGTGCTGCGACAAAGCATTGGAGTATTTTCCGAACTACGTGAACGCTTTAATATTAAAAGCGGAAACAATTAAATCGCAACATGACCGACTGAAAGCAGAGTACCCAAACCCGACAAATGAGATTAAGGGGCAGATTCAAGGACTATTCAATAACATGCAAAACCAGTACGTGAAAGTTCATAAACTCGGCTATCGACAAATGCCAAAGGACATGTACATGAAATGGCTTATTGAGTTAAAGACTGAAAAAGAAAAATATCAGAACAAAAATGTTTCGAGTTACGATAAATAGCGATTTCTTAATTCCGCCACACACTTTAAGCAAGCCGCACATCCGACACTCAAACCAAAGCTTACTTAAAGAGTGTGGCTGGTTTCTCCAAATGTTTAAGTTTCTCATTGCCGTCCCTGAAAAAACTTTATTGCTTCCGATACGCAACCGTGGACTAAAATAAAATGGTGGACATTGGGTTTCAAAATAAAGATTGGAGACAAAAAGCACTACCGCCAACACAAGGTTTGCACAATTGCCTGGTTCGGTGTCCTCATTACCTTTCGGTTTCATTATTTACATTTGTCACGGGGGACACTTTACAACTGGTCAGCCTTGCCATGCTTCGCATTTAGCAAGGCTTCCTATACCGGCAACTGTGCAAACCCCAACGTTACCGCCAATGCCCTCCTGCTCCGTGGACAGTAACGACCGACATCCAAGATTCATAAAAATAGATTTGGGACTCTTCAACACAATCTCTCCACGTGGACAAGTTATCGTTCAAGTTATCGTTCGACAATAAAGAAAGAGGACGAAAAGGAAAGAAAGATAACGGAGGACTTCATAACTCAAATTCGCCCCGTGGACAAGCCAGCGTTTCATTAACCAACGTGGGACACAAAAGAAAAAGAAAGAAAGGGTGACCGACCAAGCCGATAAAGTATATCCTTCGACACCCCCACCGCACTCCAACCCGGAGAGATTCTCGCCAACGCTTTTGGCACTTGCCATAGCCGCGCGAACCCGTGCACATCCCAAGCTATGCCAAGAGCCAAACCCACCTGCAATAACATTGAGTTATTTAGCTAAATTGTTGAATTATTAAACCTGACTAGAATCAATTTATAACAAAACATGGACAAGAGTGAATTTCAAATAACTTTTTGACAAATAATAAGGCAATTGCTTCACCCGTTACATTCACATGCGTATTTACCTTATACTTACAATTCTTTTTCAGTCACCTGTACTTTTCGCTCAGCAGGATACTCCTATTAGACAAAAGATTTTCCAATTATCCATAGCCCCCGGCTTTGGGACAAATGGTACTCAACCCGGAAGTTTTAGCAATTATTTTTCTATCAATTTAAGTTCTGGATACTCTGCATCAACATTACTATTTGAAATGGGGACGATTTCCAATCTGAATACTGACTATACAAAGGGACTTCAAATCGCTGGCTTAATTAATCTTACAGGCGGTAATGCCTTTGGTGGTATGTCAAAAAAGGAAAAAGACAAAAAGATTAAAAGTGGATTTACATCATACCTGTCAGGCGGACAAATTTCAGGTCTAACGAATATAGTACTAGGAGACAGTTATGGAACACAATTTACCGGAGGAGTAAATTTAGTAAAAGGAGCAATGGTGGGCGTACAATTTTCTGGTTTTGCAAATATTGTGTATAAATATTCATTTGGGGTCCAGTTGTCAGGGCTTTTTAATGTTTCCGAGACATCGCTTAACGGAGTACAAGTTTCAGCCATTTCCAATTATACAAAAGGTGAAATGGCAGGCGTTCAATTAGCTTTACTAAATCAATCCGGTTATATCGAAGGGAAAAATTCGCCTGACAATAATCAACCGTCAGGTGTTCAAATTGGCTTATTAAACTTTGCTAAAAAAATGAATGGATTTCAGTTTGGTATAATAAATTTTGCAAAGGAATCACAGGGTACACAAATCGGGCTCTTTAACTTTTACAAAGGCGGCAAACAGACTGAAACGAAAGACGGAACATCCATTGGGCTAATGAATTTCGGAAGCTTAAATTACATCACAGTTTACACAAATGAAATATTTGGTTTGAATTACGAGATATCCACAGGTACACGAAAAAATGCACGCGTTAAGTTAGACAGACGAAATGTTTATATAAGTAATTCTATAATTTATTCACATAACTCTTTCAGTGGTTCCAATTGGGGTATTGGATATGGTTTAAACAAAATGTTTTTTAATCGCTCAATATTACCAGGTATGACGGAATCTAAGTTTGTAAGTTATGGCTTAGATGTACAACACATTAGTTCAGAGAGGGGTGAGATATCGAAAAATCTAAATCTACTCACACGGATAAAGTTTTTGGCAGGAAAACGAGTTGCTCCCAAATTATTCGGAGTTAATTGGTATGCATCCGTAAGTATGAACGCGTTCTGGAGTGATGAAGCAAATTCCATGAAACCAAACTTTTTAAGCTCTTCGAAGAAGGCAGGAAACATTAATCTAGAATATTGGCCGGGGTTTTCATTTGGCGTCCTTTTCCACTAATTGGAATGAAGAATATATGAAACATCTTATTTTAATATACATCCTATTTTCCATTAACGCATTCGGACAGACAGAGCCAACTCAAAACTGGGATGGATTCTCTCAAGACTTTGATATGCTTAAGTATCAAGGAGGAGAATTCAAGTTTAGTGGTTATGTGCGCGTAGAATCTGAAAATAATGAAGCAAGCGCAAGACTCATGGCAAGGGTTGATAAGAAGAAGGGATATAGTTTTCTTGATAATATGAAAGATAGACCAATAACTAGTAGTCAATGGTCCCAGTATAAAATTGAAGGTAAAATTGATGATAAAGCAACAAAGCTATTTATTGGTGCGATACATATTGGTCAAGGAAAATTCTATTTTGATAGTTTCAGCTTAGAGGTAAAAAGTAGGAATGGGGTATGGGAAAGTGTAAATGTTGCTAATGCTGAATTTGAAGAGGACACATATAAGACAGATTGGAAGTCCTTCTTTGATAGAGGTTTCGAGACCATATTGACAAGGCTTAATCCATATCAAGGAAACACTTGCCTCCTTGTGAATGGTAACAAAAAAGAGTTGAAAGGGAAGTTCGTAATAGCAAATGGAATCAAACTTTACTATGAAGAATATGGCAAAGGTGACACTTTACTCCTACTTCATGGGAATTCAGAATCTATAAAATCTTTCAATAAGCAGATTCCAGAACTTTCTAAAAGGTTCTACATCATTGCAATTGATTCGCGTGGACAAGGAAACTCTACAAAAGATGATAAAAAGATGAACTATGAGTTAATGGCAACAGATGTAAATTCATTTTTGGAAGCCTTGAAAATCAAAAAAGTAAATGTCCTTGGCTGGAGTGATGGCGGTAACATAGGACTTATTTTGGCAATGGAACATCCAGACAAGATAAAAAGCCTTGCTACAATGGGGGCTAACCTTTTCAACGACAAGACGTCTGTAGATGAAAATATTACCAAGGAATTGGTGACTCAAAGAGGTAAATTAGTTAGACAAGATGCTGAAAGAAATAAATTTGAAATAGAAATGATTGATTTAATGCTAAACGAACCTAATATCAATCCACAGGAACTTGAAAAAATTCAATGCCCGACCTTAATTATGGCCGGTTCCAAAGACATCATTAAGGAAGAGCATTCGAAACTTATAGCAAATAAGATTAAGGACTCAAGATTAATAATATTTGATAACGGGACACATTATGAACCTGTAGAGAATCCAGACAGGTTTAACAAAGCAGTTATTGAATTTCTAACACAACTTAGGAAATGAGTTAAAGGCCACACAGCCACCAACAAAATGTTTCTATCCTCGCATGTTGACAGAAGAATATTCTGAGTTGATTTAGTATTCTCGCATGTTGACGGAGTATTCTCGCGATCTGTTTTGGTATTCTCTCCTGTTGACGGAGAAAACTCGCGTAGTAACGGAGAATTCTTGCGTCTTGAACCCCAAACGACAAAGCGTGCAAATACAGTAACCTGAACGTTTGAGACTACAACGTGAAGTGAAGCCCGCGCAGGCAGCACACTTGCCAAAGCCCGCACTATTGCAGCCGCACATCCCAAGCTTTGGCGAGAGTGCAGCCCCCACCCACCCAAAGGATAGTGAGTAGATTAGACTAATAGAACGAGTGAACACGGTTGCCCCACGCGCTCAGGTAAAATACAAACCCGGACTCATGATTAAAGTATGGTCAACTGAGACAAAGTGACTCATCTACAACGTACGGACAGACTAACCCTTGAGAAGAGGGCACAGGCGGTAACAAAATGTTTCTGCAATGGTGCCGTGACGAGTTAGTTTAAAGTTTTATCTTCGTTCAGCGTTTTCGTTGCGTGGGACAGGACGCGGCTTCGGAAAGGCACCACTGCAGAAACACAAACGTTGTAGGCAAGCCGGCCAAAATTTAAATCGCGTCTTGTGACGGGGACGAGAAAGTGGGATAAACTTCCCACCTAAAAAGCTAAAGGTA
>VYLK01000594.1_pt1 | contig 11041 bp, 12 predicted proteins | sample 5114321 | NCBI WGS metagenome assembly VYLK01 (sample SAMN12291792, study PRJNA351875) | freshwater metagenome | isolation source: freshwater lake | place: USA: Michigan, MSU2 Lake | collected 2011-08-16
GGCGGCGGCGGCGGCGGGCAGACCGGGCCGCACTGGGCCGCCGCCTCATCCGCAACCAGCGTCAGGGCGAAGAAGCCCACCAGCGCCGGCAGCCATGTCATGATCCGCACCCGCATGGGCCGACCTCCCGTCAAAATCCATGCAAACCGCGTCAGGCGCCGTTCGCTTCAGCGATCATCTGAACCGCAAAAGCATTTCGTTTCCGTTGCCTTGTGCCCGATCGGATCACGGCCGTCGGTCCGGGGCTTGCGTCGGCCCGTCCAGAGGCCAGTCCATTGTTTCATCCCGACACACAGTTCCTGATCGACCACTGGACCGGCCTGTCCCGCCAGAGCCATGCGCGCGCAGGAATTCCGGATCGCGCCGCCCTTGAGCCGGATCTGCTGGGCACGCGCCTGCCGCGCGCCTTCATGGCCGCCCGGAGCGGAGAGGATGCAGTCATCCGCCTTGCCGGCTCATGGATTGAAGACTTCCACGCTGAGTCCCTGAAGGACCGCCCCATGCTGTCCGTCTGGCGCACCGCTTCGAGGCCGCTGGTCGCCGCGGCCATGACCCAGACGGTGCGCGAGGCCCGCCCGGTTGTGATCGCCGCCCTGGCCGGTTTCCTTTCGGCCCAGATCGAGATCGTACTGGTCCCCTTGCGCGGACCGTCGGGTGCCGTGGACCGTATTCTGGGCCTCTATGCGCCGGCGGCCACGCTCAGCCTCACCTCCGAGGAGCCACGCCTGCTCACCGCCCGTGTCTCCATCGGCGTGGGCGAACCCTCCCGCCCGGCCCTCGCGCTCGCCGCCGTCGGCGGTCGCCGGATCGCCTGAACCCCGCCGGTCAGCCCTTGAGATCCTGCGCGTATCGCCGCCAGTTCTGCACATAGTGGGCGGCAGAGGCCTTCAGCGCCTCGATCTGGCCCGGCTGCAGTTCCCGCACCACCTTGCCCGGCTGCCCCATGACCAGGGAGCCGTCTGGAATGACCTTTCCCTCCGTAATCAGGGTATTGGCCCCAATCAGACAGTTCTTGCCGATCCTTGCCCTGCCCAGCACCACCGCGCCGATGCCGATCAGGGTATTGTCGCCGATCTCGCAGCTGTGGAGCATGACCATATGGCCGACGGTGACGCCGTCGCCGATCGTCAGGGGCTCACCGGGGTCGGAATGCAACACGCTGCCGTCCTGGATGTTGGTGTCCCGCCCGATGGTGATGGGGTCGTTGTCGCCCCGCACCACCGCCCCGAACCAGACACTGGCGCCGGGTTTGAGAATCACATCTCCTACCAGCGTTGCATTCGGTGCCAGCCAGTATTCGCCCTCCGGCGGAAGCTGAGGTTTCTTGTCGCCGAGACTGTAAACATTCATCAGAACACCGCCATTTCTTGAAAATCGAGGGCTTTAAGCTCTCGTAAACCACGTTAGGCTCATCTTGTAGATGCGATTCGAGGCCCTCATTTCGGCCCCGGATCAGTAGCCGGATCAAGCCCGGTCCGGTCAGACCTTGGGGATTGTGCGTGGTGCGCTCGGTTCGGCGGATGTTTCCGCTGGAAGTGGATCCTGCTTCCGACCCGGGCGGATGCGTTTCGTCCCCTGCTCCCCTCTTCCCCACCCTCGTTCGAGGCGATGCTCTTCCGGCATCGCCTTTTTTCATGCCCTGCGGCGGCGCGTTTTCTGCGTCGTCGCCTTCCATGCCCTGGAGGCGTCCATGACCAAGCGTGCGGCCATCAAGCGTCAGACCCGCGAGACATCCCGTGAACACGGTGTGCTCGATACCCGTCAGTTCATGGAGGATTCCAAGGTACGCCGCCTTCCCACCCACGCCGGCTGGTCGCCCTACCCTTCGAACGATGACCGGGACCAGGCCTATCTGAAGACCTTGAAGCCCAAGTCCGACGGCCAGGCCGAACTGATGGCGGCGATTGACCACCACAATCTCGTGCTGGCGCTCGGTCCGGCAGGCACCGGCAAGACCTATCTCGCGGTCGCCAAGGCGGTCGAGGCGCTGGAAGCCGGCAAGATCGGGCGCATCGTCCTGTCGCGCCCCGCCGTCGAGGCCGGTGAATCCATCGGCTTCCTGCCCGGCGATATGGAAGACAAGCTCGCCCCCTACCTTCGCCCCCTCTACGACGCCCTGTCCGATCGCCTGAGCATGAAGCGGGTCAAGGCGCTGATGGCCGAGGGCCTGATCGAGATCGCCCCCATCGGCTATATGCGCGGACGCACCCTGAACAACGCCTTCATCGTCGTCGATGAGGCCCAGAACTGCACCTATGTGCAGCTCAAGATGCTGCTGACCCGCCTGGGCTGGCACTCGACCATGGTGGTCACCGGCGACCCGCAGCAGTCCGACCTGTTGCCCGGCATCTCCGGCCTGAGCGACATCGCCGAGCGACTGGCACCGGTGCCGGACATTGCCGTGGTCAAGCTGGCCGAGGGTGACATCGTCCGTCACCCGCTGGTCGCTTCGATGATCGGCGTCCTCTGACGCCAGCCGGCTCCGACAGATCAGGCCGTCGCCGGATTCACGGCGGCGGCCTTTTCCCGGGCTGTGGGCACCCTCGCTGTCCCGTGACACGATTGCCCCTTCGCGTGCGGCGCAGGGGCTGCTAACCGGTCTCGCCTCACATTTCAGCGACCCGAATGAAAATCCCCCGCATCGCCTACGCCGCCTACGGCTTCGCCCTGACCGTGATTCTGCTCGACCAGCTGACCAAGGCCTGGATCATGAGCGGCCTCGACCTGCGCGAGATTGGGCACATCCAGGTTCTCCCGCCCCTCTTCAACCTGACCTGGGTCGAGAACCGCGGCGTCAGCTTCGGCCTTTTCGGCGACGGCTCGGCGCGGTGGATGCTCAGCGCCTTCTCGATCGCGGTCGCCGGCGTTCTTGGCTGGTGGGCGCTGAAGGCGGACCGTCGCCTGCTGATCACCGCCATCGGCCTGATCATGGGCGGCGCGCTCGGCAATGTGATCGACCGCATTCGCTTCGGCTATGTCGTCGATTTTCTCGACATATCCGGCGTCCATGTCTTCATCGGATCGATGAAGATCAATTTCCCATGGGTTTTCAACATCGCGGACAGTGCGATCTGCATCGGCGTCGTCCTGTTGATCCTAGACAGTGTCCGCGCGGAGCAGGAGGCCAAGGTTGGCCTCGCCGCCGAAAAGTCGTAATCAGCCGCTTCCAGTAGGGTTTGTGCGCGCGCCCGTTCCTGCGCCCCGCTCCGAGACATCAACCATGCGTCTTCATTCCGTTGCCGTTCTGACCCTGACCGCGTCGCTCCTGGCCCTGGGCGCCTGCTCCAGTGTGCGCACGGGCGTCGGCCTCGACAGGATCACACCGGACGAGTTTCTGACCGTTTCGACCGCCCCCCTGACCGTTCCGCCGGAATACGGCCTGCGTCCGCCCGCACCCGGGCAGCCGCGTCCGCAGGAGCTCGCGCCGGAATCCGCCGCCCGCCAGATCCTTCTGGGCCAGCGTCAGGCTGTGACCCGGTCGGAAGGCGAGCAGCAACTGGTGACCCTGGCCGGCGGCGATCGCGCCGATCCCCTCGCCCGCTATGTCGTGGATGATGAATTCGGCGACCTCGCCCACAAGGAAGAGGGCTGGGCCAACCGCATCATGTTCTGGCGTCGTGACGACGCTGCGACCCAGACCCCCACGACCCTGCAGACCTCCGAGGGCGCCGTCAGCGTCGACGCAGCGAGCGAATACGCCCGTTTGCAGGCCCTGACCGGAGGCCGTACCGGCATCTCCATCGCGCCGCGTCGGGATACAATGTTCAAGCTCCCCGGCCTTTAGGTCGCGGAGACATCCTCACCAGGGCCCGGTTGCGAGAGCAGCCGGGCCTTTTTGATGCAGGATCACGCCTTGGCGGCACCCGCCCTCAGCCCCCGCTCGGCCAGGGCGACAATCGCCACCCCGCCCATCGTCACGGCGGCGCCGACCAGAATCTGCGGCGTCAGCACATCGCCCATGAGGCCCCATCCGATCAGGATGGAGACCACCGGCGTGGCCAGCAGATAGGGCGTGACCCGGCCCGCCTCGCGTTTCTGAACCAGCCAGAACAACAGGGTTGTCGCCAGCACCGACGACACCAGCCCGGCCCAGAGCACACAGGCCCAGACAAGGGCATCGGCCTGCTGCACAGCTTCCCACTGTCCCCGCTCGAACAGGGCTGAGGCGAAGGCGAGAGACGGCAGGGCGACCAGCGACAACAGGCCCTGCATCTTCAATGGGGGTATCGAGGTCGTCCGCCTTGCCACGACGGTGGTCAGCGCCCAGGCGCAGGCTGCACCGATGCCGGCCAGGATACCCTTCCAGTCCGCGATGGCATGGGGGTCCAGCGTCATCCAGGCGACCCCGAGAAAGGCCACGACCATGCCGGCCAGCGCGAACCGCGACAGCCGCTCTCCCAGCATCAGGAAGGCGAACAGGGCTGTAAACGGAATCCAGAGCTGGGCCGCCACCGATACCGGGCTGACGTCATGCGCCAGCCAGAAGGCCAGATAGATGAGGCCATAGTGGATCGGTCCGCCAAGGCCGACGATGATCAGCAGGCTCTTCCAGTTCGGGAACGGGGGACGCACGAACGGGATCAGACAGGCCGCCGCAATGGCGAACCTCAAGGCCGCCATCAGCAGCGGCGGCAGGGTCTCGGTGCCGAATTTGGCCGCCGCATTATTGACCCCCCAGATCACCACCACCGCGATGATGGCGAGGATCTCGACGGACGACAGCGGGCTGTGCGGCTTGTCAGGGGTGATCACACGCCCGCCTTAACGCGCGCGCTCGCTGCACGCGAGGACGCGCGCCGACACTTTGCATTTCCGACTGTGGCGCGCGCCTAGAACGGAATGTCGTCGTTCAGGTCGTAGCTTTCCTTGGGACCACTGGGCTTGTTGGCCCCGCCGGTGGAGAAGCCCGAGGAATAGTCGTCGTCCCCGCCGCGCGAGGCACCGCCGCCGGCGCCGTCGCTGCGGCCGCCCAGCATGGTCAGCTCGCCACGGAATTTCTGCAGCACGATCTCGGTGGTGTATTTCTCGACCCCGGCCTGTTCGTATTTGCGGGTCTGGAGCGAGCCCTCAATGTAAACCGTCGAGCCCTTCTTCAGATAGTTCTCGGCCACCTTGACGATGTTCTCGTTGAAGATGACCACCCGGTGCCACTCGGTCTTTTCCTTGCGCTCGCCGGTGGCCTTGTCGCGCCACTGTTCCGAGGTCGCGAGGGACAGGTTGGCCACCCGTTCACCGGAGTTGAGCGTGCGGATCTCCGGGTCCTTGCCCAGGTTGCCGACCAGAATGACCTTGTTGACGCTGCCCGCCATCGCCGAGCTCCTTCTTCGTTCTGGCCCGCCGCGCTTCGCGCTGTTCGGAGCCGATTGCCTGTTGTCCGGGCCTAGCGCGCTTTCGACAGGCGCGCGCCCGGTTTGTGGCGCAATCCACAGATTGCTTGTTCCACGTTTGTTCTGTTTCGTCTAGGGCGCCGGTGGCGCGGTCGGGTCCGGCTCGCGGTTGGACGACACGGCGATCGGGGTGCCGTCGATGGCCCGCTGGATCGCACCGGGCATCGCCAGCCGACCATCGCCGGTCCGGGCCATGAAGTTGAACCGGCCACCGTCAAGCGTTCTCGAGATCCACACACCACCGCGATCGATGAAGATGAACTGGCCCTGGTAGGAGCCCGTGATCTCCTGCCGCGATCCACCCATGCGCAGGAAGCGCAGGCGGACTTCTTCCAGCCGCGCCGCGCAGAACTCGATCTGCGGCTGGTTATCCGCCACCTTGTTGAACCTCGGCGGTTCGCCCTCGGCACCGGTTTCGACCGCATAGCAGACACCACGGTCGAACGGTGCCTCCACGGCCTTTTCGCAGGCTGCGAGCGCCAGCGCGCCCGCGCCCATCACCATCCATGCGGCGTGTTTCATCAGCGTAGCCCCGGGAAAGTGCAGCTTCGGTCCTGGTCGGCGAGTGTCCGGAACCGGGTGTTGTCGGACGATTGCTCGACCCGACGGGGCACAAGCCTGAGGGTCGTATCGCCCCAACGGCCATAGAGCGCCTCGCCCGGCCTCACGCAGGTGCCCGAGTAGAGCGCCTGCACACAGGCATTCAGGCTCATGTTGGACGACAGCGACCGCCAGTCTGAACCGGTGTGGCGCAGACAGGCAGAACCGGTTGCAGCCTGGACCGCCGGCTCAACCGGTTGCTGGTCAGTGACCGGCGGCTGCTCCGCCTCGGTCAGTTCGATCGGCGGGGCAACGGGCGGCGGGGCGAAGGCGGCGGTCGGCGCGGCTGCAAGGGCTCCGGTCTCATCGATGCCGACGTCCAGAGCGTCCGTCGCCACCCCATTGCGCCGGGCGCAGTCCGATAGGGTCGCCAGGCCGATGTACTGGCCGTCGACGAAACAGCGCAGTTCGCGCGTGGTGTTGAGTTCAGGCGCATCGGCCACATCGACCGTCAAGCCGCCCTGGGCCGCGGGCGGGGGAGCCGGATTCGGTGCCCTGCCGGCATTGAAGATCAGCGCGATCACTATGGCCGCGACGACCGCCAGGCCGGCACCGATGGCGATGAGAACTCGATTGTCCTGGGGCATGAATGGCTCGCGGGGATGAGGCCTCCAATAACCCTGCCCGGGGCTACGGCGTCAACGATCTTCGTTGCCCGGCGACCTAGCCCGTGAGCCGGGAAAGCGCAGCCTGGTAGTTGGCGAGCTGGGCGGTCATATAGGCCGGGGCCGGACCCGTGACCGGGGGCCGCGAAGCACCCGGCGCGAGCGCCTTGTAGGCGTCCCTGACCACCCTGACGGCAGCCCTCAGGGCCTCGACTGTGGACCTGATCTGGTCCTTGCCGGTCAGTGACAGTGTCTCGGGCAGGGCCATGGCAAAGGTCTTGATCTCGCCGGCAGCCGCCTTGGGACCGACGATACCGGGCGACAGGCCCAGAGCGGCCAGTGCATCCCGGCCGGCCTCTCCAGCGGTCAGGATGGCTCCGGCCCTTCCCTCCCGGGGTGCGATCGACAGCCGCTGCATACGGGCGCTGCTCAGGGCCTCGATTTCTCCGGTCTTGAGCGGATCGGTCACGACCGTGACCCTCAACTGGCCGGAGGAGGCCTGCTCGATCTTGCGCGCCAGGGTCTGAAGGGTGTCATCGGCCGCGATCGTGACGGCCCGAGGCCGGCTGCCCTCGGCAGACGATACATAAAAGCGATCACCGGGCCGCAGGGCGGTCGCGGCCGTCAGGGCCTTGGAATCACCCATGGAAACCAGCCCCTGGGGCAGCCCCAGCCGGTCCAGCACGCTGGCACCCCCGCTCGCGACGGCCAGGCTCAGGGGCGAGGCCTGCTGATCTGCTCCCGGCCAGGTCCGGGTCCATTCCACCGCGCCCGTCAACGGGTCGAGCCGGGTCAGATAACCCTCCCTGGGATCATCCTTGGCGGCCCCGACCGCACGATCGGCGAGGCCGGTGATCCAGACCTTGCCGCCATGCACCTTCATGTCCGCGACACTGCTGTCGCCCGCACCACCGATATAGGTCAACCGGTCTCCGGCTGCGGGGGAAAGGTCAGCCCCAAGCGACGCGACATAGGCATCGGAACTGCCCGAATGGGCGTTGGTCACCGTCGCGACATCAAGGGCCTGATTGCGCGTTGTTCCGGTCAGGACGACCCGGCCGCCGCTCACCGCGATCCCGGTCACATCACCGCTGGCTGCGCCCAGGTCCCTCGTCGCGGACAGGGTCGGCGCACCGTCGGCGTCCGGGGTGAAGCGACGCACGACGACCCGACCGCTCTCGACCCCGGCCGTATAGATCGACGAACCCTCGACGGTCATGGCCCTGATACTGTCGTCGCCGCTGGTTCCGAACTGGCTGACCGACACTGCGGCGGCCTTGAAGGGGGCCAGGCTGTGCGCCTGGGTGGCCGAAAAGCCCTGCAGATATCCGTCCCAAGCCCCAAGCCCCGAGGCCCCGGGCATCGCGGATCGGGCACGCCCCGCGACATAGACCCTGCCGTCGGCTCCGAAGGAAACAGCCGTGGCCTCGTCCGCCGCGCGGGCACCGCGCCGCTGGGTCCACAACTCCTCTCCGGCTCCATCAAAAACAGTGACGAAACTGTCGGACAGGCTGGCGTCGGCGATCCGGACGCCCGGTTCGAGCTCCCCGGTCACCGAACCCGCAACCGCCACGCGCCCATCAGCGGCGATGGAGATCGCATAGCCGCTGGCCGTGTCCGAGGCCCCCAGCATCCGCGTGGCCACGACCCGACCCGTGGGATCAAGCTTCATGAGCGCCACATCGCGCTCACCCTTGAGCGGCTGTGAGCCCGGTGCAGCTTCGATGTCCGCGACGAGCCACAAGGACCCGTCCGGCGCAACCGCGCTGGCCCTGACCGTCTCCACGCCCTTGGGCAGAGCCGTCTGCGAGGCCCGCCCGGCGACCCAGCCGGTCTGCCCGGATGGCTGCAAGGGCTCCGGGGCCGTACCGCCGTCGCTCTGGAACTTCAGCAGCTCGTTTCCGCCCGCATTGCCCGAGGCCTGGACCACATAGACGGCGTCGGACGTCTGCGTTGTCGCGAAGCGAACCGTTTCAGCACTCGAGCCTTGCAGGACCAGGGCCCACTTGTCCGTCGCGGTCGGCAGGGTGATCGTCTTTGTGCCGAGCTGGATGGTCCGGGGTGCGCCGTTGACCTGCTCGCGGCCCAGCCGCGTCGCGACCCCGGCATCGCTCAATTTGGTATTCACAAAGGAGATGACATTGTCGAGCGAACGGGTCTGGGCCCCCATACCGGCAAGGTCGATCGGGACCGTGACGTTGCCGGCGACGGAACCGATGGTGATGTCGAACACGACCGGCCCTTCAAGGGCAGGCGCGGACAAGGCCGGATCGCCCTCGTGAATCGGGCGGGTCACGATCCGTGTCGCATCCCGCGCCACACCGGCCGAGGTCTTCGCGCTCGTAGACGACACGCCGTGGACCATCCGGATATCCTCGAACCCGGCCGTCCGCACATAGTCGCCGACTTCAGCGACACCGCTCGCAAAGCGCTCGCGGATCCGCGTGACCTCGCCCTGGGTGATACCCTTCGCGTCAATCCGGGTGGCGAGGGCGGTCAGGGAGGTCAGTCCCTGATAGAGGGCGAACAGTTTGCGATAGTCAGGGGACGCGCCCGGCAGGTCCGGACGGCTTGCATCAGGGTTCACCAGCTGGCGTGCGGAAAGCGCCGCCCGCACCGCCACATCCGGCTTCGGGGCCTTGGCACTGGCTTCCCAGGGCGGCGTCGGCTGGGTCCTCACGCGCGGCGCAGCAGCCTGCCCTCCGGTCGTGGCCGTATTGCCCGCCGAGCCTCCGTACAGACCGAGTAGATAGCTGTTGTTGATCACACCAGAGCTCCCGCGCCCGATTATCGCGGCTCAACCGTAACGACCGCTTAACGTCCGGTTCCGGAGCGACTTCCCGTGCGACTCAGGGAACAATCAGCGTCCGCCCTGTGCTGGCGTGATGGATGAGGAGGACGCCTTGAAGAACGCCTTCGTCAATGCCTTGAATTTCCTGCTGTCTCTATATGGCCTGCGCATCCGGCGGCGGCGGGCCGCAATCCGGATCGGCCCCGCAGGCGTGCGCCGTACGGCCTAGTTCCGGAACAGGGACAGGATCATCTGCGGCGCCTGGTTGGCGATCGACAGCGCCTGGGTGCCCAGTTGCTGCTGCACTTGCAGGGCCTGAAGGCGTGCGCTTTCCTTGGCCAGATCAGCGTCGACCAGTTTGCCGATGCCGGTCTCGAGCGAGTCTGCCAGTTTCGAGACGAATTTGTTGTGGGTCTCGATCTGTTTGGCCTGGGAACCGAGCGCCGCCAGTGCAGAGTTGACGTTCGTCAGCGCCGTATCAATCGCTGTGAGGGCGGCGGCTGCGCCGGCCTGGGTCAGAAGAGCGAGCGGGGCCAGTCCAAGGCCGGCACTGGTCATGTCCTGGGGGTCGATCGAGATCGTATCGGTCGTGTCGATACTGGCCAGGAAGTCCAACGGACCCGCCAGCGAATCATCAAGAAGATTGACCCCGTCGAACGAGGCGCTGTCGGCGAACTGCTGGACCGAGCGAACGAGGGCCTGGAAGTCGTCGTTATAGGCCGCCCGCGACTCGGCCGACTGCGACACGTCCGATGCAGCCACAGCCTTCTGGCGCATCTGGATGATCAGATCAGAGATTGATTCGCCGGCTGCCAGGGACACATCGGCCAGTGAGGTTGCGCGGTCGAGGCTGGTTCTGACCGCCCCGAGGGCCCCCAGATCGGCGCGCTGGTTCTGGGCTATGGCCCAGACTGCGGAGTTGTCCTTGGCCCCACCCACCTTCAGGCCCGTGCTGATCCGGTTCTGGGTCCCGGTCAGTCGGTCATTGATCTGGTTGAGGTTCTGCAACGCGATCTGTGCGGCGGCGTTGGAGTGGACGCTTGTCGACATGGCTTCGGCCCCGGCTTCGTTCAGGGACAGGTTATTAGGCGAGTCGTGAGCGTATGGTTAACGACTTGTAGCCGGGCGCGCGTGCGGCCCGGCGGCGGTTTGGCGTTTCAGAGGCTTCAGGCGATGGTGTCGATCACCTTGCCCGGGCCGTATTCGGGTTGATCCCCCAGACGGACGACGTCTTCCCGCGGCAACTGCCGAACGACCTCGCCGGTTTCCGGATTCAGTGTCTTGTAGACAAAGGCTCCGGGGACGGCCCCCTTCTCGATCACCAACCGGTAGCGCGCGGTGGGTTCTACACCCTTGACCTTTTCGATCTCGGGCGGATCCGGCACGACCGGGGGCTGGATTGGCTCCACGGCGGGCACCGGGGAAGCCTTCATGTTCATATCTACACTCATCTCTTAATCGTCGGCCCAGTGGCCGGCGCCTCCATGGGTTTCACAGGAGGCGGAGGCGGAGCCGCTCATGACTCCACCTCCTTCCCATGACGTTAGCGGAACAGGCCGAGCAGGATGGAGCTCGACTGGTTGGCGATGCCCAGGGCCTGGACACCAAGCTGCTGCTTGGTCTGCAGGGCCGTCAGGCGGGCGCTTTCCTTGGCCAGA
>VYLK01000597.1_pt1 | contig 11006 bp, 8 predicted proteins | sample 5114321 | NCBI WGS metagenome assembly VYLK01 (sample SAMN12291792, study PRJNA351875) | freshwater metagenome | isolation source: freshwater lake | place: USA: Michigan, MSU2 Lake | collected 2011-08-16
AGGGGAGAGAATTTCAAAAACCACTTGAGGAGCGATGTTATCTTCTTGCCATTGTTTATAGGAACCCCTTCTTCCTTTCGGACGACCAAATACTACCATAACATCGGGAGCAACTGGTCCAGTAATTTTCTTATCTTGGACAGGATACCAGAGCAGATCTCCGGCAATAAAAACGTTAGGAGAGTTAGCAAAGAGAATCTCAAGGTTTTCTTTAATTTTAACGATCCATTCGTATTGTTCGGTATTATCGGCCATTGGTTTACCGTCACTATCGGGGTATTCAATATCTGGATCAATAGCTGGTGTAAAGGTCATAATTTCTGCTCTGAGGTTATTGGTCTGAAAATTAAATTCTAGCAGCGACGTTATCTTTCCCCTCTAGTCCCAAAATAACATCGCCAATAAGGTTGCTCAAAATATTTGTGTACTTTTGTTAAAAAGAAAAAGTTTTCTTGACAAAAAGAACAACTTGTGCTAAAGGATAAATCTCTAACTTGACAAAAATTCCCCGGACTAGAAGCCGATCGAGGATAGCGATCGAGCGTTATAATCGAGCCATTACCCCGCGCTCCCGGTCGGGATGAGAAATCTATGATGACCGCTCTCTACGAAGAAGATTTTGTTCTCTGGACAGAAAAAACCGCCGAACTGTTAAAGCGAAAAGAGTTTGACCGGGTGGACTGGGAAAACCTGATCGAAGAGGTGGAGTGTATGGGAAAAAGCGACAGACGGGCTGTAGAGAGTTTGTTAACTCAATTATTAATCCATCTCCTGAAACTATCCTATTGGGAATCGGAAAAAGAACGGAATGCCCGTCATTGGCTCGAAGAAATCGCCAATTTTAGGGTTCAATTGGAAAGAAAGGTAGATAGTCCGACTCTCGCCAATCATCTGCGGGACACTTTCGAGACAGCCTACTCTGATGCCAGAAAATCCCTGATTAACGCGCGGATAGTCGATAAAAATGCGATTCCCCTAGAGCCTATATTCACTCTCGAACAGGTATTAGACGGGGATTGGTTCCCGATCGATATCGAACCTTTTTTGGAAACCCGTCCATAAATTGCAGTCATATCCCCGCAAAAAGATTAGGATTATCAGCGAATATAACCGAATATGCAAGATATAGAGCAAATCCGCCGCCAACTCATCGAACGCTACCAACAATTATCGGCACTAGATCAGGTGATCGTCCGTTTTTTTTCCCTAATCTATGAACCGATCGCCCGCAGCACTTTTCTAGACTGTTTAAATCAAGCTCATTACCGCGACGAGAACAACCGGCGATTTAACGGCCAAACCCTGAAATCCCATTTAGATCTCCTCCTAGAAGCGGAAGTGATCACCCAGGACAAAGGCTACGGGCCACGCTGTCATCCCCTCCTCGTCGAGATTGCCAGCCGTGATAGCATTAGCAAGGGAGAATTCAAGCGTTTTGCCGAGATTATCAAGGCAAAACTGCCGCAACCCCGAACTCGTTGGGATGAAAGCTTAGTTTTTCAGGGAAAAGAGCAATTAATCCGAGAAATCCGTCTGGCCATCTATAGTCAGGATTTCGACTCGATCGAACAACAAATCGCCGATTATCAGAAAACCAGCTATTCCTCCTCAAAAACCAGCCTAGAAGACCTTCTCATCCTCATCTACGATAACCCCTTCGATGGGGATTGGTTACGGACGCAACCGACCAAATTTCAGGCACTAGCACTAAATAGCATTCTTGTCAAGGCTTTTGAAAAAATAACTCGCGCCGATGGAGCTTTTTCCCTCCTAGAAGAACTCTGTCAAGACCAGACCAGTGTTTCCGAAGCCCATTTGTGGCTCGAACAGGCAATCATCCGAGGACAAAGCGATAAAGTGCGTCGGTATCTCGATCGCCCCTTCCCGGAAAGCCAAGCAGCAGCAATCGGGGCGATCCGGGGTTGGATTGCCTTTCTAGGGGGGGAAAACAGCAAAGCGATCCAAGAATATACCCTCGCCCTTAAAGCCCTAAAAAAAGCCAAAGGAAAACAAAAAATCTATTTTTCTTCGATTAGCGGCTTCTCCTTTATTTTCGCCCTCCTCAAAGAAGGAACCCCCGAACGTCTCGCCGAAGCCGCCAGCTATATCAGTTGGGTGACGCGTCAAAACGATCATCCTTTCAGTCCTATCTATGCCCGTCTGGAAAAAATCATCGCTGCCCGTCAGGGAGATATGCAGGCCAAAGACGCAATCATCGACGCGACGATCAATCCCTACCAAATGGGCCAGGGTCTAGAGACTCTTATCTATAGTATCTGTCTCTACTGGATGAGTAGCGGCATCGCTAAAAAACATCTGCCCCGCCTACTCTTGCCCCTCTACAAAGATGCCAAGGCGGCTGGCTACCATTGGTTAGCCCTAGAAACCGGGGCCCTACTGTCCCGACTCGATCGAGCGCCGGAAGCGGAGGTGGTTATAAAATGGCATCTCCCTTCCCCCCTGGTAGATGCGATCGAACCCCAGGAAGCTTGGCAACTGTGCCTGAATGCCTTGACTAATCTGTGCGCGCCAACACCAACCCCGGGTAAATCTAACCCCGTCGTCCGCCTTGTTTGGTTTCTCACTATCCATTCCGAGGATTATTTCCTGCAACCAAAAGAACAGAAACTCGACGCGCGGGGTAATTGGAGTCGCGGCCGTCCTGTTTCCCTTAAACGTCTGCGAAAAACTGGGGAAATTGACTATTTAACCCCGCAAGACCTGAAAATTTGCGCCCATATCTTCGTGGAATCCAGTTACTATGGCCAGAACGAGTATCACTTTGAGCGCCGGGCCATTATCGAACTGATCGGTCATCCCCTGGTGTTTTGGGAAGATTCCCCCAGAACGCGGGTAGAAATCGTCGCCGGAGAACCGGAATTGCGAGTAAGAAAGGACAAATCGGGTAAATTAATCCTGTCTTTACTGCCCGATCTCAGCGATCGCCAAGAAGTGCTGATTTGGAAAGATACCCCCACTCGCGTTAAGGTAATCGAAGTCAAGCCGGAACACCGAAGCATCGCCGACATTATCGGCAAAAGCAACCGCCTAGAAGTCCCCGACAAGGGCCGGGAAAAAGTCCTGGCTGCGATCAATTCCCTGTCCGGGATAGTGACAGTACATTCCGATATCGGCGGAGGAAAAGCAGCCCGGTCAGTGGCAGCCGATAGTCAACCCCGGATTCATCTCTTGCCGGCCGGAGAGGGTTTAAAAGTGGCGGTTCTCAGCCGTCCTTTTGGGGCAGCCGGTCCCTATTTCCAGCCCGGAAAAGGGGGAGAAACAGTCATCGCCGAGATCGAGGGGGAACGGCTGCAAACCACTAGGGATCTGGCCTTAGAGAAAAAACTGGCCCAAACAGCGATCGATTCTTGTCCGATCCTGATCAGTTTCGAGGAAGAAAATGGCGAATGGCGGCTAGAAAATCCAGAGGATTGTCTCGATCTACTGCTGGAATTGCGGGAATTAAACGATAGCGTCCTTGTGGAATGGCCAGAAGGGGAAAAATGGCGGGTGTCGCGTCAGCTTCGATTACAAGACCTACACCTAAATATCCACAGTCAACGGGATTGGTTTGCCGTCAGTGGTGAACTGCACCTAGAGGAGAAATCGGTGCTGAGTATGCAGGAGTTGATGAAATTGCTAGAGGGAGCGCCGGGGCGGTTTATTCCCCTCGGAGATGGTCAATTTCTGGCATTAACCGAGGCATTTCGGGAACGGTTACAGGAAATGCGTGCTTTCTCGGAAAAGTCCGGCGACGGTTTGCGGTTTCATCCCTTCGCTGCCCCGATTCTCTCGGAACTCAGCGAGGAAGTGGGACAACTCAAGGCCGATAAACGTTGGCGCGATAATTTACAACGCTTTCAGGAGAGTCAGGATTTTACCCCAGAAGTCCCCTCAACTCTACAGGCAGAATTGCGCGACTATCAACTAGAAGGCTTTCGCTGGTTAGCTAGGCTGGCCCAGTGGGGGGCCGGGGCCTGTTTGGCCGATGATATGGGATTAGGGAAAACTTTACAGGCCCTAGCAGTGATCCTTACCCGCGCCTCCGAGGGACCGACTTTAGCGATCGCCCCTACTTCAGTATGTTTGAACTGGATTAGTGAGGCGGAAAGGTTCGCACCCACCTTAAATATCATCCAATTGGGAACAGGCGATCGGCAAGCACTACTCGATCGACTGCAACCATTCGATCTGTTGGTCTGTAGCTATGGATTATTACAGCAGGAAGAAGTGGCTACCATGTTGGCCGGGGTGGAATGGCGGACAATCGTTCTCGATGAGGCCCAAGCGATCAAGAATTTCTCCACCAAGCGATCGAAAGCAGCGATGAATCTGCGGGGGGATTTTAAACTAATCACCACAGGAACACCGATCGAGAATCATTTAGGGGAATTATGGAATCTTTTCCGTTTTATTAACCCCGGATTGTTGGGATCCTTGGAAAGTTTTGATCGCCGTTTCGCCACCCCGATCGAAAAATACGGCGATAAAACCGCTCGCGAACAGTTAAAAAAACTGGTGCGGCCTTTCCTTCTCCGGCGCACCAAAAACCAAGTTCTGGCGGAATTACCGCCCCGTACCGAGATTTTAGTCCCGATCGAGTTAAGCGTCGAGGAGAAGGCGTTTTACGAGGCCTTACGGCGGCGTGCTTTGGAGAAATTAAGCGAGAGTGACAGTACCGCCGGAGCGAAACATCTCCAGGTACTGGCAGAGATCATGAAATTACGCCGGGCCTGCTGTCACCCGCAGTTAGTGGCTCCAGATTTGGATTTAGCCGGCTCGAAATTGTCCCGTTTCGGGGAAATTCTGGATGATTTATTAGATAATCAGCATAAAGCGTTGGTATTTAGTCAATTTGTCGATCATTTAGGGATTATCCGCAGTTATCTCGATCAAAGACAGATAAAATATCAATACCTCGATGGTAGTACCCCTGCTGGCGATCGGCAGAAACAGGTGAAAGCGTTTCAAGCGGGGGAAGGGGACGTATTTTTAATTAGTTTAAAAGCCGGGGGGACAGGATTAAATCTCACCGCAGCCGATTACGTTATCCATCTTGATCCCTGGTGGAATCCCGCAGTGGAGGATCAGGCTTCCGATCGCGCTCACCGTATCGGCCAAAAACGTCCGGTGACGATTTATCGCTTAGTGGCCAAGGATACGATCGAAGAAAAAATCGTCGATCTGCACCACCATAAACGCGATCTCGCCGATAGTTTATTGGAGGGAACCGACGCAAGCGGCAAGTTATCTACCGACGAATTATTACGCTTAATGGCCGAGGGATAAAAATATCCCCGACCCCGTTTAAACTAACTTTTTGATAGCTGCTACTAACTGCTCGATTTCTGAGGGCAAAGTGAAATAATGAACACAGGCACGCACACAGAGGGGGTCGAGGAGAGTTCGCAGTAAAAACCCTTGTTTTTCTAGCTGTTGCACTAAATTTTGTGGGGTGATGGCCGAGTCAATTTGAAAGGAAACTAAACCGGATTCTGGCGGAGAATTTTTTAAACATTTCACCCCTTGAATCGTTTTTAATTCCCCCCAGAGATAAGCCGCTAATTGACAGATTTTTTCGTATCTTTGTCCCCCATCACCCCAGGCGTTATGTACCGCAATAGTTGCCCTTAAACCCTCAAATTGAGGATAGGCAGAAGTAGCCACTTCAAAGCGTCTAGCGTCCGGTTTCCAACCGATAGGCTGTCCTTGCTTATCTGTTTCAATACCTCGCCAACCGATAAAAGTGGGCTGTAAACTAGGGAAAATTTCGGGACGAATATACAATCCTCCCACACCGGCCGGTCCACACCACCATTTATGACCCGTAAAAGCATAACAATCGGCAGCAGTAGCGCTTAAATCCAAGGGCAAACAACCCACGGATTGGGCAGCATCCACCACCACTAAAACGGGTTTTTCGGTGACAGAATTATCATGACAAAGCTGGGAGATTTCCTTGAGGGGTAAAACCTGTCCAGTATTCCAGAGAACATGACTAATCACCAAAACCCTAGTTTTTGGCCGTAAATGAGCGGAAATAACTTCTATGGGGTTGCCGTCGTTTAAAGTTTCCCGAATAGGACAAGTGGAGATTTCCAGATGATAACGACGGGCAATTTCCCGAACTGTGGCGATAATTCCGGGGTGTTCACAATCGGTTAGTAAAATATGTTCCCCCGCTTGCCAATCCACTCCCCAGAGGGCGATATTACAGCCTACAGTGACATCCTCGGTGATAGAGAGAGTGCTGGAGCTAATTCCCAACTCCTGAGCCATTTCTTGTCTGAGAAGTTCCGTTTTTTTGGTAATCCAATCGTTTACCCGTCCTGAAAAAGGCCCCTTTTGTTGGAGAAAATTATGGGCATCGATAATCGCTTCTAATCCAGCCTTGGGCAAGGTTCCCTGACCGCCGAAATTAAAGTAAACTTTATTGCTAAGTCCCCGAAATTCCTGTCTTTGTTCAGCTAAATCCGGTTTGCTAGGGGCGCAATCGAGGCTATTTTCGTCTAAATTCTGCATAAGCGAGGAGATGAGGGGTCAGTTATCAGTTATCAGTTATCAGTTATCAGTTATCAGTGATCAGTTATCAGTTAAGTAGGTAGGCGTTAAAAATTATCAGATGCCCCCCTTATTAAGGGGGGACTAAGGGGGGATCGGCACCCCCCTTATTAAGGGGGGACTAAGGGGGGATCGAACCTAAAATCCATTTTTAATTTAATTATAACCAGCTACTTAGAAGGTGTTGGGTTTTGGGGTTTTGGGGTTTTAGTTGAATTCCCCACTTCCCCACTTCCCCACTTCCCCACTTCCCCACTTCCCCACTTCCTGACGGCTGACGGCTGAATTCTATCGACGGATTAAGTCGCAATTGTCACAATAGTATTAGAGTAGAGGAAACACACTTGGGAATGTTTCCTTTTTTTAAGTTTATTATTTTTTACTTTACTTCACTGGTCCAGGAAAGCTTAATTTTTCTCCTTGTATAGAATGCTACTGACCGATGATCTACTTCTAGACTACCAACGTTGTCAACGCCGTGGGTTTTTAAATCTCTACGGCAATAGCCAAGAAAAAGACCCTGAGCGAGATTTTTTGCTTAAATTGCGCCAAGAGAGTCAAAGTCACGTTAAAAAAGTCCTACAAGACTTCTATCCCGATTATTATTCCCTGACTACCCCCACCGGCGATATTTTAGCCGCCGCTAGGGAAACGGAAGCTTTGATGCGTCAGGGGGTATCCTGTATTTATCACGGAGTCCTGTTACAATCCGGCTATCCCGTTTCTTTAACCGGTTCCCCCCATTTATTAATTAAACAAGCAGGAAAGTCGAAATTTGGCGATTGGATTTATTATCCCCTCAATATTCAACTCGGTCGCCGTCCTAAGCCTGAATATAAAATGCTGGCTACTTTTTACGCCTATTTATTAGCCGGTATGCAGGGAGTTTTTCCCAATTACGCAGAAATTGTCCTACGTCGTCATAATCGCTATCGGGTGGAATTGAATCTCTGGTTAACTAAACTAGAGGAAATAATCAAAAAGTTCGGCGAAATGGTGATTAATCGCCAAGAACCAGAAGTTTTTATCTCGCGTCAGCGTTGCAGTTTATGTCATTGGTATAGTCACTGTTATGGTATCGCCCAAGCGAGTCAACATCTTTCTTTAGTCCCCGGGGTGACTCCCAGTCGTTACCAATTTTTACAGTCTTTGGGGGTTTCCACCATGGAATCCCTGGCGCTTACCTGTCCTACCCGTATGGGGGAGGGGATGGGGTTAGAGGTGGCTAATCAGTTACAATTACAGGCCCAAGCAATTATTGAAAATCGGGCCTTTCGCAAAAGCAACGGCAAAACTGCTTATTTGTCTCCCCTACCGAGGGCTGAGATTGAATTTTATTTTGATATCGAAGCGGAACCAGAACAGAATTTAGATTATCTTTTGGGGATTTTACGGGTTGATTATCGGGTTAATACCCAGCAATTTTATCCGTTTTTGGCGGAAAAGCTGGAAGATGAAGGCAGGATATGGCAGGAATTTTTAACCTTAGTCATGCAGGATTATCAAGCACCAATTTTTCACTTTTCTGAGTACGAAGTGGAAACAATTAAGCGATTAGGTTATCTTTATAAAACCCCTTCTTCTTTGATTAATCAGTTAGTTTCTCGCTGTTTTGATCTGCACTATCATGTAGTTAACTCGGTAACTTTTCCCGTGGAAAGTTATTCTTTAAAATCCCTCGCCAACTGGATTGGCTTTCAATGGCGCGATCGAGGAGTAAGCGGGGATCAATGCGTTTGGTGGTATGACCAGTGGTTAAAAACAGGAGATCGGACTTTATTGGCGGCTATTTTACGTTACAATGAGGATGATTGTCGCGCCACCTTTATACTAAAAGATTGGCTCGTAAACTTTTTAATTTGATTCTAAAGATTTATGACAAATAGGGGGAATGTAGCAGCTGCTACCCGTAGCTATCAAGGGAAAATGATAGGCTATGGATGTGAAGACAGTCCCCTCACCCAATGGTGATCCCCATGTTCTCCCCACTTTTTCCCCTTCTACTCCTACTGCTTTCCTTCCTTAGTCTTCTCTGGTATCAAAAGACCGATAATGATATTTTTAAAGCTCTTGCCGTTAGTAGTTTGATTTTTGCAATTATTTGGGGCTTAGTTCTCGTTCATTGGTCAATTCACCTGCTGGGACTGCTGTTATTGTTAAAATTCAGAACCCCCGCTTTCAGTTTGGTGCGCGTGCCTAGATGGTGATGGTTTGACCCTAATCTTCCAACTGTCCGGTAGGTACTTCGATCGCCTGTACATCGATCGTACCGGGAGGGGTGAGAATAATAAACTTACCCCCTTCCACTTTTAAAGGTTCACCACAGTTAGGACATTGGCATTCCGTGCGATTAAAACCCGTAAATTCGTAGCTACAGACGGGACAGCTATCTTCAACTAAATTGCGTCGTAACCACCAGCGAAAAATCCCCCAAGCAATCACAGGGGAAATTATTAGGAATGCCACGAGAATTAAAAAACTATTGACTAACCAACCTAGTCCGATCGAGCCTAACAACAATCCGACTAAAATCAAAGATAAGAAACAACCCAAACCAGAATCATTGACAGAATAGCTGCGGAAAAAGTTGTTATTCACGGCTCAACCCTCGATTCATCAAAGCTGCAATTATCTTTAACCTAACACACTCCCAACACATTACCACGGTTAAATCTTCTTTTTGCTCACCGGTTCCTCACTCTATTCAGCCTTGGCTTTAGTTTTGAGCGAGATTATCCAGAATAAACTACCTCAACCCGCTATGCTGAGGAGTGGGTCGTCTGCTGGCTTCAACTTGTTATAATAGTTACTCCCTATCCACCATATCTCTAAAAACCATGAGCGATCCTCGTTTATCTCTAGTGGCAGCTGCCCGAAGATTTTATCAACTGGGTTGGATGCTTGGCACGGCAGGTAATTTGTCCGCTAAAGTTGATGATCATAGTTTTTGGATTACTGCCAGTGGCAAAAGTAAAGGTAAACTAACAGAAGAGGATTTTGTGCGGGTGGATCTGACGGGAAAAGTCAGGGAATTAGCTCATCAGGATAATCGTCCTTCGGCAGAAACTAGCATTCATCAGGTGATTTATTGTCTCTTTCCCCAAGCACAAGCTTGTTATCATGTTCACTCGGTGGAAGCGAATTTAGTTTCCCGTTTTGCTCGTGAGGATAAGTTATCGTTACCTCCCTTAGAAATGTTGAAAGGTTTAGGTATTTGGGTAGAAAATCCTCAAGTATTTATGCCAGTTTTTGCTAACTATCTCGATGTGCCGAAAATTGCCGCAGAAATAGAAAGTAGATTGTCAGCTTTCCCCCCAGAAATTCCCGCTTTACTCATTTCTTACCATGGCGTGACGGTGTGGGGTGAGTCTCTAGAAACTACCGAGAATTATTTAGAGATAGTCGAGTATATTTTTCGCTATCTAGTGGCAGCCTATCAAGTAAAACCTTGGTAAACCTTCATTTAGACAAGGTAATCAGAAAAAAAATTGCCGACATTTGCCAAGGCGCCACCCAGATTCGAACTGGGGGTAAAGGTTTTGCAGACCTCTGCCTTACCACTTGGCGATGGCGCCGATCAATCATTATTCATCTTAGCATAACAGATGACAGTTTGCCAAGAGTGGAACCCAAGAGTCAAGCGATCGATCTATAATTTAGGCAGCGGTTCTCTAATCTAGTGGGGGATTTTAGGCTTAAAAAAGCGATTATGATGGGAAATCAAAGATATTTACTAACCTTTATCGGTTTAGTAGCTTTATGCTTGCCAGTACAGGCTAATAATGCCGTTTACCTTAGCCAAAGTTCTAATACTGCCGCTACTTTCGACAGTTATCGTCAAGAATGTTTACAAAGAGCGCGTGGGGAGGGATTAGCTGCTGATGTGGCAAAGGACCTATGCGACTGCACGATTAAAAAATTCCAGGCTCGTTACAATCTACAGCAATTCCGCGCCCTCGTGCAGAAGTCGAAAACTGATAAAGCTGCCGCTAGGACTTTATCCAGTGTCGGAGAAGCTTGTTTTGATGAGATTTTGTATGAATAGCAGTTATCAGTGATCAGTAAACAGTTATCAGCTTTTTCTCTCCCTTCTCCCCAATTCATAATTCATAATTCATAATTCCCCTTTCCCCTCTCCTAGGGTGTTGAAAACGCTTACAGACCTTTTTAACCGCAAACACGCACCCGACAAGCTGTATTAAGATTAAACTAATACAAGTATATCAGATGCGGTAAGAGTGGGTTTAGAACTAAGAGTTGCAATTTGAATGGCTGCTAGTGTACCTGTCCCGTCCCCATCAAAGAATAGTCCTCCAGTGATTGTATTATAACTGAACTTCCCCCCATACATATATACCATAATAGCCAAAACCCTTATCCATCAATGGATATAGCCCTTAACATTTCTTAATGTACCCATGTAATTTGTAACATTTCTTAATGGA
>VYLK01000599.1_pt1 | contig 10995 bp, 8 predicted proteins | sample 5114321 | NCBI WGS metagenome assembly VYLK01 (sample SAMN12291792, study PRJNA351875) | freshwater metagenome | isolation source: freshwater lake | place: USA: Michigan, MSU2 Lake | collected 2011-08-16
GCGGGTGGCGGGGAGATTCATTTTCATTCGAAAGTTGTTGATTTGCTGATCGCATGTGGCGAAGTCAGCGGTGTCCGCCTGCTATCGGGCGAGGCGCTCACCGGGGAAGCAGTGCTTTTGGCTACGGGTCATTCTGCCCGCGACATTTTCTATCTCTTGCGCTCCAGAAACGTGCACATCGAGGCCAAACCTTTTGCTCTTGGAGTGCGGGTAGAACATCCCCAGGCCATCATCGATCAGATTCAATACCACTGCACAAATGGTCGTGGGCCCTTTCTGCCGGCATCATCGTATGCGCTTGTCCACCAGGCTATGGCCGCTCACGAACAGCGGGGTGTTTTTTCCTTCTGCATGTGTCCGGGTGGCTTCATCGTCCCCGCCGCGACGGCACCGGGCGAGATTGTTGTCAATGGCATGAGCCCTTCGCGCCGCGACTCGCGCTTCGCCAACTCGGGCATCGTGGTGGCGGTCGGGCTATCCGATTTTAAACCTTATGAGAAAGAAGGCCCCTTGGCGGGGATGTTTTTTCAGGCCTCAATCGAAAGGCACGCCTGCGCCGTAGGTGGCGGAACCCAGGTAGCACCTGCCCAGCGGCTGACCGATTTTGTAGACCGCCGCCTGTCAGCTTCGCTGCCCGATACATCGTACCAGCCTGGCTTGGCATCAGCAGACCTGTATAACGTGCTTCCGCCGGTAGTAGCAGATGCACTCCGACAGGGATTTATCGCTTTCGGAAAAAAAATGAAGGGCTTCCTCACCAACGAAGCACAAGTTGTAGGTGTTGAAAGCCGATCTTCTTCCCCTGTAAAAATCCCCCGCGATCCTGTCACGTTAGAACACGTGCAGGTAAAACGACTGTTTCCCTGCGGTGAAGGAGCCGGATATGCCGGCGGAATTGTTTCAGCAGCAATGGATGGCGAGCGCTGCGCAGAAGCCATCGCCGTCCGGTACGGCACCAAAAAATTGAATAACCATGAGTAAAAAAACGGTCATCATCGGTGCCACCGATAATCCATCTCGCTATGCCTATTTAGCAGCGGAAAATCTACAAGCCCGGAACTATGAATTTGTGCCGGTCGGCATCAAAAAAGGAAATGTGTTGGGCCAGCCCATACTCGACCTTTCCACGCGACCGGCAATACCCGATGTTGATACCGTTACGCTCTACGTGGGCCCGCGCAACCAGGCGGAATGGTACGACTACATCCTGTCTCTCGCCCCAAAGCGCATCATCTTCAATCCGGGAACCGAAAACCCGAATTTCCAACAGATGGCTGCTGCCGCAGGCCTTGAAGTAACGGAAGCGTGTACACTCGTGATGCTGCGCACTGGCCAGTACTGACACGCCAAAACCAGACGCCAGGCCTCTTGGCCGATATGGGTTTTGGTTTGATTGAAATCAATTGCTTTTCTGCCGGTGGTGATTACATCTTTGCGACATGCCAGGGTGTTTCCTTTATCTTGGTGAGTAGTTAAGTGAATTCGTAAAGTCCGCAGGTGGAGGCCATACAAAGGACATTAGGCGTACTCCGTGAAGAGTTTTTGCGTGCCTGATACGCGCCAGATTTGATCAAGAATGAAGAAATTCTTACATGCCGTTTTGGTAGATCTAACCTCATGGAGACGCTGCATCGCAGGAAATTTTAATCCACATGGCGCTTTTTTACACAGTATTATCAATTATCTTACACGTACCCGGGGAAGTTGACCTAAAATAAATTTTGAGAGCTCGTTTTTTTTTTTTGATTTACATCGTTTTGCAAAACGACTGCAGCCGGAGCAGGGTTTCACCGGCGGATCAAAATTAAATTTAGTAACATGAAAAAAATAGGAGCACTTTTTATTTGCGTAATGGCCTTCGCGTACTCCCCAGCGGATGCTGCGGCTAGCCATGAGCAGTTCGATTGGGCATGCTGTACGGTTTCTAATTCAAATTCTGAAGTGACGGTGTGTCGGGCGGATGGGAATTTAAGGAAAGCATGCCGAGCAGCCAGATCCTTTCTATAAAACTGACGGAAGTTTTTGGGGGATGGTAGTAATACCATCCTTCCTTTCTTACATTGACATTCGAATTGGTAATTTCACGCTGAATAAGTTAATAAACACCAAAGTAAACAATGAGCCCGATGATCTACTTTTTGAAAACGGTATCAATTTGTTTCCTCGTTTTGATTACAATCCATCGGGTAAACGGACAACTTGTTCTCAAATACAAAGTAACAAAAGCTAATATCCAGTCGACTTATACTTTAGCCATTAATCAAGCGCAAGCGCTGAGTGCATGGATTGAGACCGAAAATCCGAAGCCGGTCGGAAACGATCCCAACTTTGTTGAAAATCCAAACCAATCGAAAGATCAGCTGTTTAAAGATTTTAAAACCCGTACCATATATTGCGATTATCGGATTTTACAGGGAAGTTTTTTTCTTCGTGATTCAACTGGTCTTTTTAGATGGAGTTTAGTTGATTCTACCCGCACGATAATTGGCTATAATTGCCTGATGGCGAAAACAACATTCAGGGGCCGAAATTTCACTGTCTTTTATACTCGTGATATCCCGGTGGCCGATGGTCCCTGGAAATTCAATGGTTTGCCGGGTTTGATTTTATATGCGTTTGCTAACGATGGTCGGGAAAAGTATGTTTTCGAGTGTCTGAATGTGGAGAAACGTACAGAAGATCTGAGCGTGAAATTCAATTCCTACCTGAAGGCAAAACCAAAGGGAAAAGAATTTGAAACATGGGATAGCTTTAAGGTAAGCGTAGATGAGTATGTCAGGCGGTATGTTAAACGGATAAAGTCCTCCCATGAGGCAGATGGCGATACGGGATATACGGCAACCATTCGCGTGGCGAACTTCATTGAGGTTTTTGATCCCGCACTTCAAAAAACTGGAGTTACATTTGATTATTGATATATCTGGTTTGCCGTTTGAGGAAAACCCTTTTTATTACGTGCTTTTTTTTGTCTGGACAGGCGCCATTCCTGAACGCCCAGCGTATTATTGGTACGTTTTTTACAAAAGAACAGGTAAAGCCCGATGTTGTAAACGTACTTTTCCGCGAAAGGCATTCAACAGGGATGGTTTCAGAGTTCGTAATTGCATTCGATGGCAGCTTTGACTATACGTTGCGTAACAAATACGCTTCACTCATTATTGAATTTAATGCCCTGGTGTACGAAACTGATTCTCTGCTTATCGCAAACCCACGTACCGATTCGGTCTACCGGGTCACCGTGGTTTTACGGGATAAACCACCCACTGTTCTGGATGAGGTTTTAATTAGATCTACACCCGGTCGTGTGACAATAAAAGAAGATACGGTGGCATACCGGGTAGCTGATTTTGCAGATGGCACTGAGCAAAAGGTTCAGGATATACTTAAAAAACTTCCCGGAATCGAACTCAACGAGAAATCAGGTGAAATCAAATTTAAGGGAAAATCAATCGAAAAAGTCTTATTAGATGGTGACGATCTCTTTGGACTCAACTACACGTTGGGAACTAAAAATATGAGCGCCACCACAATTGAAGAGGTGGAGGCGGTAGAGAATTATATTGAGAACCCGTTGCTGAAAAACATAATAGAATCAGATAAAGTAGCGCTCAATCTGAAATTAAAAAAAGGCCAGACAGATTTTTCGGGAAACGTTAACATAGGCGGTGGGACACAGCAGGAAGAGAAGCTGGCGTACGATTTGGATACAGATGTTCTGGGAATCAGCCAAAGGTACAAGTCGTTTGCAACCGTACAGGCAAACAATGTTGGCAAGAACAGTTCACCATTTGATTATTTTGATTACTCGATTACTAACGAGGAGCAGCCCGATGAGAAAAAACGAAGCAGAGAAATAATACCCAACCCCGGGTTTTCGACTGAATTGGATGAGTCTCGGGTTAATATAAACAGATTACTTTTTGGAAATTATAACGGCGTTTTCAACATAAAACAGAAACTTCGAACACGCGTCAACGGCTATTATTTCAAAGATTTGATTAATTCCAGACAACGCCTTGACGATTCATTCATTATAGGAACGGAAATTTTTGATACGCAGGACGATTCCCATATCAAAAAGCGCCCCTTTTTGCTTCGGGGAGATATCGAAATTAAGTACCAGGCAAATCCGAATTTGTTGATTGAGTCCCTGTTTAAGACATTTTTTTTCGATGTGATGACAGCACGCAGTACGCGACAAAATCAGGAATTGAATTTCTCATCGGATTTTACGTCGGATGAATTGTTTTTCAAACATAGCGCCGCTGTTACACGCAGATATACCAGGCAAAGAGCTTTTCAGTTTCTTTCCAACTATACCAGGTCGTCATTAGGCCAGGACCTTGTTATTGCTCCTACTCCTTTTGACGGTTTGGGCGAGAGCAGACAAACCGTGAGCATCAGAAAAGAATTTCTTGAACTTCAGGGACTGTACCTAACTTCGACTGAGCACGGTAAGCTGAATACAAGGTTTGGATTTCATGCGGTGCGCACTCCACTTCGCACATCGCTTGATCAGGCGAGCATGAATGATCTTGTTTTTTCATCCAATAGTTTCGAGCAAAGTAGTTTTTTTGATTTTAGGAAGCCCAGTCTATCCGGAAAAGTGGGTTATCAGGTGAGGTTAATTGATCAACAGTTGGGTAAACTTGATACCCTGGGCAGAGCATCGGCTACTAATTTGGTCTTTGAACCAGTTATTAACGTTCAATACAAAGTCGGGCCCGATAGTCGGTTGAAGGCTGCCATGGCAACCGTATTTTCCGAAAATCAGGAAAACCACTTTTTTGGGCAACGTGTATTGATCAATAACCGAACGGCCATCGGAAACACACCCAATTTGAGGCTTAGGCGAACTGACAGAGTTGATGTTAGTTTAGCAAAGGATGATTTTACAAGCCTAACACATCTACGCGTTACTGTTGGGTGCGAGCGTTCCCAGGGTGTTTTTTTGGCTAATTCGATCATTTCTGAGCGATTCACTTTGATTAACTACTTCAACACACCTCAGAGTATAATAAATGCCACTGGCGATGGATCGATTTCGAAATATGTAAACGGGCTGGTGTCCACCTTCAGGATCAACACACATTACGCTTTTTCTCGATATCTTAACGTTGTAAACGGCTCGGATCTGCGGACAAATTTTTCTCACGCTTTTTCCACACGTTTTTTTTGGAAAACAGCTTTTGATGGGATGGTCAATTTTGAGAACGTGGCGGAATACACCTACATGGGGTCTGTAACCAAAACTCAGAGTAACTGGTTTACGAATACAAGTTTATCGAATGCAGTTAAAGTCATTTCTAAGGTAAGCCAGACTTTTACGTCGCTTTTTACGTGTGAGGTACTCATACCCGACTTTGAAAATCGGAGCTCAAATCTGGTATTTTTTGATTTCATGGCCCGCTATACGCCCCGTAGCGCAAAATGGGCAGCTTATTTTAATGTCCGTAATATGTCGAACGTAAGTTTCTATCAAGTTGTTGATACCAATGATGTGGCAACAAGCATCCTCGCTACGAATATTTTACCAAGGCAGATTTTGGCCGGACTTTCTTTGAGTTTTTAGGTCCTTCATAAATGAGTAAACGGTATGCAACTAAATTTTTCCAGTCCGCAGCTGCCATTTTTGGTCGAGGCTATTACGGCCGAATGCACAAGAATCACGCGGCTATTCAATGAATCGTTTACATGAAAGCGTCTAAGGTCCTATATTCAGTATCAGCTCTTTTTCTTTTTTTTCTCACGGCCTTTCTAAACCTAACTCAAAGGACGATTGACGGCCTATATGCTGGGCCATTTCTGAGTCCGTTTGCGGTTTTTTCGATAGCAGTTAAGGACTCGACACTTAGTGGACGGTTATTCTTGAGTAAGTATGAGAGCTTTTCGGTTAGTGGACGTTTCGATTCTGATCTCAATCGAATAAGGGGTTTCTTCGTCAAGGACAACATCCCTCACTTAATAGTGGGCACGGTTTCAAATGACACATTGCAATTACAGCTGCTTTCTAACGAATCAGGAAGTGTTATCAGCCAAGGCACGTTGTTGAAAAAAAACAGTAACGCGCGAGCGGACGCAGCGAAGTTATTTGGTAACACTAAACCCCAATTTGATAGCAGACTAATAGGAACATGGACACCCATAAAAACGATAGGTTCAACACCAATCTCAGGGCCGTCAGTCCCATACACACAGACCTTTTATGCTACGGGTCTGGTGACAGTAAGCAGTTTGGTCTTGGATAAAATTAAGAGCAAAATGAACAATAAAACAATGTTACCAACATACGACTGGCAGACATTAGATAATAATCTAATCATTAAAAGGACTACACCTAGTGGCTTAGGCCTGCCCCCATTTCCCGGGCCTGACGTTACCGTTGATCAATACTTTTTTCGAGGTGATACGCTCGTAGTTGTAAACCCGAAAACACAGACTTATTTTTTGAAGAAGGATTAAATTCTTTAGACAAAAGCAAAAATTGATCTTCTGTACATCTTATTCGTCATGTGTCAACATGCGCCATGTGTCCTTTTGCGTCATGTGTCCTTTTGCGAAGCTTGGTGACTGTTGATCATATTTATGATGAGATGATCAAATTGGGTGAAAAAAATGATGCATCAAGTAATTCAGAGCCAGTGAATTCAGACGTTGGTATTTGACATCGTTATCGGTAAAGTCGGCAATTGGTGCTCCTACGGATTACACTTGTAGCCATGAAGAAGAGTTTTTGCGTGCCTGATACGCGCCAGATTTGATCAAAAATGAAGAAATTCTTACATGCCGTTTTGGTAGATGTAACCTCATGGAGACGCTGCATCGCAGGAAATTTTAATCCACATGGCGCTTTTTTTATTCAGTATTATCAAATATCTTACACGTACCCGGGGAAGTTGACCTAAAATAAATTTTCAGAGCTCGTTTTTTTTTTTTTTTGATTTACATCGTTTTGCAAAACAACTGCAGCCGGAGCAGGGTTTCCGGCAGATTGGTTTTTATTAAACAACATCATTATGAAAAAATTGAGTTTGGAACAGGTAGAAAAAATCGAGGGCGGCTGTATTGAGTACGGTTTAGCATGGGCAGAGGCCACATGGTCGTTTTTGAAAGCAGAGAGCCCGCTTGAGGCAGCGTGGTATAGTGCGAAGGCCACCTATTACTTCGGCCAATGGGTCAATTGCTCGCCTGTGATTTAGTCTCTTAGAAATTGAAAGAGGATGCGAGAATATTCACGCATCCTCTTTTAGACTACTATTGGTCTATGCTCCGTCAAAATCAAACTTTGTTCCTTGCGTTAATTGCATTGAACTTGCTAGTGTATCATCTAGACTCTTCTCTGGTCACTGATGACATGCTGTATCAGGATATGTCTGAAAGTCTGGGCGCAGAGGTTGCGGCTGACGAAGTTGAAAAAAGAAGTCGTATCGGATTTGTTGTACTAAAATACTTTCTCGAATTCGTTTGGGTGGTTGTTAAGATGTTAAGTATCGTATTTGTGCTCACCACCGGGTTAAATGCATTTAATATTGCTGCGAGTTTCGTTTCAGTTCTTCGACTTGCTATCCCACCATTGTTTGTATTTCTAATACCTGGTTTGGTTAAGGTCTTTTGGTTCAATTTGATTCAAGACGATTACTCAATCAGCAGCCTCAATGAGTTCCCTCACTTTACGCTTTCTGATCTACTCGTTATGGGAAATATCATTTCAAAAGATGGAGTTGCCGTGAGCGTTCTCAAAGCGGTTAGTGTTGAAAATATTTTGTTCTGTTACTTCTTTGCCGGAACTGCCGACTTTTCGGAAACAAAGAGAAGCAAGGTATACAAGGCAATCTTTTTTTCATTTTTCACATTTTTTTTGGGCCTACGTCTTTTAGCACATTTGTTAACAGCGGTTATTCTAAGATGAAAAAGGTAATTATTTTTGTTTTGTCGTTACATTCATTAGTTGCGTGTTCACAGTCATTCGAAGGGGTATATACGGGGAGTATATTGTCAGAAAAGAATGTTTTTGTTCTCTCAGTCTTGGGGGAAATAGCTGTTGGTACGATTTATTTAGATAAATCGGAGAAGTTTATTTTCTCCGGTTCCGTTCGCAACAGCAAATTAGAAGGCATTGCTCGGAAGGATACCCAAATTTTGGAGTTGGTTGGTGAAGTTATGGGCGATTCGCTTTTTTTGACAATAAAGCGTGATAATGGCACGGTTAAAAGCAAGCTCGTGCGGGCATCCAAAGACCCGAAATCTAATCCAGGAAGATACCTAAACCAAAAATCTACTCGAGACCCGGCTTTGGTTGGCAAATGGGTGTTCCTTGAGACGAAGGATCTGAATGGTAGAAAAAGACCGCCAGACAAACTTTCTGAGGGTTTTTCGTACATTTTTAATGCAGACGGGTCTTGTATTGTCCGATCACGAGCTCTTGACGCTTTTTTTAGTGAGAAAAAAGCCCTTCCTCCTAAGTCTACGTGGGAGGTAATTGGAAATAGGCTGACAATAACCACGGGCGATTTAAGGCCAATGACTACCGAGGAAAGCTATCTAATTCGGGGGGATACCTTGATTACCCAATTTCGAGAGTCAATAAGCGTTTTTATTCGCTATCAGCAAAAAAAGAAAAAGGGATAAATGATCTTTATGCGTAAGCTTCTCACGTTTCTCATCAGTTCTAGAGGTCACACAGCTAAATTGCTGAAAGCAGTCCTAAATTGGGACTTGTTTGTTTCCGTGGACTACTGGAAGAGCAGAAAAAGAAGGATGGTTGTGCGATGGTTTTATTTTTCAATTTAATGCCGATGGTTGATGACGCATTAGGCGGTCAAATCGTTATGCGATGAGAGGGCTAATATTTTTCGTCTTATCTGCCGCTTCGTTTTCGGCGCGTTCGCATTCGCTCGAGGGGGTTTACGCTGGAAGAATACTATCTCAGAAGAATGCGTTTGTAATTTCTGTTGTTCAAGCAACAGCAATTGAATCGGTTTATATGAGTACATCAGAGAAATTAGTCTTCATGGGTTCTGTGCGCGGCGTTCACTTGGAAGGAACAGCCCAAAGCAACAATGTCTTTTTGGAAATAAATGGGAGACTAGTTGGCGATTCACTGTTTCTGAACGTAAAGCAAAACGGTGAAATTCAGTTGAGGAAGCTCAAACGAATTTCGAGAATGACGAACTACAATACTGCAAAACTATTGAAATCGGGTGCAAGCCGCAATCTGGCCCAGGTTGGTAGCTGGGCGTTGCTAGATGCATTTGGAAGGGACGGCAAAAAAAAGCCGAAGGATGAATTCTCCAATGGATTCATGTATAAATTTTTTGCTGATGGTTCGTGCGTCATTCAGTCACAGGCTATAAACAAGTTTTTCAATGAGGTGAAGGCGCAACCTCACAAATCTTATTGGGATGTTGACGAAACGAAGTTGATAATTTCGACACGAGGTGTCAGCTCATTGAGTTATGATTATTCGTTTGTTTTAAAAGGTGATACGTTGTCGCTTTTTGGGAAGTCGTCAAAAGAAGTTTACGTGCGTGTACGAGGGAAACAGTCGGTGAAATAGTTGTTTTCAGTCCTGCATAAGAGTGGTTTATTTTCTTAGCCTAAATCGCAAATGAATAGGGATTTTGCCAGACTAAATTCGCTCGTTGATCAAATCGACCAATCCGATTGCGGCGTTGCCTGCCTTCTTTCGGTGATTAGGTTTCACGGCGGAGATCACAGCCTCGAGCAATTGCGCAAACTCAGCGGTACTTCGCGCCAAGGCACTACGCTGCTCGGATTATTGCAAGCCGCACAGCAACTTGGTTTTGATGCGGAAGGTCTGGAAGCGGAGGGGGTATTGAACCTAAACGAACTTAACGAGCCCGCCATTTTACACGTGCTGATCGATAAACGGCTTCAGCACTATGTGGTTTATTACCCCGATCCGGCGCAACCCTTTTCGGACAATGACAAAATGAAGTTGACGATTGGCGACCCGGCCCGAGGTGTAATTCAATTAACCCCGGCCGAACTCGATTCGATTTGGAAAAGTAAGGCGTTACTAAAGCTGGTGCCAAACGAGAAATTTCAAAAGGCAGCTTTTCAAAACCAGAGGAAAAGACAGTGGATTTTGAGTTTGATTCGCGATGACCTGAACATCCTTTTTGTTTCCATGGTTCTCGGCATGCTCATTACGGTTCTCGGTATCTCGTCTGCCATCTTTTCGCAAAAGCTGATTGATGACATCCTGCCAAAACAAGATTACGAGAAATTGATTTTGAGTGTGGTACTGGTTACGCTGCTGCTGCTGGCACGCAGCGGGCTGGGTTTTTTGCGCGGCTTATTTATGGTTCGCCAGGGGGTGGACTTTAACAACCGGATTATTGGGAGTTTCTATAGCAGTCTATTACGGCTACCGAAGTCGTTTTTTGATACACGTAAGACGGGGGATTTGATTGCCCGCATGAACGATACCCGCAGAATACAAACCGTGCTAGCGGTTTTGTTCGGCAGTGTTGTCATTGATTTATTGTTGGTTGTAGTTTCGCTGGTATTTGTATTTGTTTATTCGGTAGGTATCGGGCTATTGATGCTGTGTTGCCTGCCCGTATTTGCGTTATTGCTGTTACGGTTTCATAAGCCGGTTATTCAGTCGCAAAAGGAAGTAATGGGTGGCTATGCGCATGCCGAGAGTAATTTTATTGATACCATTCAGGGCGTGGCAGATATCAAACTGGCTAACAAGCTCGAGTTTTTTGAGCAACTCAATGCACGGGTTTATGGCCTTTTTCAGGGCAAAGTGGCTAATCTCGGTAAACTCCAAATCCGGTTTTCGGTGTTTGCAGAAATGATCGGGGTAGCCTTCATGATGGCTGTTTTTGGAATCGGTGCGTGGCTGGTCCTGGAAAAGTCGTTGAAACTCGGTGAATTGGTAGCGCTCATGGGGATTGCCGGGGGAATTATTCCAGCGATCAACCGGCTGATGGTTTCCAATATTCAAATTCAGGAGGCGCGGGT
>VYLK01000699.1_pt1 | contig 10963 bp, 9 predicted proteins | sample 5114321 | NCBI WGS metagenome assembly VYLK01 (sample SAMN12291792, study PRJNA351875) | freshwater metagenome | isolation source: freshwater lake | place: USA: Michigan, MSU2 Lake | collected 2011-08-16
GGACGAAGTGATCACAAAGGCAATAGCTTGGGGGCGCATGTTGCATTCCACAGAAGAAGCGAAGCAGACCATCTTGGCACTGCCGCAATTATAGACCATGTCTTTAGAGGTCAGTCTTGCTTCAAGCAACGCAATGCGGCGCCAACAAGGCAATGCCACCGGAGAAATCATGTCGGAAGTCCCTGCCCCCACCCCTCCTTTGACGATTTTACTCGCTGCACCGCGCGGCTTTTGCGCCGGTGTCGACCGCGCCATCCAGATTGTTGAGCGCGCGATTGAGAAATGGGGTGCCCCAGTTTATGTCCGCCACGAGATCGTCCACAACGTCCATGTCGTGGAAAGACTGAAGCGTTTAGGCGCTGTTTTCGTTGAAGAATTGGAAGAGTGCCCAACCGACCGTCCCGTGGTATTCTCCGCCCATGGTGTGCCAAAATCGGTGCCGGAAGAGGCCTCACGCCGCAACATGATCTTTGTCGATGCCACCTGCCCGCTGGTCTCCAAGGTCCATGTGGAAGCGCAACGGCATTTTGATGCGGAGCGTGAAATTGTTCTGATCGGCCATGCAGGTCACCCCGAAGTCATTGGCACCATGGGCCAATTGCCCGAAGGTTCGGTGACCTTGATCCAAGACGTGTCGGAAATCGCAGATTTTCAGCCAAAAGACGCCAAAAAGCTGGCTTTTGTTACCCAAACCACGCTATCCGTCGACGATACAGCCGAGATTGTGGACGCGCTTCAGGCCAAATTCCCTGAAATCTCGCCGCCCCACAAAGAAGACATCTGCTACGCGACGACGAATCGCCAAGAAGCAGTCAAAGCGCTGGGTAGCAAGGCTGACCTCCTCTTGGTCATTGGCTCAAAAACCTCATCCAACTCTATTCGGCTGGTCGAGGTCGGCTTACGGGCCGGGGCGAAGGCCGCTTATCTGATTGATGATGCGCATGGTATCGATTGGACTTGGTTTGACGGCATCTCCACCTTGGGCCTCACCGCCGGGGCCAGCGCGCCTGAGGATTTGGTTGAGGCAGTCATCGCCGCCTGTCAGGCGCGCTTTGCCGTCACCCTGCAAGATGTGGAAGTGACGCGCGAAGACGTCATCTTCAAACTACCCCGCGTGGTGGCGACCGCGCAGGATTAGGGTCCACCGAAATTCTGCTACACCCCCCTCCCCAAACCGCCCCTCGCCCGCTAAGCATGGGGCGTGCGGTCCCGTAGCTCAGCAGGATAGAGCAATCGTTTCCTAAACGATGGGTCGGGGGTTCAAGTCCCTTCGGGACCGCCAGTTTTTGTGCAACGCATTCTTGAATTGCGCGCCTTTAGAGACCAATCACACTGAACTCTGGGCCACCGTTCCATTCAAGCATCCAAGATGCGCCCGGCCTCACATTTTGAACAGCGCTAGGATCAAACGCGACGAAGCATCGCCCATTCTTGCGCCGGACAGATGGATAAATAAGGCCACGATGGCCAGCGCGCCTAAGATCGGCTGCCAAAGCTTGGCCCGCTGGATAGCCCCGGTCTGGATCGGCATCGAGCGCGGGGTTCGTCGGATCGGCGCAAAGATCTGGAAAGTCGCCGATGAAGTCGGCCAGCAATTCGATATATTGCACCTTAAGCTCGAACCGGTTGATAAAACCAAGCTCGCGCGTGCGATGAAATCCGACTTCCGCGACTGAGGTCAAGGCATCCCAAGCGCAATACCAAGCGCCGCGCTCGCCGCCATTGAATCGATTGCCACCTGCACGTGTATAGGTGAAAGCCGCGTTCACATGGCTTTGACCATAGAGCTTTAGATCCTGCGAGCGCCGCGCAAATGCCAATTCGCGGCGATCTAGAGCTGGACTGCCCTCCCGCTCTGCTATCAATCTTGCGCTCGTCTCGCCCTCAAGTTCGGCAAGAATGGCAGCCTCGTCATCCGTGTCGACCAAACCTCGCAGGATCGGCGGCTTGTGATGCGCCGCAGGAATGAGACGAACGAGAGCCCGATCCTTGACAGAACTTATCTTCAAAGGCCGCCCCTCAGGGCGTCAACATAGGCACGGACCCGGAGTATTTTTGGCAGTCCACCGCTAATCATGGAATCAATTGGACGGACACCGTCAAATTCCGGCCCTCGATTGGGGAGTTTCACCCACTCGCGAGAGAGCGCTTCGTCGAAGTAAATCTCAAGGGACTTATAAAGTCCGACAAGGGCGCTGAGCCTTAGCATCTGATCGCGTGACAATTCACCAGCATAGGTGGGAGACTTGGCACGCTTCCACGTCGACTCTGACATGTCCGCCAGCGCGGCCGCCTCGCTCAGCGTGAGCGACCAAGCTTGCGCTATGCGTGCATAAGCCTTCAAAGCGACTGCTTGAACATCAACCGATTGCCGTGTTTTAACCAGAGTGGACATCTCAAGGGCTCCAAAACAACTTCACAATAAGGCCATATGACCTAAAATGCAAGTTCAAAAGATCCAAACCTGGACTGCTGTGGTCTTGTTATCATGAAGGACCAAAACCAAATGCCCAGCGCCTTTGCCCCCAACGTTCACGAAAGCTTCTTCTTAGCCGCTTCGCCGGAAGTAAGACTTCGACTTGAGGCCGTTCAGGCACTCGTTGAGCAGAAGGTGCCAAGCGCACAGCACTGCGTAAGCTATGGCATGCCAGCATTTCGGTTGGGCAAGGTTTTCTTCTATTTCGCCGCCTTCAAGAAGCACATCGGCATCTATCCGCCTGTTAAAGAACCTCTGGCTCTGGTCGAAGGACTTGCCGCTTATCGAGGGCCAAAGGGCAATTTGAGCTTTCCGCACAGCGAACCCCTGCCCCTTGACCTGATCGGCCGGGTCGCTGAGGCGCTCGCCAACCAATATGGTCGGTCGGTTTGAGAGATCTTACGCTGCGCCATTTGTTTGTAACGGCGCAGCGCTTTAGCTGGTTGGCTTAGCTATGCATATGCTGCGGTAGAGCTTCGACCTGCGCCTTGGTCCAAGTCGTTGTCGCATGATCATGGCCATGTTCGTCACGCATGAAATCCAATTGATTGATTTTCAACGAGACGGGCTTAGTTCCCAGCCCCAAGAAGCCACCGACATCGACGATGACGTCGCCGGTCATGCCCATGCCATGCACATGAGACACTTTTCCGATTTTGGCGTCGTCCACTCCATAGACGGTCGCATCATCGAGGGTCGCGGCGTTGAGTTCGCTTTCGGTGAGGCGAATGTGTTTGCTATGGTCCATACTAGGATTTCCTTGCATTGATTGGTGAGCAGGCTAGCTCAGACCAACAACGCGTAGGCGGAGTGGCTGTTCCCTAGCGCACGCGGCAAGCTGCGTTGACACCTTGAGAGCGTTCACTAAGCTGTGATGGCTCAAGGAGGCCAAAAATGGCACTGTTTCCACCTAGTACAAATGACGATTATCGCGGCGCGAAGATTTCTGCTTGGTTTTTGATGTTTGTCGCCGTGACGGAATTTATACCGGGCCTCATCCACTATTTCCTGCCCGATGGCGGGGCCGGGGTGATTGGTGGCGTAGACCTGTCGGTTCGCGGTGCGACCATCATTGCCGTCTTTGCATGGTTTGGTGCGATCCAAATTCCCTTTGCGCTGCTTCTGTTTGTGATCGGGCTGCGCTATCGCACCTTGGTACCGTTAGGGCTTCTGGCAGTCATTACCATGCGGGCTTTGGCGGCCATCGACGGCTGGTTCCTAAAGGGCTCGCACACGGGCCATCACCCGCCTGAGCATTATGCTGGCCCACTAACGGTGGTGCTGGGGCTGGTCTTCCTGTTTCTGGCAGTGCGGGAGCGGCCAGCGCAGGTGGCGGGGTAGGCCTTGTAACGATGGCGTGAAAAACCGCCAGCGCGGCGTAAAAGCAGACGCAAAGACAGGCAGATGTGCTAAGTTCACTCGTGGGTAGCTTATTCGCTCACGCAATTCTGTTTTGATTTGGCCTTTGTTATGACCCCTTCCCTGCGTGCTTACGCGCCACATGCGCTGCTAATGTGCCTCCTCGCCCTGCCCGCCTGCGCCACAAAACCGCCAACCCAAACAGGCTTTCTGTCCAATCAAGCCGGGATGGAGACAGTCTCTGGAACGGTGCGGGCGCAGATTGAGCGCCAGCGTGATCTGGACGCGTTGCGCGGGGTAGAAAAGCTTATCCTCGTTCCGGCGACGCTACAGGAAGGCGGCGATATTCCTGCCACCATCACGCCTGAGTCCCGCATTTTGGTTCTGGGCGAATTGGATCGACAGCTTTGCTTTCGATTGTCGCGCCGCTTTGAGTTGGTAGGGCCTGGAGATCCTACGGCCGCGCGGGTGCAGGCGGTCATCACGCGCTTACAAGAAACGAACGCGACAGCGTCAGCGGCCTCAGCAGCTGTTAGCAGGCTTCTACCGGGTGGCTCGGTGCGCTTGCCTGTCGGTCGAGGCGGCCTAAGCGTCGAGGCACGGCTTGATACAACGGATGGGCGTCAAGCCGCCGCCATGGCATGGTCGCGCGGGGCTGGCGTCGTGATGGATAACGGGTCACTCTCACAAGTTGGTGACGCCCATCGCTTTACCTCTAACTTTGCTGAGGATTTCGCGGAGTTTTTGGTTGAACCTGGAACACCGAAACGCGCCATACCCGCGGATGACCCCTGTCAGAAGTATGGTGAAAGGCTGGATTTAGGCCGAATGGCAGCCGGTCGCGTAATCGGCTTGCATGTGCCACGCCCAAGTAATCCAGAAGCACAAGACAACTAAAGATCAAAATAAAGAGGCAATTTTCATCGATTTTCTCTAAAAACAGCCGCAAATTCGGCTTCAAAGCTAACCGAAAATAAAGCTCCAATGTTTATACTCCAGCCAGTTGGGGAGAGTATCGACGTGCACCAGTCCTATCTAGAGCTCATAAGCCGGTTGCGCGACGATCTTCCAAGCCGTGCATTGGCGGCCATCGGGTTCACCGGTCTCCTGCTGTGGGGCATTGATGGCCTCGTCGCGATTATCTGGTTTGCAGCCTTTGCCTTTAATGAAGGGCTAGAGCTCTTCATTGGCATGAAATCGAGCAAAGACCCTGAAAAAGGGGCCCTGAACCGCAAGCTTTTTTGCGCCAATATGGTGTTTGGCTCCTGCATTTGGGCCGCCGGTGCACTTGCTCTCGTCAAGACTGGCGAGATCGGCCCATTGATCATTGGCTTGGCCATCTTGGTCGGGGCCTTAACGCACGTGATTTCCACCAGCCTGACCTATCCCCCCGCTTTCTTGTCGGCTGCTCTGCCGCTTGTGATGGGGATTATCTCGGTACCGGCGATCATGATTGTCAGTCATGCTTATCCCGACAGTGCGGTATTCCAAGCCAGTATCGCGATGATTTTCCTGCTGACCTATAACCTGAGCGCCGCGTATCAAAGCTGGCAGCGCGAGACCAAGCTCGCCAAAACGCTTGAACAAGTCAGTCTTGCAAGTGACGCCAAGTCGCAATTCCTAGCGACCATGAGCCACGAAATCCGCACGCCGCTAAATGGCATCGTTGGCCTGGCAGAAGTGTTGAACAACACAAAGCTGAACCCTTCCCAGCAGGAAATGGTCAATCTGGTGCGGACTTCGGGGGAAACCTTGGAACGCTTGGTGTCGGATGTTCTCGATAGCGCCAAGATCGAAGCCGATAAGCTGGAACTCTCCGTCGCGCCGTTTGACTTGCGTGAGACCATTGAGACCGCCGCGCACACCTTCCGCACCCGCGCCGAAGAAAAAGGTGTGCTGTTCAATCTGACCATTCACCCAGACGCCGAGGGCCGCTTTGTGGGCGACGCGGTTCGCATTCGGCAGATCATCTCGAATCTGACATCTAATGCCGTCAAATTCACGGATAAAGGCCGGGTCGATGTTCAAGTCGACGCCCTTGAGATTGATGGGGAAAGCGTCGAGTTGCGCATTCAGGTGTCTGACACCGGCATTGGCTTTGACCCAAAGGCGAGCCAGCATTTGTTTAACCGCTTTGAGCAGGCCGACAACAGCATCAGCCGCCGCTTTGGTGGCACGGGCCTCGGCCTCTCCATTTGCAAAAGCCTGTGCGAATTGATGGACGGCAGCATCTCTGCCACCTCGCAACTGGGCTCTGGCAGTCGTTTTGAAGTGCGGATTCAGTTGAGATATGCGGACGCGCAAAAAGCAACTCCACGCCTACCGGCCATCGCGATGTCTGAAGACTTGTCGTCCTTGGCCGATGGGTCCGTGGGCCCTACGGGCCTGCGCGTGTTGGTGGCTGAAGACAATCCGATCAACCAAAAAGTCATCACTTTTATGCTCGAACCTATGGGCATGACGCCAGTCATCGCCGCGAATGGTCGCGAGGCACTGGCCTTCTTCAAGATCGACAGTTTTGATCTGGTCTTGATGGATATGATGATGCCGGAAATGGATGGCCTAGCCGCCACCCAAGCCATCCGCGCCTGGGAAAAGGAAAACAACCTACCCCGCACGCCCATCGCCATGCTCAGCGCCAACGCCATGAGTGAGCATGTGAAGGCAGCCCTTGCATCGGGCTGCGATGTCCATATCGCCAAGCCCGTAACACCTGCTTCCCTCGTCACCGGTATGACTGAGGCATTGTTCATGGAACGCGACGAAAACGGAGAGCCCGACGCGGACCTTGAGAGTCGCTTGATCGGCTAAACGCGCTCTAATACGTAAGCGGCGGGTCGTGATAGACCGATAGGCTCTTGAGATTGGGTTGCAGGCGGGGTTCGCAGAAGCCTAGGTTGGCGAAGACTTCGTCGCGCAAAGCCTGAATTTCCGTCAGGGTTGCAGTTCTTCCGCCGCTTTGTTGGACGTTAGGCCTCCAACGCACATCTTCGATAAAGTCTGGCCCAGAAATCTTCTTATTGTTTGCGTCGAACACTTCAACCAGAAAGCCGTAGGCACTTTCCTTGCTCGACGACTGCTCTTGGATTTGAATGCTTACCGAACCATTGACTGGCAAATCAATTTGGATTTCGATTTCTCGATCCGTGAATGCGTTGAAGGAGAGAATTTCTTCTGGGCCATACCAATTTAGTTTCCAACGCCCAGCACCACCAGCATGAAAATGCGCCTCCAATCGAGATGAACCGACATGCAAGGTTGAACGAACATCATGCACATGATTTGGCAACCGTGGACGAGCATCAATACCGAAGCGAGAGCCTGATAAATCCCATTCAGGAGGCGTTCTCAAGCCCACAAAATACTCATGCCAAACTCGCAAGTGCTCAGCATTGGACCATGCTTGCAAGAATGTACCCGTCCGTCGCGTCCAGTTTGCCCCGTCAACGGGCAATGCATCTGCACATTCAGCTAAACTACCCACTGCGCCTTCGTACAATGCTTGGCGATTCATGTTTTCAAACAAAGCCCAAGCTGGCTCGATCTGATTTTGCTCAAGCATGCGTTGAATGGCGATGCCGTTAAGCCAAGGCCATACTGTGCCGTTATGGTAGGCGGCATCCTTGTGATAATAATGCCAATGCTCATGATAAGGATGAAAATCTGGGTCAGATTGCGTCAAAGTTGCAACGCCCCATGGATAAACCAAGCCTTCCCAAAGACTGCGAAGTTGGCGCAAGTGAGATTCCACCTGCTCAGGAAAGGGTACTATCCCATTACGAAAGGGACTGAGCGCAAAAAATACATTAGGGCGCAGTTTCATGTCTTGGGTACCATCGCTGCGAAGATGGTCAACTAAGTATTTCGAAGTCGGTTCCTCAAACTTATAAATGCCCTCTTGCAGCTTTACTGACGCATCGTTGAGCGTCGATTGGAAGTCAAACAAGGCGCGCAGACCGGAATCGTTCCTGAATTCGTCTCGTGTGATCCGCTTGCGTCCAGTAATCGCAACTTTTCCAAGCAGATCTAAGGCCGCCTCAAACGCCTCTAACCAAAGCGCCTGAACATCAATCGCCCTATTCCCTCGTGGCGAGAACGCCCGCACCCCTTTTTCCTTGGCGTCCATCCACGTATCGGCATCATCGTGCGTGATAAGGCCATGCTCATCTACATTATTGGCTAGCAAACCCTCAACCGCACGTTTCACCGTGGGCCATAACTCCTTGGCCAGAGCATCCTTTCCCGACCGCAGGATCAAGTCCGCCAACGTAATGATAAACCTCGGGGTGCCGTCGGCGGTGTTATATTGAACGCCATCGGGCCGGGCCCGGTTGGGAATGCGGCCATAGGTTTTGGACTTGGGGTCCGTATCTTGGAGGGCAGCAAAACTGCGGAATACATCGGCGGCCACGTCATATTGGCCCGTCACAAACAAGGTGCCGGTGATGGAGATAAAGGTATCGCGGCCCCAATAATCGTTGAACCACGGCAGGCCGGCATAAATGCCAGTGCCCATCTGCTTCATCACCAATTGATCGGCCGTCAGGCGCATCCACAATAGCGCTTTGGTGCGGTCTGGGTCGCCAGCATCTAAGGCTCTAGAGCCTGACACCAAGGCCTCCATCCGGGCCATACGCGCGCGGGTCAGGCTTTGATGATTACGGCGCAACTGGCTCAAGACGCGGCGTACTTCGGCCTTGGATGCGCCGAGGAGGATGAAAAAGCCTTTCCCACCACCTTCAATGGGGGCGAGCAAGAGCCAAGAGTTTGGCGCTTCCTTCGGGCGATGCCAAACGCCTTCTGCCCTAACCTCCCCAAGGCTCAGCAAATCACCTGTAAACTCAAATCCGATAGGTCCCGACAGGGTGGTCTCAATTTCCACCATCAGCGCCGTAAGCCCGTCAAATAGTCGAAGCGTTTCTTTGACCGCGCCGTAATCGCGGGTGATCGCATGCGGGCTGACCACCGCCTTCGCCCCAGCACGCAGGAGCGGCTTGCCATCCAAAGTCAGGCGATAATCTTGGAAAATCCGCTTGGTGGCGACGTTCCAGCCAAAGAACCAATCGTCTGCCTTGTCCTGATGCGTGCGGCCATAGAAATAGGCTGAGGCCTTGTCAGTAAAGCTATATTGCCGGTTTTCCTCTGGTGTCACTGCCAGAGCAAGACTGTCGAGGACGGGGAAGGTTTGGGCGGCCTTTGATGTCGCCTGTGCGCCCTTGGGCAGAACGCTCAGCGCCCCTGTAGAAGCAGCAGCCACCAGCAAAGAACGTCTGCGCATGAATAATCCCCAATCCAAAATAGAGGTTGCAGCCTAATCAAGGTGTAAAACACTTGCTAGACTCTCCCATAGGCGTTAACAGCTACCGCCTTCCAAGGCCCTCCCAGCGTGCTATCCGCTCGGGAGGGCTTTTTGCGACTGGGCAGGCCTGTGAATTTGACTATTCGGGCGTGCAAGCCTGTAAGGCGCTGAAGGAAGAGGGCTACCGGGTCATTCTGGTCAATTCCAACCCTGCCACCATCATGACCGACCCCGACTTGGCCGACGCCACCTATGTGGAGCCGATCACGCCAGAAGTGGTGGAACTGATCATCGCCAAAGAACGCCCCGACGCGGTTCTGCCAACCATGGGCGGACAGACGGCGCTGAATTGTGCGCTGACGCTCGAAAAGACCGGGGTACTGGCGAAATATAATGTTGAGATGATTGGCGCGAAGGCCGACGTCATAGAAAAGGCCGAAGACCGCCTGAAATTCCGCGATGCGATGGACAAGATCGGGCTGGAAAGCCCCAAGTCCAAGATGGCCCACACGGTTGAAGAAGCCATGCTCGCCCTGCCCTTCGTGGGCCTACCTGCCATCATCCGCCCCAGCTTCACCTTGGGCGGCACCGGCGGTGGCATTGCTTACAATGTCGACGAATTTAAGCGCATCTGCGCCAGTGGCATTGCCGCCAGCCCTGTGGGCGAAGTGCTGGTCGAAGAAAGCGTTCTGGGCTGGAAAGAATATGAGATGGAAGTGGTTCGCGACAAAGCGGACAATTGCATCATCATTTGCTCGATCGAAAACATCGACCCAATGGGCGTCCATACGGGCGATTCGATCACCGTCGCGCCAGCGCTGACCCTGACCGACAAAGAATATCAGCGCATGCGCGATGCCTCGATTGCGGTCTTGCGCGAAATCGGGGTCGAGACGGGTGGCTCCAACGTGCAATTTGCTGTCAATCCTGCCGATGGCCGGATGACGGTGATTGAAATGAACCCGCGCGTGTCGCGCTCGTCGGCCTTGGCGTCCAAGGCGACGGGTTTCCCCATCGCGAAAGTCGCAGCGAAGCTTGCCGTCGGTTACACTTTGGACGAAATTGCCAACGACATCACAGGCGGCGCAACGCCTGCCTCGTTTGAGCCTTCGATTGACTATATCGTCACCAAAATCCCCCGCTTTGCTTTTGAGAAGTACAAGGGTGCCGACACGACTTTGACCACCTCCATGAAGTCGGTGGGCGAAGCCATGGCAATTGGACGGACGTTCCAGGAAAGCTTCCAAAAGGCCCTGCGCTCGCTGGAAACCGGTCTGGATGGATTTGATCCCTTCCTAGAGATTGGAAATGACCGAGAGGCGCTGCATCAAGCGCTGACCATCCCAACCCCCACCCGTATTCTGGTAGTCGGCCAAGCCCTGCGCATGGGTATGAGCGTTGAAGAAGTCCATGCGGCCAGCAAGATTGACCCCTGGTTCTTGGATCAATTCGCGGAATTGATCGCAACCGAAAAGAAGCTTGAAACCACCGGCCTGCCGCAAGCAACTGCGGATTGGCGCTTTGTGAAAGCGCAAGGCTTTTCCGATAAGCGCTTAGCCAAGATCGCCGGTAAGAGCGAGCTTGAAGTGCGGGCCGCCCGTCGCGCAGCTGGCGTCCGCCCGGCCTATAAGCGCATCGACACGTGCGCCGCTGAATTCGCGTCCCCCACGCCATACATGTACTCGACCTATGAGACGGAGTGCGAAGCAGCACCAAGTGCTGCCAAGAAGATCATCATTCTAGGCGGCGGCCCTAACCGGATCGGCCAAGGCATCGAGTTTGACTATTGCTGCTGCCATGCGGCCTTTGCCTGCGAAGAGCTGGGCATT
>VYLK01000602.1_pt1 | contig 10949 bp, 7 predicted proteins | sample 5114321 | NCBI WGS metagenome assembly VYLK01 (sample SAMN12291792, study PRJNA351875) | freshwater metagenome | isolation source: freshwater lake | place: USA: Michigan, MSU2 Lake | collected 2011-08-16
GCAGCCGCCTGATCATCCAAACCAACCGCAACGCACCCAACGAGCGGATCGTAGAAGTGGATGCTAAAAATCCGGCCCCGGAAAACTGGAAAGACATCATCGCTGAGACCACCGAGCCGATCCAGAGTGTAAGCACAGCCGGCAGAAAACTCTTTGTCAGCTACCTGAAGGATGCAAAAACCCAGATCAAGCAGTTCAACAACCGCGGCCAGCTCGAACGCGAAGTGGCCCTGCCGGGCATCGGCTCGGCGGGCGGCTTTGGCGGTTATTGGGAGGACACCGACGTGTACTATTCGTTCACCTCGTTTACCTATCCCACCACCATCTTCTCGTACAACATCGCCACGGGCACCTCCACCGAATATGCACGCCCGCAGGTGAACTTTAATCCGGAAGACTATGAAACGAACCAGGTGTTTTACACCAGCAAGGATGGCACCCGGGTGCCGATGTTCATCGTTCACAAAAAGGGCCTGATAAAAAGTGGCAAGAATCCCACATGGTTATACGCGTATGGCGGCTTCAACATCAGCCTCACGCCCGGGTTTAGTCCTGCGCGCCTCGTGTGGCTGGAAAACGGCGGCATCTATGCGCAACCGAACCTGCGCGGGGGAGGCGAGTATGGCGAAAAATGGCATCAGGCCGGCACGAAGATGAACAAACAAAATGTGTTCGATGATTTCATCGCAGCCGCTGAATACCTGATCGCAGAAAAATATACCGCCAGCAAGTTTCTGGCCATCGCCGGCGGCTCGAATGGCGGCCTGCTGGTGGGGGCAACCATGACCCAACGCCCCGACCTGATGCGCGTAGCTTTTCCCGGTGTGGGGGTGCTCGACATGCTGCGCTACCACCGCTTCACCGTGGGCGCCGCCTGGGCTACCGATTACGGCCGCTCGGACGATTCTCCCGAAATGTTTGAATACCTCCGCCGCTATTCTCCGCTGCATGCGCTGAAGCCCGGCACCAGCTACCCAGCAACGCTCGTAACCACAGCCGACCATGACGACCGCGTGGTGCCGGCTCACTCGTTCAAGTTTGCCGCAACGCTGCAGAACATGCACACAGGCCCCAACCCCGTGCTCATCCGCATCGACACCAAGTCCGGGCATGGCTCCTCCAACCTCTCGAAAGGACTGGATCTTACTGCCGATCAGTTTGCGTTCGCCTGGTACAACATGCAGGTACTCCCACCGATCGCGAAAGAAAAAATGTAGGCCTCCTGCCGAATACCGTTTACCGCCGCGAGCACCCACAATTTTCCCGAAACCGAACAGAATAAGGGCACCCTATCATCATTCACCCATGGCCACGATCCGCACCGGAAAAAAAGAAGACCTGCCCCGCGTTCTGGAGCTGATCCGCGAACTCGCTGCCTACGAACGTGCGCTGCCTGAAGTCACCAACACGGTCGAACGCCTTGAAGCGGATGGCTTCGGGCCCCGGCCTTTATACGGTTTTTTTGTAGCCGAAACCGATCAGGGGATCGTGGGCCTCTCGCTGTACTACTGGCGGTACTCTACGTGGAAAGGCAAGCGCCTCTACCTCGAAGACATCGTGGTAACGCAGGCCGAACGCGGCAAAGGCATCGGCCAGCAGCTGTTCGACCGCACCGTGCAACACGCATTAGACGAGCAGGCCAGCGGCATGATGTGGCAGGTGTTGGAGTGGAACGAGCCCGCCATCAACTTTTACAAAAAATACGGCAGCAAACTCGATGGTGAGTGGGTGAACGTTACGCTGGAGCGGGAGCAAATGGAAGCCCTGCGCCTGTGAGTGCTGCGCCCGTTACTCCGTCGGACGCCTGCGTCCAAAAGGTCTGACATCCTCAACCACTGGGAGGCGGGTGCCTACTTTTGCTCTTTCCGCAGGTAGCTGTGAGCTTTGCCGTAGCCGAAGTAGATCAGCAAGCCCACGGCCATCCAGGCAAAGGCAATCTTTAACGTGTTGAAGTCGAGCGCCACAATCAGGGACGTACACACGAGCATCCCAAGTATGGGTACCAGCGGTACCAGTGGCGTGGCAAACGGCCGGTGCGTATGCGGGTCTCTCACACGCAGCACCCAAACCCCCGCACACACCAGCACAAAAGCAAACAGCGTTCCGAAGCTCGTCAGATCACCCGCCACACTGCCGGGCACAAATGCGGAGAACAAACCGACAAAAACAAACAAGATCATGTTCGACTTCCACGGAGTGCGGAACTTCGGGTGTAACTCACTGAACACTTTGGGAATCAGCCCATCGTTCGACATGGAATAGAACACGCGCGATTGCCCCATGAGCATCACCAGTATCACGGAAGAAAAACCGGCCAATATCGCCACCGTAATCATCATCGCCAGCCACTCGTAGCCAGGCATGTACTGCTGGATGGCATAGGCCACCGATGCTTCTTTACCTGCCGTTTTAAATTCGTGCCACGGCGCCACACCCGTCAGCACATATGAAAACAAGATGTAGAGTAGTGTGCAAAATACCAGTGACCCCAGGATGCCAATGGGCATGTCGCGCTTCGGATTCTTCGCTTCCTGCGCAGCCGTAGACACCGCATCAAAGCCAATGAACGCAAAAAAAACAATCGCCGCACCTCCGAAGATGCCTCCTATACCAAAAGTATTCCACGACTCATGGCCGGCTGTATCCGCCGGTATCAGGAAGGGCGAGTGGTTAGCCGGATTGATGAACTGCCACCCAATGCCGATAAAGAGTAACACAATGGCCACTTTTACAAAGACGATAATGGCATTGACAATGGCCGATTCCTTCGTACCCTTGATCAGGATCGCCGTCAGGATCAGCAAGATCAGCAGCGCCGGTAAGTTCATGATGCCCGCAACCCCATCGGCCGAGGTTTCAAAGGGCGAGTGGGTCCATTGATAAGGTATGGCACCACCTAGCAGATTATTAAGGTACTCGCTCCACGCAATGGAGACGGTGGCCGAGGCGAGCGCATATTCCAGCACCAGCGCCCAACCGATCACCCACGCCAGAAACTCGCCCAACGTGGCATACGCATACGTATAGGCGCTGCCCGCAATCGGGATCATGGAAGCAAACTCTGCATAGCACAGGCCGGCAAAAGCGCACCCGATGGCCGCCACTACAAAAGAGAGTACAACCGCCGGTCCTGCGGCCTCGGCAGCTGCCTCGGCTGTGCGCACAAAAAGGCCAGCGCCAATGATGGCCCCGACCCCCAGCGCCACCAGGTTCCAGGCGCCAAGTGTGCGTTTCAATCCTTTTTCAGAGTCGCCCGCCTGGGCAAGCAGTTGCGAGATGGGTTTTTTAATGAAGAGGCTCATGTGCAGTTTGCAGGAGAGGTTTAGGGTTCATTCAAGCCCTAAAACTAAGCATTATTGCCTATTGGCAAAGATACCAGCATGACTACCGCATCGGGTTTCACCATGAGTGGTAGAATTTTTTGGCGGCCCCCGCCTGCCGCGGGCCGGGCCTTCCGCTCTTACTCCGCCCCCGCTCACACACTGCCCGGCTCACATGCCTCGGGGTGCGGGGTAACCGCTTCAGTCCCTGGCCGGGCACCGACTTCATTACCCGAGCCGGTCCCCGAATCTCATTGTTTACAGCATTGCCACCCACTTCACCCCGCGGCAAACAACCACACAGTAACTTTTTTAAAGTGAACAGCCTGATGCAAAACGTAATCCCCGGGGCACATATGAGCTGCACAATCGTTGTTGAATAGTCTTAACAGCTGGGCGTATTTTCGAGATGGCTTTTGCCGCGGTGGACAATTCAACCGGATGTTCGCAACGAACAGGGTAGTTTCGCACCCGGTTCTTCAGCACATCGTAATATGCATCAAAGTATTTTTTCTGTCGGGGATAAGCAGGTGTTCGGTTAAGAGCACTTCCCACACGCCACTCCTAAAACCACTCAACTTTCTGCAGCTGATTTCCGGCAATCGGGGTTTGTATTTATTTCGCGTTGAGCGTGCGCCTAGGTGTCGGGCAGGTCCTGAATACGTTGAAGCCAACTGGATCTCGGAGCGAATGCCGAGATCGCTTCAATCATCCCTGTTTCACCAAGACGTCTCCGGCTGTTTTTTTAGCTGCCTTTTGATCTCTCAGTGACTTTAATCTGGCGGCTGTTAGCGATCTACCACGGTCGCGAGGAGATCGCCAGTCAGCCCCCTGAAGTCGGAGATGATGAAATCAGCTTCGTATAATTCTCCTGCGGTATGGGTTGTGGTGATGCCAATCACCTTACTGCCCGATTTTTTGCCGGCAGTTACCCCCGAGAGTGAATCTTCAATCACGATGCACCGCTCGTTGGGATAGCCCAGGGCCATGGCGGCTTTGAGGTAGATTTCGGGGTGTGGTTTGCTGTGGGAAATGGCGCTGTCATCCAGCACAATCGGAAAAAAGGTCGCCAGCCCGGTGCTCCCGAGTGTAAAGTCGACATTGGCGCGGGGTGCAGAGGTGCCAATCGCCATCGGCACGTCGGCCTGCTTCATGGACTCCAGAAATGCTGGCAGACCCGCAACCGGACGAATGGCATCTTTAAAGAGTGTGCGGTAAAGTTCTTCCTTTTCGTCTGCATAGGTGCGCCACTGGCTCTCGCTCAACTCGCCAAAGAGATTTGTCAGCCATTCTTTATTTGTGCGGCCGTAAATCCGCTCGCGTAACTGCTGCTCGGAAAGTTCATGCCCATGCTGCCGGCAGAAACGTTGCAAGGCGATTTTGTGGTACGGATTGCTGTCCACAATCACACCATCCATGTCGAAGATCAGGGCAAACGGGTTTTTCATCGCTGCGAAGATAAGAAACTGCTGCCAAGAACGGGGGGGCGAAACCAGTTGGCGTTACCGGATCACCACCACCCGGCGGGCATAGCTCTTGCCGCGGGAGGTGATGCGAACCAGGTAAAGACCTGGCGCCAGCAGGCCCGGGTTGAGGGGGGTGGATTGATTGGCGCTGATCGTAAGAGGCTCGTGTAAGGGCTGGCCGAGAACAGTGAAAAACTGTACCTGTGCCACGCGGTCAGCCCGGATAAATAAAGATTCACTTTCCTGCACCGGGTTCGGGTAGAGCGTAATGACGGGCTCCTCACTCAACTCAGTTTGATCTGTCGGTCGCAGCACATGCAACCCTCCCAGCGTATTACCGACCACAAGCGCCGGACGTGCATCGGTAAACAGATTGGCCACTGCCGGCCACACACGGCCGCCCAGGTTCCGCCTCTTAACCGGATTGCCATTCATCAGAAGCCAGTCGTCAACCGGTGCGGGATTGCCTGATCGGAAATTCGGATAAATAACTACCCCTCCGAACTGGTCGCCTACCACCAAATCGGATTTGCCATCTCCATCCAGATCACCGGTCGCGGTCGCCAGATTCTGGCGTGAGGTGCTGGGCGCCAATCCGAGGTAGCCGTCGGTGGCCAGGGAAAATTCAGGCTGGCCACCTGAACCCGTATTTCGCCAAAACTGCAAGGAGCCATTGCTGCGTCCCCAGAGAACGTCCGGAAACCCGTTAAGATCTATATCCACTAGCAACAGGTTTTCGGCCGGGCCAATGCGGAAGCCCGTGTTTTGCACGTTAGCCGCGGAAACGTCCAGGCCGGCAGCCGACTGATTCGGTAAAAAAAACAACGAGGTCTGTCCGTTTTGGATGGCGGTCGCTGTAAAGGCCAGATCAACTTTTCCGTCCCGGTTCAGATCGGCAAACTGTGGCTTAAAATTATACAGGTTGAGAAAACGTAGTCCGGCAAAATCGGTATTGCGTAAGCGAAAGGCAGCCGTACCCGTTCCAACATTTTCAAACAGCCAGATACCACCCCGCGAGTTTGTACCTGCGTAATAACCCATGAACAAGTCTTCATCGCCATCATTGTCGAAATCAAAAAATGCGGGAGTAGAGTTGTCGCCCACGTCAATCATGTCGGCCTGGAGAAACTGACTGGTGACGAATGTAAACTGCGGTGCACTGTTGGTGCCGTTATTTTTGTACAACCAGTTTGAGCGCTGGAAATCAATAGCCGAAAGGCTGCGGGCATATTGCGTGGGGGTCACCAGCAAATCGCGGCGGCCATCACCATCTACATCTTCAAAAAAAGCGGCCGGAAAGTAGGGCATCGCCACCGGCTGACCGGGTGGGTAGGGCACAAACGTCTCAAACTTTGCCGTGGTGGAAGTTCCGGTGTTTTCCAGCATGTATAACTGAGCGCAACTCTCTTCCGAGTAGATCAGCTCCTTGTCGCCGTCGTTGTTGAGGTCTAACACTAGCAAACTCTTGCCACCGGCACGCTGGGTGCGACCACCACCCGTCTGTGCACAGGTTTGGCCGAATGCCATACGACCGCACGAGCAGTCTTCAAAGCCACCGTAGGTCTGGGTTATTCGCTCCAGTTGCAGCGAATCGCAGGTGGTGGTGCGCTCCCGGGAAAAATTTCGGTGGTACTCAACCGTATTAAATCCTACGAAGCGAAAGTTGAGGATATCCAGATCGCCATCTCCATCCACATCTTCAATGGCCGGGATGTCCGTCTCATTCACCTTCAGGTTGATGGTTCCGCTAAAGCCTTTGGTGTAAATGGGTTCGCCGTTGTTGTAGGGGCGCCAGCTCAGCGGGCCATTGCCCTGGCGGGTGTTGACAAACAGCCGGATGCCAAACGGATCACTGGTAAAGAGATCTTTTTTGCCGTCACAATTATAGTCCCGCAGCAATATCCACGATCCGATGGTGGCAGGAAATTGCAGTTCATAAACGGGGTTGTACACAAAGGCGCTGCCGGATTTCACAAACGTCAGCACCTTGTTCGCGCTGCGGTCGTAGATGACCAGGTCCGGCTGCATGTCACCATTCAGGTCGAGCGTGTTGTACTGCGCAGCATTGAGTCCTCCCGCCCAGGCGAGCGGCAGGACGCGGTCGTTGGCTTCAACCGGAATAGTCTGATCATACTGATACGCAAACTGAGCCTGCGCCAGTGAGGCGATAAAGAATCCCCAGCTTCCGAATACCCCTACAATTTTGCCTGCTGCCATGCAATCAGCCCTGCATTTCAACTATCTTTCCGCGCCAAGATACGGAATGTCTAACCCGGATTTATACGCAAAGTTCCTCACCTGTGGAAAGGTTTGCACCGATACCCGACAAATAACGCCCGGTTGCATGTTTTTCGCACTGCGCGGTGAAAAATTTAACGGCAATACGTTTGCTGCCGAAGCGCTCGCTAAAGGGGCCCGGTATGCTGTAATCGATGACGCTGAGTTTGACGTCTCAGGTCAGACAATTTTAGTCCACGATACACTGGATGCCCTTCAGCAACTGGCCCGCGACCATCGCCGGCAGCTCACCATTCCGGTGATCGGGCTGACGGGCTCGAACGGGAAGACCACCAGCAAGGAGCTGGTACGCGAAGTGCTGAGCCGCAAATACCGCACATTTGCCACGGCGGGCAATCTCAATAATCATATTGGCGTGCCGCTGTCGGTGCTGGCCATCGACCATGGTACGGAAATCGCCGTGATCGAAATGGGGGCCAACCATGTAGGCGAAATTGCGCTGCTGAGTTCGATTGCGCAGCCTACCCATGGCTTCATCACCAATATCGGCAAAGCACACATCGGCACGTTCGGTGGGTTTGAAAACATCATCCGCGGCAAGTCAGAGTTGTATCAGTTTTTACGCGAACACGGGGGCACGGTGTTCATCAACTCGCAGAACCCCATTCTGGCCAACATGGCAAAGCGATTTGCAAACCCGGTGCTGTACCCGGCAGCGGGTGATTATTACCATGCCGAGCTGGTGGCATCCGACCCCTGGGTGCAGGTAAAAACGGAAACGGGCGAGATCGTGACCACTCATCTGGTCGGAGCCTATAACTTCGAGAACATCGCGGCGGCTTTGTGCATCGGAAAATATTTTGGTGTGCCCACCCGCGAGGCACAGCAGGCCGTAGCCGATTACAGGCCATCCAACATGAGGTCGCAGGTGATCGAAAAGGGCAGCAACAAAATCATTCTGGACGCCTACAATGCAAATCCGAGTTCGATGGCTGCCGCCATTGAAAGTTTTGCGGCCATGAGGGCACCACATAAAGTGCTCGTGCTGGGCGACATGTTTGAGCTGGAGGAGGAAGCTGCCGGGGAACACCGTACCATGCTGGAGCTGATCCGCTCCCGGCATTTTGACGTCGTGTATCTGTGTGGCAGTCTTTTTTTTGGCGTCCGCGATGCATGGCCTGCCGGCCATTATTTTAGCACGAGGGAAGAACTCTTACAGGCACTCAAAGATCAGCCGATCCGCAACGCCACCGTGCTGGTGAAAGCCTCTCGCGGCATGGGGTTAGAACACGTGGTGGCCGCCCTGCCGGAGGGGTGATGCGTTGTTGAATCATGCCAAATATATTTGACAAATTCCAAGTGCTTTAACGCCTCGCGGCAGGTAACTATACCAATTGATAAAAACATTTGTCTGATTCGCTACGTTCGGGTCGAACGCTCATCCCATATCCCGCTTTGTAATAGTTGGCCCGCGCCGTTTATCTTTCGGATCACAAACCCTCCATCTTCATGACGACCGTACTTGCTTTTCTGAAAAGCCTAGCCCGAAACAACAACCGCGACTGGTTCCTGCAAAACAAAGACCGATATCTGGAGGCAAAAGACCGGTTCGATGATCTCCTCGAAGCCATCCACCGCGAACTGATCAAGTTTGACGAATCAGTGGCGGGGCTCAATCCGCGCAAGCAGGCATTCCGCATTTACCGCGACGTCCGGTTCAGCAAAGACAAGCGCCCGTACAAAATCCACATGGGTGCGGGCTTTTCCGCTCACGGCAAGATGGATCAGGAGCCCGGCTACTACGTGCATGTGGAGCCCGGCAATAAGAGTTTTGTTGCCGGTGGCATCTACATGCCCAATCCGGAAAACCTCGCGCGCATCCGGCAGGAAATCGATTATAATTCCGGGCGACTAACCAACATCATGGAAGGTGCCGCCTTCCGGAAATACTTCACCGGCCTCGATGACTTCGATCGCCTGAAAACTGCCCCGAAGGGATATGCCAAAGATCACCCGCAGATTGCGCTATTAAAGAACAAAAGCTTTGTCGTGTCGTACGCTTTTCGAGACGCGGATGTTGTGGGCCCCGGCTATGCCCGTAAGGTGGCAGCCGCCTGCCGCGCCATGAAACCGTTAAACGATTTTTTGCAGGAGGCCATCAGTTAACGGCACCTCAGCACCCCAAAGTGTCCTGAAAACCTCGTCAGATTCCAAGCACTTCTTTCAACCGCGCATAGCCACTCGTGCTGAGGGGTATTCGCCCGCCGCTGCGCAACAGGGCCACGTGCGTGTCTTTTTCGAGGGGCTCAATACGCGTCAGTTCCTGTATGTTCATCAGATACGAGCGGTGCACCCGTACAAACTGCTTGCTGTCCAGCACGCGTTCATAATGGTTCATCGTTTTTTTCTTCAGGTAAAATCCCTCTTTCGTGTGCACTTTCACATAGTCGTCAAACGCTTCGATGTATACGATCTGCTGAACAGGCACGATCACAATATTGTTTCCTTTCTTCACCACGAGCCGGTGGCGTTCGTCCGGTTGGGCGGCAGTCTGCAGCAACGCCGGTACGGGATCAGTTTTCCGGGTTTCGGTTTTGAACTTTTGAATCGCCCGATCAAACCGCTCACGGCTGAAAGGCTTCAGCAGGTAATCGACTGCATGGGCCTCAAACGCCTTTATAGCAAATTCGTCATAGGCCGTGGTGAAGATTACCGCAGGAGGCCGATCGAGCAGCTCCAGCATCTCAAAGCCGTTGATCTTGGGCATTTGGATATCCAAAAAGATGAGGTCGGGCTGGTGCTGGTGGATGGCTTTCACCCCTTCGAAGCCATCGCTGCACTCCTGCAGGAGCGCAAAGTCGGCATGGTGCTGCAGGTACTCGGCTACAACCGAGCGGGCCAGGGGCTCATCGTCAATGATCAATACAGTAGTCATACGGATTGGGGTATACGCACCGTGGCGATAAATACATTTTTTTCGTTGTAAGTTTGCAACAGATCGTTACGGCCGTAGAGCAGGTAGAGCCGACGGCTCACAGCACGCAAACCGAAGCCGGTTCCTTTTCGGCTGTCAGACGTGGCAGGGTCGTATGGATTTTTCACAACCAGCTCGAGTTCATTACCCAGCCGGCGGGCCTCCAGCGCAATCACCACATTGTCCGTCATGTCGTAGAGCCCGTACTTGATGGCATTTTCCATAATCGGCTGCAAGAGCAGCGCCGGCAACTGCAACTCCAGGCAGTCCGGATCGCATGTCTGGGTCGCGTACAGGCGGTGGCCAAAGCGGACCTTTTCGATTTCCAGGTACAATTGCAAGATGTGTAATTCATCGCGCAAGGGAACGAGGGTCTTGTCATCTTTGCGCAGGCTGCTGCGGAGAAAGTCCGATAATTGGTGAACCATGGTACGCGCTTTCTCGGGCTGTGTGCCTACGAGTGCGGTGATTGAGTTCAGGCTGTTGAAAATGAAGTGAGGCTGCAACTGTTGGCGGAGGGTGTTCAGTTCCGCCTCGCGCGCCAGTTTCTCTGTTTCTTTCAGGGCTGCTGCCGTCTCGTGCTGGTCAGTAATCTGCGCCCACAATAAGGTGGGGATCGCCGTGAGCACCAGCAACAGCCAGACCACAACTACACGCGGCCACATCGTACGTTTGCAAAACCCCAAGTAGTCGGCCTCCACCAGCGGCCCCAGCGTATGGATGTGCACCTGAACCAGCCCGTAGGCACAAACCGCCGTGAGGGAGGCGGTGAGCAGTGCCACCCGCGCGGTAGGACGAAAGAAATGTAGCGATGAATGGGTGGCGTAGCAGGCCATCGCCAGCGTGATACTCTGTAGCGCAGCGTCGGTCAGCGCCGGTCGCCATGGCCATCCTGCCTCCGTCAATATGGCGGCCCAGATTGCAGTCCAAACCATCCATCCGAGGATGAGC
>VYLK01000603.1_pt1 | contig 10869 bp, 7 predicted proteins | sample 5114321 | NCBI WGS metagenome assembly VYLK01 (sample SAMN12291792, study PRJNA351875) | freshwater metagenome | isolation source: freshwater lake | place: USA: Michigan, MSU2 Lake | collected 2011-08-16
CGTGGCGATTACCGAGGGGATACCTGTTAAAGACATGATGACGGCCAAGCAATACGTAAAGGAACGCGCGGCTGTTTTAGTCGGGCCAAATTGCCCTGGAGTGATTACCCCAGGTGAAGCCAAGGTGGGGATTATGCCGGGTTTTGTGTTCAAGAAAGGAAAAATTGGCATCGTTTCGAAGTCTGGAACGTTGACTTATGAGGCTGCCGATCAGATTGTCAAGGCGGGCCTTGGAATAAGCACAGCCATTGGAATTGGCGGAGATCCGATAATCGGCACGCCAACGAAAGATGCCATCGAACTGTTGATGAATGACCCCGAAACCGAAGCCATCGTGATGATCGGTGAAATCGGGGGCAATTACGAGCCAGTGGCTGCCCGGTGGATTCAGGAGAATGGGAATAAAAAACCTGTGGTTGGTTTTATTGCTGGCCAGACTGCTCCTCCGGGTCGCCGAATGGGCCATGCGGGCGCAATCATTGGCGGTGCAGAAGATACCGCAGCGGCCAAGATGCAAGTCATGCGCGAATGTGGCATACACGTGGTTGAATCACCGGCACTCATCGGCGAAACCATGGTGAGTGTTCTGAAGAGGTAAATGACTTCGGTTGAAAGGGTCTGCTACACCTACACATCCCTTTCGCGATTTAGAATTGTTACCCGCTCGTTCTGTTGGTTTTCACCAACAAACTCACAGGTAGGTACATCAGCGTAAAAAGAGCAGCGCAAAAGCACAAGGTATTCATCATTTCTCACAGGAGTTCGTTTGCCAGATTGGCCAGCTCGGACCGTTCCCCCTTTTCAAGAGTAATATGGGCATACAACTCATGATCTTTCAGGCGGTCAATAAGGTAGGAAAGGCCGTTGGATTGCGAGTCAAGGTATGGCGTATCAATCTGGTAGATGTCTCCCGTGAAAATGATTTTCGTGTTTTCGCCCGCGCGTGTAATGATGGTTTTTACCTCATGGGGTGTTAGGTTCTGCGCTTCGTCTACAATAAAACAGATATTCGACAGACTACGACCACGAATGTAAGCCAGTGGCGTGATGACCAGCTTTTCGTTTTGTACCATCTCGGTAATCTTTGAGTATTCTTTATCAGATTCGCTGTACTGATTCTGAATAAACTTCAGGTTATCCCACAGAGGCTCCATGTAGGGATTAAGCTTGGATTTGATGTCGCCCGGCAGATAGCCGATATCCTTGTTGCTGAGCGGAACGATGGGGCGTGCGAGGTAAATCTGTTTGAACTCCCGTTTTTGCTCTAACGCCGCGGCAAGTGCGATAAGTGTTTTACCGGTGCCGGCTACACCCTGCATGGAAACCAGTTTTATTTCAGGTTTCAGCACGGCGTGGATGGCAAAGGCCTGTTCCGCATTGCGGGGCTTGATGCCATAGGCTGTGCGTTTCTCAACTTGTTCTACCATGCCATTGGCTGAGTTGAAGAAAGCCAAAACCGATTTTTTTCCGTTTTTAAGAATGTAGTAATGGTTCTTCATCGGCTTTTCCTTACCCAGAATTTCGGCCGGCGGGCAATACCCTTTGTCGTACAAGAGGTTGATGGCATCCGGATCGGCCTCATCGACTATGGTTCGTCCGGTGTGCAGCGAATTGATATTCTTGATTTTTCCGGTGGTGTAGTCTTCCGCCTGTAAGCCCATAGCTTTTGCCTTCAGGCGTAGGTTGATGTCTTTGCTTACCAGGATAACCTTGCGGCCTTTTTCTTCTTTTTGCAGGTGTAAAGCACTATTCAGTATCCGGTGGTCGGGCTTATCTTCATTGTATACTTTGTTGGCATCCAGCAACCCATTGCCCCCGGTATCCATGATGACTTTAAAGTTACCTTTACCCTTGCCATTGATAGGGTTCCAAATGTGGAGCATCTGGTCTTTTGCCAGTTTATCGATTAGCCGGATAAACTCACGCGCCTCAAAGTTTTTGGTGTCATTTCCTTTCTTGAAATTGTCTAGTTCTTCGAGGACCGTGATCGGAATACCGATATCGTGTTCATCAAAATTCAGGATGGAGTTGTGCTCGTAGATGATAACGGATGTGTCGAGCACAAAAATCTTTCTGTCTTTTTTGAGGACGGTTTTACTCATGATCGGGCGGGAAGGAAGTGTGGGGACGATAAGAAAAGCAAAGACACGCCTTGCACACCGGATTGTAATCGCAGTTGTATCAAGCTGTGTCTTACCAATTCCTTCAAAGGTTGGTTAAATCTACACAGCCCGAGATTCTGAGACAAATAATCACCGATAATCTTTTGTTACGAAGGTGTGATGGCCTCACACGCGGGTGTATACGTCTCCCTTTTCGGAGGGCGTAATGCGCAGAAGATTGGCCAGCACGAGTTTGATCAGCCTGGAGGATGCCGCTTCAACGGGAAGCGGTACTAAATGGCGAAATTGCTGGAGTGTAATGCCGGGGTGGTGAGCCAGATAAGTAAATAGCTTGCTTTCCGGCTCGCCGAAGGAGAAATGAATATCTCTTTTCCATTTTTTTCTTCGGATGATTTCGCGCATTTCGAAACTGGCTTTCAACGTTTGGTCGTGGTGCCGGATCAAACACTCCCGTTGGCCATCCGGGTGTACAAAAAATACGGGCCGCTGCGGGTGTGGCTCCACGATAACCCGAACGACAAACTTCTTTTTGTTTAATGCAAGGATCTCGGCCTTCAGTGCGATACGGGGCAATGCGTACCGCTGCAGCGCTTTTCGGATTTCAAGAATTTCCTCTTCCGGATAGTGTACGCCTGGCAGGGTCCCATCGTCTTCCACACCGATAAATAATGTGCCACCCTCGGTATTGGCAAAGGCAATGATTTCACGAACCACTTTGTCGGGATGGGCTACTTTGCGCTTAAATTCCACGTGCAGACTTTCACCAGCTGCAACCTGTTTTCGCAGTAATGCCAGCTCGCTCGGCTGGGGGGCGATCGCTTCGGCCCGGATCTTCACGCTTACCTACCTTTTGCCAGAGGGCGCATCAAAGTCGTCATCGCCAGCATCGTCTTCGTCGCCCGTGGGCATCGAAAACATCGAGCTAAGCAGGTCTTTGAATTGTAAGCCACGCACCAGGTTGTGCTTGCTGATCAGGCTGAACTCGGCCAACCCGTGCAGTGCGAATTCCATCAGAAACAGACGGGTCGCGCTGTCGGCCGTCCCATGAAACTCTTTCACCAGCCCTTCCAAACCGGGTACGCTGCGCAGAGTCTTTTCGTAATCGGCCTGGGGCGCATCGTTCAGTACGTCTATGGATTGGCCTGCTCCAAACCATTCGGTAATTTTCCTGTAGGGGCTCTTCTCTTTCTGCTTTCTGAATTTTTCGGGATCGGGAAAATAATGGACAAACTGCGCCCGGATGGCTTTGCCAAAAAGGTTCTGGGCTACGTGGGCAGGCCCCTCCTGTTCTCCTTCGTAAACCAATTCCACCTTTCCTGTAATGGCGGGTACGATGCCCACAAAATCGGCAATGCGCAGAAAGGCGATACTCTCATCATTGATGAGCGCTCGGCGTTCAGCGGCAGCCACAAGATTTTCGTAGGCCGAAATCGTCAAACGTGCAGATACCCCACTTTTGGCATCAACCAGTTCACTTTTTCGTGCTTCAAAGGCGATCTGTTCTACCAGGTCTTTGGCCAGTTCAACCGGCATTACCCGTGTTTTCTGTTCGGTCTGTATTCTGGCTTCCTGCTGGGTGATGCGTTTGCCAATCTCCAGAGTTTTTGGATAGTGGGTGATGATTTGGCTGTCGATCCGGTCTTTCAGGGGAGTGATGATCGAGCCGCGGTTGGTATAGTCTTCCGGATTGGCCGTGAAGACAAATTGAACATCTAACGGCAGCCGAAGTTTGAAACCCCGGATTTGGATGTCTCCCTCCTGGAGGATGTTGAATAAGGCTACCTGGATCCGGGCTTGCAGGTCAGGTAATTCATTGATCACAAAAATCGAGCGGTGCGATCGCGGGATAAGGCCAAAATGGATCACCCGTTCATCCGAGTAGGGCAGTCGGAGGGCGGCGGCTTTAATCGGATCAACGTCGCCTATCAGGTCGGCAATGGAGACATCCGGCGTGGCCAACTTTTCGGTATACCGGTCATTGCGGTGGAGCCAGGCGATGGGTGTTTCGTCGTGAAGTTCAGCCAGGCGATCGCGCCCGAAGCGCGAGATCGGGTTGAGCGGGTCATCGTTCAGCTCCGATCCTTCGATCACCGGGATGTATTCATCGAGCAGGTGAACCATCATCCGCGCCAGGCGGGTTTTGGCCTGACCGCGAAGGCCCAGCAGATTGATGTCGTGGCCCGCCAGCAGTGCCCGTTCAAGATCCGGAATGACGGTATCCTCGTAGCCCCAGATGCCTTCAAAAACGTTCTCCCGCTTTTTCATCTTTTGAATCAGGTTACTTCGAATCTCGTCTTTAACAGAACGATGGTGATAGCCGGCTCCTTTTAGCTGTGCAAGGGTTTTTATTTTGTGGTGGTCTTTCATCAGAGCGTTTTTCTTCGGTTGCGTTTAAAGTCTTCAAATACAAGGTTGCCAAGCCCCTGAAGCCCGCTGTAGTAGGCGTTCCCATTATTTGCTTTGGTGAACTCGCGGACGAAGGCCTTTAAATAGGGATCACGGGCAATCATAAACGTGGTAACCGGAATCTTAAGTTTGCGCAGTTGAGTGGCCAGCGTCAGGGTCTTGTTGAGAATCTTTGGATCAAGCCCAAAGCTGTTTTTATAATAGGAGATGCCCTGTTTGATGCAGGTGGGCTTACCATCGGTAATCATGAAAATCTGTTTATTCGAATTTTTGCGGCGCCGCAGTAGATCCATGGCCAACTCGAGGCCCGCCACCGTGTTGGTATGGTAAGGGCCCACCTGCAGGTATGGCAGGTCTTTGATCGTAACTTGCCAGGCGTCATCGCCGAAAACCAGTATATCGAGGGTGTCTTTGGGATACTTTTTGGTGATCAATTCAGCAAGTGCCATGGCTACCTTCTTAGCCGGCGTGATGCGGTCTTCGCCGTACAGTATCATAGAGTGCGAAATGTCGATCATGAGCACAGTGCTCGTTTGCGTCTTGTATTCGCTGTCAACTACCTCCAGATCATATTCCGTCATCTGGAATTCATCCACGCCGTGATGGATCTGGGCGTTACGCAAGGAATCGGTTATGGAAATCTGTTCGGTGGAGTCGCCAAACTCAAAATCGCGCAGATCGGTGGTCGCCTCATCACCACGGCCGGGCTGAAGGGTTTTGTGATCACCACTTTTTGATTTTTTCAGCTTGCCGAAAATTTCTTCCAGAGCGCGTTGCCGTAAGTGCTGCTCTCCCCGCGCCTGTAACTGAAATTCACCTGTAGCCGGATTCTCCGTTATATAACCATTTTTTTTGAGGTCTTCAATGAAGTCACCCATCCCGTAAGCATCCGTAGTGAGTGTGTATTGGCGATCCACTTCCGTCATCCATTGCAGAGCCTCTGCCATGTTCCCTGAGGTGAGCAAAACAAGTTGCATGAAAATCTTCAGCAACCGCTCGAAGTCTGTCTGCGAGCTTTCCGGAGGTGGCGCGTAGCGGGTAAAACGGTGACCAATCATGCGCTAAAGATAGAAACAACACGTCATGGATATCCGAACGACGTGCCAAACAATTTTTTGTTGAATTTATTTTTTCCGGTGTGCACGTGGCTGCGGCAAAGCCTGACTAGAGGTGTGATGGGGTACTACCGACCTGCCAATTACCGTTCGGAGGGCCGAAACGTGATACCGAAGGCGATTAGGCTCACCGATTATCATGCGTGCTTATTGGCAGTTTTGCCGTGTCTAACCTGTCTGCCACCAATGCTGGCTGGCATGGATTAGGATGTCGGTTGTTTCAATTCTGCCAGATTTAACTTTCCGCTCTCGGTTGGTCCATCCGTTGATAAGCGTGATGACCAGCAGAATGACGCGAAGCCCGCATTAAATTTTGGTAAATGCCCATGGGGCACAGATTTGGCGGAATTTACCAGAAGGCGGCGGTTACCCCTTGGCCGGTTGTTTCCTGGCCATAGTGCCGTACACATAATCCCAAAAAGGACTACTTACCCCAAAAACCATTTTCCCATCTTTATAATGGTGGAGGCTGTGGTTGAGCCATAAAACCCGGAAGAAATTTTTTGGCGGGGCGTAGGCGTGTACCATGTAGTGAACCCAAAGGTATAAGCTATACCCTACAATGAAACCGGCGGTAAAAGCGAAAGCCAAATCACCCATAACCAGTCGGAAAACCAGTAAAAGTATCGTGGCGATTGAGACACTCATAACGGGTGGCATGGCGAGGCGCTCTTTATCCTTCGGGAATTCATGATGCACACCATGAATGGTGTACTGAAAATTGGCTCTTCGTTTCGTTGACCCCTTGAGATGAAAGATATATCGGTGCACGTTATACTCTACCCAGGAGAACACCAGCCAACCTAGAAAAAAAAGTGCCGCCGTAAGACCTGCCGAAATTTGTGTGGTGTACACACTCCATCCCAACAGTGAGCCGGCGTAAACAAAAAAAACGACAAGCGGAACGGCAATATGGGTTCGGGTAAGGCGTTCCAAAACCGGATTGCTAAAAAGTTTTTTTGTGCCGTTGTTCCGAGGTTTGATATCGTTATTTTCCATAAATAGTTTGCCGCCTTCGGCGTGCAAAAATATTTTGTTTGATTGTAAAACGAGCAAGGCCGGTGATTAGTTTCCTTCTTTTCCGAGGAATTCACATCGTAGTCGATAAAAACCAACCTGATTTGCTTCCAACGATTACGGCGAATCGTAGTTGTACGATAGCTACATCGCAGGAAGAACCGAACTCTTCTTTTTTGTTAGCGTGCATTCATGTTTTTCTGCTGCTATTTTACAACTTAATCGAACAGAGTAAAAAAACAATAAACACGTGCGATTAATACTCTCTTAATAAAGTTGTAAGCTAACCCCGCATGATTTGATCAACCACAATCGTATGTACGGTGTACGGGTTTGGTGGGGATTTTGGAGTATCGCCAGGGTAACCTGGCAAATAATAGATCGTATTCGAAGAAGCGGAGCAAACAACATGATTACCCAATCTTGGACTACTTCCCTTTTTGCATTTGGTGTTGGTCATTTGGGTCTTTGGTTTGAGCCAGCGGGTTATGTTTTGCGCTATGCCCGTTGATTCCCCTAAAGTGGTTTTAAATTCCCCAACGGATCAAGTAACTCTTTCGCCCAATTCGCAACGCCACGTTCAAAATAGCCAGACGAAAATCTGAATTCAAATTCAAAGTTAGATCTTCCCGATACTGTTTGGAGTGGCAAGCGGGACACTTACCGTAAAGGCCAGTGGAGTATCGATTGATGTTAATAAACTCTTTTGCTACCTGGTACCGGCTGTGGTTCCTTACTGCTCAGGTAACACCACTACCTGAAATCTTTGGCGCATTTTCGTGGAGCACCCGAAAGTAGTAGTTTTCGTATAGCGGCAGTATGTTCGACACATCAAACTCCTGAGCCCGTCTAAGGGCATTGGCTTTAAATGCCGGCAGATTTGCCTTGTCTAAAATGAAAAGGGCTTTGCGTGTCATGTCGTCTACATCCCCCACCTCGCTCATAAAACCGGTTACTCCCTGTACATTAAGTTCCGGTATCCCACCCGTGTTTGATGAAATGACCGGCACTTCGCACGCCATGGCTTCGAGGGCTGATAGTCCGAAGCTTTCTTTTTCTGATGGCAGCAAAAACAAATCCGCAACGGAAAGAACCTCTTCTACTGCTTCCAGTTTTCCAAGAAAGCGCACGTCGCTCAGGATGCCTGCTTCCCGGCATTGCTGTTCCGCGCCGTTACGCTCGGGTCCGTCTCCAATCATCAACAGCTTAGCGGGTCGCTGGGCGTGTATATTATAAAACACTTTAATGACATCCCCGATGCGCTTTACTTTTCTAAAATTGGAAATGTGGACGACTAATGATTCACCATTAGGACAGATTGCTTTTTTGAAGTGATCTTTCTTTTGTTTTTTGAACTTCTCGAGGTCGATGAAATTTGGAATGACTTCAATATCCCGGGTGATGGGGAAAAAGTCATAGGTCTCTTGACGTAAATCGTTTGAAACGGCTGTTACGCCGTCCGACTGATTGATGCTGAAGGTTACCACCGGCTCATACGAAGCATCCTTCCCTACGAGTGTGATATCGGTTCCATGCAAAGTAGTTACCACCGGAATGTAAATGCCCTCGGTTTTCAGGATTTGCTTAGCCATGTAGGCTGCGGAGGCGTGGGGAATGGCATAATGTACGTGCAGAAGATCCAGTTTCTCATTTCGAACAACACTTACCATTTTACTGGCAAGAGCGAGTTCATACGGGGGGTACTCGAAAAGAGGATAGGAGCGGAACTCGACCTCGTGGTAAAAAAGATTTTCATTCAGGAAGTCCAGTCGGCTGGGCTGGCTGTAGGTGATGAAATGCACATGATGACCTTCTTTTGCCAGTGCCTTACCTAATTCGGTGGCCACAACCCCGCTACCGCCGAAAGTGGGATAGCATACAATGCCGATATTGATCTTTTTCAAATGTTTTTTTAATAACCCCGTTTGCGGCAATTTAGTTTTTGACCGGCGGCCGATACAAAGAAAAAGTAAAGATCGACCGGTAGATTACCTCCTGAATCCGCGGGCGGATGTTCAGGTTGAGGAGTTTTCCGTTGGTCATGTCCGGATGAACTCGGTTGGATAAAAACACAAACACAAGGTCGTACGCCGGGTCAACCCAGATGCACGTTCCGGTAAAACCGGTATGTCCGAATGTAAAGGGGGAGGCAGCGGTGGCGGTGGGACTGTTCCAATCGTTCAGTATAGGCTTGTCCCACCCCAACCCCCGACGGCTCGTAGTGTATTGGCGAGCGGTGAACAGGTCCACCGTTTCAGGCCTGAAGAAACGGGTATCTCCATATTGCCCTTTGTTGAGCCAGAGTTGCCCTAACTTTGCCAGGTCAAGTCCCGTTCCAAATAACCCGGCATGACCCGCCACGCCCCCCAGCATGGCCGCTCCCTGATCGTGAACAAAGCCTACCAACAAACTTTTACGAAAGAGTTTGTCTTCTTCGGTAGGAGCAATTTGCTCTTTTGAGTGGCGTGTGCGCGGCAGGTAGCCGAGGGTGGACGCACCAAGCGGAAGGTACAAATTCTGGGTCAGGAACTCATCAAGGGGTTGGTTCAATAGTTTTTCAGCCAGCCGTTGCAGGATATAAAAGCCCATGTCACTATACCGGTAATCATACGGTGTCCGCGGTTGCTTATCGCGTACTTTGGAACGTATGATCCATGTCCAGAGGCTGTCTTTCATTGCCTGGCGGGCGTAGAGATTCTCCGCAACCGGCCATGGAAAATCCGGTGAAGGCGTACGCTGGTAGAATTCGGGCATCCACACACTATCTTTCATGGTTGAAGCCCAAAAGGGGAGGAAAGGCCATAACCCGGCCTGGTGTGTCAGAATGTCGTTTAATACCATGTCTTCCTTGTTGGTACCTTTCAGTTCAGGCAAGTATGCCGATGCTTTTTTATTGAGATCGATTATTTTTTTCTCCTGGAGAAACATGATGGCTTGAAGGGTCGCGCTGACTTTGGTAACGGAAGCCAGGTCATACAAGGTGGTGTCGGTCACAGGGTCGGCAGTCGTGTAGGATAGCGTACCGAAACTTTTTTGGTACACCACTTTTCCATGGCGGGCAATAACAACATGAGCGCCCGGTGTGGCACCTCGGCTGATGGCCTCCTGTACAATCGGTTCAATCTGCCGAAGTGTTTCGTGATCCATACCGGCTGCCTCAGGTTCCGAAAACGAAAAACGCGGCAGGGGCTCGAGGGTGGCCTGCTCTTGTGGTATCCGTTTCGCCGGCAAGGTGCCCTTTCCAGGCTGCACGCCAAACAGATTTTGCGCCAGTACGTGCTGAATTTCATCGCCCGGCATATAGCCGGCCAGGAGGGCATCAAATGGCTCCCACACATCCAGATGCGCCACGCCTGCCATGTGGCAGACCACCACAGTCTTCTCGGCTGTGTATTTCCGGAGCCATGTGGCAGCAGCCGGAGAAAGTGCCGGGTCAACTACAGCCACCACAAGGTGCGACGCACTGTCAATCAGGTTTTTCACCCGCACCGTGTCGCTTAGGCTGCCCCAGGTTATTTTTTTGAGACGGGTATATTTCTCAACACGACTTTCCAATGCCCTTGCCGGGCGATCCCCCAAGGTAACGAGTGCCATTTTTGTAAGGTCAAGATTCCGGATGGGCAACGCTTGATCCTTATTTTTTACGATGGTAACGCTGCTTTCAAACGCTCGCTGAAGAAGTACGCGCTTCTCAGCCGTTCGCCATTGCCACGGCTCGGTCTCCGCCCCAGGGGTTTTCGCGAGCAGGTCGAACTTCAGGGCCAGCACCTGGCGCAGGGATTGATTCAGCTGGGCTTGGAGTTGCTTGCTCTTCCGAAATGCCCTGCGCATTTTTTGTATCTCGCGCTCATCAATCGCCGGTGTAGTGATGAGATCGTTGCCAGCCCGGAATACGCTTTGGTAGGAAACATCGCCGCCAGGCTGGTGCGCGTATGAAATCAGACCGCGGAATCGCAGTTGCCCTCGAACTACCTGATTGATGAAAGCTGCCGAGCGCGCCGCCGGCACCAAACTATTTCCATTTCGAATCTGATACCGAAAGTCTGTACTGCGGATGATTTTGGGTTCGAAGTGTTGCCATGAGGTAAACTCGGAAATGTCGGGCAACCGCAGGGTGTCAGTCTTGGTGGCGGCCAGTATGATGTCGGTAGTATACCATGGAGCAAAGGCAATGCATGGGCGTGATTCCAGTTTGCTGAACCAGCGCT
>VYLK01000604.1_pt1 | contig 10846 bp, 9 predicted proteins | sample 5114321 | NCBI WGS metagenome assembly VYLK01 (sample SAMN12291792, study PRJNA351875) | freshwater metagenome | isolation source: freshwater lake | place: USA: Michigan, MSU2 Lake | collected 2011-08-16
AAACGATCGTTTCGATAGATTAATCCAAATCGCAGCTTAAAATGAACCGGAAAATCAACCAAAAATTAACTTAACTACCCATCCCTCGTGGTCTAAAAATGGGGAGTATTACACACGTCCGACCCGCATCCAAGCCAGCCAAAGAGTGTGCTCAGTGCAGTGTAAGTGGAGAAGGTTGTTAATGAAAAATGCCCCACCGCACGTCCGAATATTGAAGAGTTGTGTAACTTAACGGGGACGAAAGACACAGCTACTAATGGAGTGAGGAGAAGGCCCTACTACTGCCAACAAAATGCTTCTGCAATAGCGCGGTGACGTGTAAGTTATAAGTGTTATCTTCGTTCCACGTTTGGTGTCGGGGACAGGACGCGGCTTTGGAAGCGCGCTACTGCAGAAGCACAAACGCAAAGCCATGCCCCACACGCGGGCCGGGCTGTCGCTACTCGCCACCAACCGCACCTGCCCCTGCGGGCTCAGGCAGGCCGCTCCATCCCTGGCTGATGGCAGTTTCAATCAGCATTATCCCAACGGGTAGGGTTGGCCTTTTCAACAGCCGATCATGACCAAGCGCTTGCCCGTCTGGCGGCGATCGCTCGCAAAAGGACTTGCGTGGGTTATTCGAGCCGGACCCGAACAACCACTAGGCCCCGGCACCAACGCCACCACTCTGCTGGATTGTCGCCCCTGGCGTTTTTATAACAGCTCCTTAAAAAATTTCCAAACCTCTTCGGCAAACTCAATATCCCTGTTTTGCACACCTTGGGCAGGTGTCGTATCGGCATAAATGGTCTTACTGGGAGCGTGATGCCCGGCATTGTTCAAAACGAAATACACCACTGGATTTGTGCCGTTGTAAACTCTTTTTTCAACATTCCCTGCATCGCTGGTATTCAGATCAAATGTTGAAATTGCCGGGGTTACATGTTGTACACCATTTCGTTGTAGCCAGTAGGTAATGGTTGCCGTTTGCGAGATGACTTTTCCGCGATTACAATCCCCGCCTAAGTTCGCAACACACCCACCCGCGGCGGGCATCATGAGGTCACTCGTCCCGTGCGTTAACAGGATGGGCATGGGCATGGCCGAACCGGTTGTGCAAATTCCGCCTTCGGGCAACGCAGGCAGATTTCCACTGCTGACAGCAATTGCCTTAATCGTCTCCGGAAACTGAAAAGCGTATGAAAAGGTCATCATAGCGCCATTACTTCCTCCCGTTAAAAACATCTTTGATGAGTTGATATGTAATGCCGCCTGAAGTTTTGCATTCAATTGCTTTAAAAACGTGATGTCGTCACCCTGGCTGCCTGACACATCATCACCGCGGCAATCATTCCACCCCGGATTACCTAATTTATCGGGTGAGCCCTCCGGATAAACGACCAGGAATTTTTCCGTGTCTGCCAGAGTTCGGAAAACAGAAAGGGGATGTTCCCCCAGTTCGGAAACTCCTAAACCGGTTCCACCACCCCCATGCAATACCATTACAACCGCATTGGTAGTTGTTATGCCTGCTGGTCTGTACACCAAATATGTTCGCGTAATGCTGTTTACGGTGATGTAGTTTGTAGTCAACCCGTCCTGGTAAGGAATGACAGGCGGGCTTGAAACATTGTCTTCCTGGCTACAACCAAGGATAAATATTGCGGTGACGAGTAATAAAGCTCTAACCATCCTTTTTTGAAATTTCGCAGTTAGATGTGTTTTTTCAGGAAAAGTTTATTTCTGAAAAAAAATGGGTAAGGCGCTTGTTTAAAAACCGGTGTAGCGGTTTTGGGGTATTCTCCGCATTCCCATAGCCCACGGTTTAAACCGTGGGCTATGGAAATGTGTGTGATATTTCCCAAAAAGATTTATCCATTTCCCCTCGCAATTTTAATTTCTTCTTCCGGTAACTCGTAATGTTTATGAATTACTATGTCAATTTTATTTCCCATTTCCATTGCGTCTGCTGAATGTTCTTGCATGTTCTTAGCCAATAGTTGGTCGACACGAGTTTCAATTTTTTCCTGTGTTTTAGTGTTTGCAAGTTTAATCGGAAGATTTTCAACAGATGAAGCGCTTCGCCTTGGTGTCATTTGTTTGGTCGAGTCAAGTAGTGAGATCGGACCTGAAAACCTCAATTTCAGCTTTTTGCATGTTGGCTCGAGCGTTGGCAAAAACCAAATGTGCTGTTTGTGCGGTTGGCTTTTTGCACAGACCGATAACGTACTAATAAATACAATTGCTGGTATTTCCGAAAGGGCACCCCCGCTCCAGTTGCCCATAGCCGCCCGAAATGGCGGGGTATGTGCAGTAGATCAGTTTTTTTGATATTGGCTAACCGCTGCGCCCGCCGGTGCGATGGCGGCAGTTGTCTGCGCCCGCCGGTGGTTCGTGCCCAGATTGGCGTGCCGGTGCTTATCGGGTGTCACCCCCGCGGTATCCGGTGCCGCGGCACGCCAGTCAGCGACCAACGTGAACTGAGGGGTTCACTTTACTTTATCATTGAACCCTAATTCTTCAACTCTTTTATAAATTCTAAGTATCTCCGCGTTGAATTTCTCAGGCTCCTCAAAGACTGGGCTATGCCCAGATTTATCGAACTTAATGAACTCCTTATAAGGTGAATTTAACTTGTTACAATAGTCTTGTACTAATGTCCAAGGCGTGTTATAGTCGGATGCCCCGGATATAAAGAAAGCAGGAACTTTAACTTCAGGAATTTCTTGGAAGAAGTTTATATCATTAAAATCAGGGTCGTAAATAATACTTCCTGCCGAAAATCCAGAGCCTCTACCGTACTTAATTAAATCCAAAAATGAATACTCTCTTGAAAACCAAATGGAAAAAATCCAGTCTGTATATTTTGTTTTTCCGTATCGTTCGCCTCCCAATTTCAAAAGCCAGTCTTTTTGTTTAACCAATCCCCAAAATCCATTTTTATACATTTTCGTGTAATCTCCAGATTGGGGCTCGCCAATTTCCTGTAGCTCTTTTATTGCTCGTAAGTTATTGGCGTCTTTGGCTTTCATCACAGTGTATTGGTAAGAAATAAGTTCTCCCTCATAAGAAACCAGCTCCTGCCCTACACCAACATAAGCCATAAAACTTTCTGGATTTTTTTGAATTGCATATAAGCCAAGCCGTGAGCCCCATGAATGTCCAATCAGGAAAATTTTTTCAACGTTAAATCTGTTTTTTAAATAAGAAACTATTGAGTCAACATCCTGGATATATTTTGACACTTTTATTTCTTCCTTTGATATCTTTTTGGTGTAGGACTTTCCAGCAGCTCTTTGGTCCCAATAAACGATAGTAAAATGTTCTTCTAATTCACTATTAAATTTTCGTAACAAGGGTGTTGCAGATGCACCAGGTCCCCCATGCAGGAATAATAACACTGGATTTCTTTTATCCTTACCCCTAATCAAAACATATTGTTTTATTCCGTTTACCTCTAGATAGTTAATTTCAGAAATTCCATTCTTTGTTCTTATTTTTTTTGTCGAGGTGCACGCTGTCAAATAAATGAGACTAATTATTATGACTAGATATTTCATCATCTTATCGTTTTTAAAATATTGGAAATTGAAACGGTAGATTATTTGCTTTTGTTACCAATAATGAACGGCAAGTGATTTGATTTATCCATTGCCTTCAACTCCCGAGTATATACATACAATTGCTGGTATTTCCGACATGTCATCCCCGTTCCAGTTGCACATGGACGCCCAAAATGGCAGAGTTTATGCAGTAGACCCTCGGTTATTGGTCTAGCCCCGTGGCTAAACTCCTCGCCCGCGTGAGCGATAGCGGCACCTCTCTGTGCCCGCTGGTGGCTCGTGCCCGGGGTGGCGTGCCGGTGTTAATCGGGTGTCGCCACTGCGGTAACCGGTGTCGGGGCACGTTGGCCAGCGACCAAACTGAACGAGGGGAATGTAGTTAGTGCCAACAGACCGATCGTTCACCTCTGAGGAAGCCTACGCGTTTTAACTTGAACCAAATCGCGCCTTGAGAACGATCGTACCCCATTCCCTGCACATTCATCGTACAGACCGTCAGTTCGTATCGGGGGAACACCCGCACAATTGGAGGTTCGCGAAAAGTACGGTTTGATTCCCGGTCACCCATCGCCCAATCCTTCGGAAGGCACAAAACCCTTCGCAAAAGTAAAAAAAGGCCGAAAATTTTTGCCAGGCGTAAGTATCCTTTCAATCCACGCAACGATAAGAAAACCTGTCTATCCGCTGATTGGCTATGAGGCACCGCGTTCCGTAATTACCTGCCTTTTTACAAATGACGGGTAAGTGACGGGTGAATTCTTTGCCCCGCAACCCGAGTGAATCGTATCATTGCAACATAAATCGCTACCCATGCAACAACCCGAACTCGGCCAACAACTCGCCACTCTGCGTAAGCAACAAAATCTCACCCAAGAAGAACTTGTGGAGAAAAGTAACGTAAGCGTGCGGACCATTCAGCGCATTGAAGCAGGCGAAGTAATTCCCCGCCTCTCTACTGTTAAAATACTATGGCGAGCGTTAGGCACCGAATACACTACACCCACGAAAAATGACATTTACATGAAACCATCACTGAATCAACACAATCATCAACAGCATCTCATCATCGCTGTGGTCTCAGGGGTAATCTACATCGCTTTTGAGCTTGCACTCACTGTAATCGATCTTTCATGGCTGGTTGGAAATCGTGAGTTTCGCGAAAGTTCGCAAACGGCTTACATCGCACTTACTGCTGGTATGGCTCTTTCGTATGCGCTTTTTGCGAGCGGCTTTATTTTACTTGCTAAACTTTTTGAAAACCACCTGTTAACCATCGCCGCGATCTTGATGATGATAGCGGTAGCCGCTACCGGAGTGATCGATGTAGCGATGTTTAATGCGCCCTGGGAGGAATTGAGTCTGCCTTACGCAATATTAGCTGTAGGCGTAGGTGCCTGTTCGCTGATTTTTGGCATCGCGCTTCTGCGCTTGCAAGACAGCATGGGCGGACTTGCAAAAGTAGCGGGGATACTCGAAATCACGATCGGGGCTGCGCTTATTTCAGTATTGCTCTTCTTCATCGCATTTACCCTGCTGATTCCCGCAATAGTGATCGAGTTATTGGTTTTGTATAAAGGGTATGAGTATTTGTCCAGGTCGGCACCTCAATCCGCTTAATCTTACTACAGTTTTCTTGGCCGCTGAACATGCAGGCGTAATAAAGCTCTCTTTCACGTTGGAAATCCGGGATGACTCTTTTTGTAGTTCAACCATATTGAACAGCTCATGGTAAACAATGGATAGAGCGGCATTTTCCCTGCTGCTAAACCGGGGCGATATGGTAAGGGCTGTGATGGCAAGCCAGGCTTGTGGTAGACACGATGCCCAGTAACGGCAGCCCAAGCTGCGCAGCAGGCAGGCGACCCCAAGCTTACACACGCAGTTGCCGTTTGCCTGGGCTGTCCGCAAACGCTTCTGTCGGCAAACACCCAGAGAAGAGTCCACTCACCGCGATTCCACATTTCCTACTGGTTTCTACCCTCACGCTGTTTCGGTAGACAAGCAGGTAGTACAAGTCAGTACACGTTTCCGACGTCTCATTACACTTTGCTTGTAGGAGCGCATCCTTTGGGCAACTTTGTGCCGTATAGGCTGGAAAAACAATAACTATGAATAAGCGTATCAAGCGGGTAATTTTGGTAATTGGCATCATGGTAGCCCTGGTGGCGGGAATGGCGGGCGTGGGCTACAGCCAGGTGAAAATTTTTGAGTGGAACAGTGAATCCCCCTCTGAATCCGGCACCCGGTACAGAACCGTCAAGGGCATAAACAGTTTCAGTGTGGAGGTTCGCGGAAAAATTGAGCTAACCGATGATGATCGCGACATCAAAAGTATGTCGCCTGATGGCTACCTTGAAATTAAGAAAACAGTGTTTGGCAGCAAGCGCAGCCTGGTGATCAAACTGGTAGGCAATGGACTGAAACGCGAGTATTACGAAGGGCGCGAACTGGTGCCATTTGAACCCGAAGGCCGCAGATGGATGAGTGAGATACTCCCTGAAATGGTACGCTCGTACACCATCGGGGCCGAGAGCCGCGTGAACCGCTTCTACCGCACCGGTGGAATCAACGGTGTGCTGAATGAAATCAACCAGCTGGAGAATGACCATGTAAAGGCCGACTACGGAAAAATACTGACTGCCATGAATTTGGGCACCAGGGATTATCCCACGGTGATATCACGTGTAGCTCAATCCATGGAATCTGATAACTCCATTGCTGATTTTCTGCGTAGTAACCTCTCGAAATTGCTGGCGAGTAAGGAGGCAGCGGATGCGGTCTTTATGGCCATCAACAAAATAGACAGCGATCATTACAAGGCTGAGGTGTTCAAAGATGCACTGAGCATGAAGCCAGCATCTCCGCAAGCAACAAGGATTGTTTTAGCCGCGGTCGGTAAAATGGAGAGCGACCACTATAAAACAGAAGTCTTCACAAGTTTGCTGGAGCAGAGCAACATAAGCGACGCCACCATTGCCGAGCTATTGGCCTCTACGCAGTCGATTGATTCAGACCACTACCGCAGCATTGTCATCAACCGCGCGTTGGATTACCCCAATTTGTCGGCCATGTCGTACCAAAAGGCATTGGAAGCCATGCGTGGAATTGACAGTGACCACTATAAAACCGAAGTGATACGCCACTTGCTCCAAGGAAAAATGGGTGGCGAACAGGTAAAGACGTTGGTGAGTGTGATTGGCAGCCTGGATTCAGACCATTATGTCACCGAAATCGTGAAGGAAGTGCTGGGATCACGAGATTTAAGCGATGCTGACTTCAACCTATTGCTGACCCGCGTGCAAACCGTGGACAGCGACCACCACGCTGCAGCAATTCTGATGGCGGCCCTGGAAGTTCGCAGTTTGAGTACCAACAAAATTGTGTCCGTATTACAGGCTACCGGCAGCATCGATTCTGACTACTACATTGCCGAAGTCCTGATGACTGCTGCCGAACAAGTGCGTGCCTCGGGTGCCGAGCTGAAAACCGCCTATCGCGCGGCTGCCAAGGTGATCGACTCGGAAGTCTATTACGCAAGGGTGATTAAGGCAATCGATCGGTGACAAAATGGGCAGTGGGCAGTTAACAGCATACACGCTCAATTTGTCTGACGCGTTTTTTAAAGGTTCCCAAACTGCCGTCAAGGCCGGGTACCGCCCGGTGTTCTTTTACAAACTCTTCCTGTTTACATCTCATTTGAACGAAAACCGATTACTTTAGAACCTGCATGAAACGTCACTTCACCAATCTGCTCAGAGTTGACTCGCGCCACCTGCTGTGGCGGGTGCTGGTATGCTCAATGTTGGGGGCATTGTTTTATGTGTACGCGCACGTGAGCTCTTCGGGTGAAATCCCGGCTTTTGGAGCCCACTACCGACACTACCTGTTGGCGATACTGATCACTAATTTCCTCGGTAGTATAGTACTCCAGGTAGACCATTTTCTAAATCTTTGGATACACTGGAGAACCAACTTTCTGTTGCGCTTCTTAGCGGGGTTTTTACTGAATGGTGCCATTACCGTAAGCTTGCTGGTTGTGGTGGGAAGTTATGCGCTGCATGCCGGTTACGAAGAGCTGCTGAAGCTTTGTATTCTGTATGTCATTACGGTTTTCATCTACGAGATTTTCTACGGATGGTTTTACTCCTTTCACTACTACGTCATCCGCCAGGTTGATACGTTGAAATCCGAACGAATGATGTTGGAATTGCAGTTAGAAAGCCTAAAGAGCCAAATCAGCCCCCATTATTTATTCAACTGCCTGAATACCATTTCATCGTTATTGTTTAAGGATAGCCGGTTGGCAGAAAAGTTTATACGCCGAATGGCAGATACCTTGCAGTATGTATTGAGCAACCAACAGCGCCACTTGGTTTCCCTGCGGGAGGAGATTGATTTTGTGCGGTCATATTGCTTTTTACTGCAGGTGCGGTTCGAGCAGCATTTGAAGTTGGAAATCAATTTGCCCGGGAATTTATTGGAGACACAGATACCCCCTTTGGCACTGCAAATGTTGGTGGAAAATGCTGTTAAGCACAACCAAATTTCAAAAGACAATACCTTGATGGTATCCATATCGGCTATCGACAGTACGCACATCAATGTAACGAATACCAAAACAAAAGCGGTTAACCCTACACAAAGTTTTAAGGTGGGATTAGACAACATTATGCAGCGATACAAATATTTCGCTGACGAACAGGTAACTGTGCGCGACGAAGAGCAGTTTTCGGTAGTGCTGCCGGTGATACAGCATGGAAACACGGGTGTAAAAAAAGTTAATCTATCATCATGAGTTATCCCGCACGCCGGCACCGCCATCCGGTTAGCCAACTTATTCCGCCCAACTCTCAAGAGAGCCGGGCACTAAAAGTACTGCATGATCAATTTAATTTGTGCGAGACGGTTAACCAAGCAACATTCTCATGAATAGACTTTTTATCCACAACCCTTTCTTTCGGTTGCTCGCGGGCGTGGTGGTTGGTATGATGGTGTATTTGTTGATCTTGCTCATCAACAATAGCCTGGGGGATATCACTACCATTTTCAAAAATGAAGAACTGTACGTATGTATGGTGCTGAGCTACATCTCGTTTGAATCGATGCGGCTGGTGGAAGTCGCCCTGAAAAGATTCCAGTCGTTGCAAGGAACCAGCCGGTTAATACTCATACAAACCATTGCCACCCTGGCAGTTTCATTACTGTTGGTTACGGTGGCTATCTCACTCTATTTCAAAATTGTTTTGGGCTTTTCCATCGGTAGCAGCGAGTTAGATCTTTTTTTGGTAATTTATTTTTTTGTAGGGCTGCTGTACAACTTGCTGTATTTCTCTCAGTACTACCTGCAACTCGAAGATAAAGAGTTGGTTTCTCGGGAAACCAAACTGCGCGAAAAGACTGATGCCGACTTTTTCGCTTTCCGTAACGACATCAACCCTGTTTTACTTTACGAAAGTTTGGAATACCTGATTCTTACCATCCATCATGACTCGTATAGAGCGGAGGAACAAATTGATTATCTGGCAGGCGTTTATCGCTACCTGCTGGTAAATCGGCACAAAGAACTGGTAAGCTATCGGGAGGAATTGAATTCAGCCAAAAACCTGCTTGCGTTGCTCAATTTCAAATATCGCGATTGCCTGAAGCTCGAATCAGGTGTTCAAGACGTAGACCGTATTCATCTGATTCCCGGCTCGTTGATGATTACGATCGATGCTGCCGTACGCAATACCCTGATTTCAGAAAAATCGCCCCTGACTATTTTGATTTATCAGGAAGACGAGTACATTGTTCTGCAACATCAACTAAACGACAAACTCGCCCCTCACTTGGCCCGTGTGGATTCTTTTGATCGATTACAGCGAGGGTATTCTTTCTTTAGCGATAGTACGATTATACAGGTAAAGGCGGGTGATCAAAATTACATAAAGTTTCCAGCGATTGGAGTAATCCACCACATGGAACAACCGGTATGAAGAAGTCTCTAAACGTGTTGATTATTGAAGACGAAGCCCCCGCGGCGGAAAAACTGGAGCGGTACCTGCTCAAGTACAGTAGTAATATCAAAATACTGAACCGACTCGATTCCGTTACCACCGCGGTGGAATGGTTGGAAGACCACCAAGCTGAAGCAGACTTGATCTTTATGGACGTGCAACTGACAGATGGTAAGAGTTTTGAAATCTTCAAGCGGGTGCGGGTGGTAAAGCCGGTAATCTTCGTCACAGCCTACAACGAATATGCGCTGGATGCATTCAAAGTCAGCAGCATCGATTATTTGTTGAAGCCCATCACGCTCACCGACCTCAGTACCAGCCTACAGAAATTAGAATCTCTGAGTGAGCAATTGCGGTGGAGCGAATCGAAAAGCGATGAGGTGCTGGAACTGCTTTCAGGAAAAGATCGCCCGCTGAAGACACGTTTTATGGTAAAATTGGGCGACCACATCCGGTCCGTCACCGCTCAACAAATCAGCGTTTTTTTCGCAGATGGCAGAGATGTATACCTCATCACTGATCAGCATAAGAAATTCATCATCGACTATACTCTGGAAAACTTAGAAGAAGTACTCGACCCGAAGTCGTTTTTCCGGATCAACAGATCCTATATTATTAATATCAATGCCATACAAGATGTGATGGTATATTCCAACAGTCGGCTGAAAATTACGCTCAACATAAAATGGGATCCGGAAATCATTGTAAGTCGTGAAAAGGTGGGCGATTTCAAGCAGTGGTTTGATGGCGGTAACTGATCAGTCGCAGGTGAGCGTCACGGCTATCAACCCATCAGACCGCAGGTGCACCCCCAGTGGCAAACCTGCGGGGGCTGGGGTTGCTTACGGTTAGCCAAAGCCCTGCACCGGCTACCAACCTCTCTTCACCATGTGGAAATCAAAATTCCTTTCCCTGAACATTCCTCCACTTTCAAACCATAGTTCTACAGTCGGATGAAATTCAAAGCTTCCGGCGATCTGGACCTATCTGATCACGGGTAACTGACACGATCCATTTTTTACCGGATAATGCATAAAGCGGGCGCTTCAGCACCACCAGCCGGAAACATCCGGAAAAGGTAAACGAAATCCCGATCATCCATTTTGTTGCGCTTGTCTTTACTATTCCTCGTAATTTTCGGACGAAAACAAATACAGGAAGTTGCTGTTGTGGGTGTGATGAATGGGAAATTATTAGGGGGGATGATCGTGTGCCTGATAGGGTGGGATTGCGCCCAGGGGCAAACGGCCGAGCAGGTGCTGTCGGCAGGCATCGCGCTGGAAAAACAATTTAAAGTACCTGAAGCGC
>VYLK01000605.1_pt1 | contig 10831 bp, 11 predicted proteins | sample 5114321 | NCBI WGS metagenome assembly VYLK01 (sample SAMN12291792, study PRJNA351875) | freshwater metagenome | isolation source: freshwater lake | place: USA: Michigan, MSU2 Lake | collected 2011-08-16
GCGCGGCGCCGCGGCGTGGTCGACCTCATCGCCTGAGGCGGGGCGCTGCGCGAGCCGGCGGCGTGCCGGGACGGGCACTAAAAGGCAGTTTCGGCGCCGCTTATCGGCGCTTCGGCACGGGGCAGCGGCCTCAACAATGCCTGCAACAGGTCGAAGGGTGCCGCCATCGCGGCACACACCGACCTCACCGCAGGAGAGCCCCGCATGTCCACCGCCACCGCCACCGACGCTGCGCCGCCCGCCAAGGGCAAGAAGAAACTCATCATCATGGCCGGGGGCGGTGCCCTCGTGGTGGTGCTCGCGCTCGTGGCCTTCCTGATGATGGGCAAAAAGCCGCCGCCTGAAGAAGAAGGCGGCGCCGACGCGCAAGCCAAGCAGGCCGCGCCCGCCGCGCCCAAGTTCGACCCCAAGGCGGTGCCCATCTTCGTGCCGCTGGACCCCTTCACGGTGAACCTGGCCGACCGCGAGGCCGAGCGTTACGCCCAGGTGGGCATCACGCTGGAGATCAGCGATGCGCAGCTCAACGAGCGCATCAAGGTCTACATGCCCGCCATCCGCAACAACATCCTGATGGCCATCGCCGACAAGACCGCGGCCGACCTGGCCACGCGCGAAGGCAAGGCCGCGCTGGCCGAGAAGGTCAAGCGCGAAACCTCCAAAGCCCTGGGCTTCGAGGTGGAAGACGAGGAAGAGCCCGAAGAAGAGGCCAGCACCAGCAAGAAAAAGAAGAAGAAACGCGCGCCACCTCCTTTGCCGATCAACAACGTCCACTTCTCCAACTTCATCATTCAATGAACGTGGGCCCCCAAGCTCGCTGTCGCTCGCTACCCCCCAGGGGGGCCGTCCGCCAGCGGCCCGGCGAAGCCGGTTCCGCGGTGGGAAGCTTGATCGCTCACATCCTTTGCGTGCGTTGAGATGAACCAGCAGATCCTTTCGCAAGACGAAGTCGATGCGCTGCTGCAGGGCATCACCGGCGAGAGCCAGAAGCTCGAGCAGGAAGAAGCCCCCACCGCGGGCGTTCGCGACTACGACCTGGCGAGCCAGGAGCGCATCGTCCGCGGCCGCATGCCGACGATGGAGGTCATCAACGAGCGCTTCGCACGCAACATCCGCATCGGCCTGTTCAACTTCATCCGCAAGAGCCCCGAGGTCGCCATCGGCGGCATCAAGGTGCAGAAGTTCAGCGCCTTCCTGCGCGAGATCGTGGTGCCCACGAACTTCAACATCGTCAACGTGAAGCCGCTGCGCGGCAGCGGGCTCATCGTCTGCGACCCGAGCCTGGTCTTCGCGGTGATCGATTCGCTCTACGGCGGCATCGGCAAGTACCACACGCGCATCGAAGGCCGCGACTTCAGCCCCACCGAGCTGCGCGTGATCCTGCGCCTGGTGGAGGTGATCACCGCCGAATACAAGAAGGCCTGGACCGGCATCTACCCCGTGGAGCTGGAGTACCAGCGCAGCGAGATGCAGCCGCAGTTCGCGAGCATCGCCACGCCCAGCGAGATCGTCGTGGCCACCAGCTTCACGCTGGAGATCGGCGAGACCAGCGGCACGGTGCACTTCTGCGTGCCCTACAGCACGCTGGAGCCCATCCGCGACACGCTCTACAGCACCATCCAGGGCGACAGCACCGAGCCCGACCGGCGCTGGGTGAACCTGATGAAGAACCAGATCCAGGCCGCCGAGGTGGAACTGGTGGCCGAGCTGGCGCAGGCGCCGGCCACGGTGGAACAGCTGCTGAGCTTCAAGCCGGGTGACTTCATCGAGCTCGACCTCGACCCGCTGATCAAGGTCAAGGTCTCGGGCGTGCCGGTGTTCGACGCGCACTACGGCACCAGCAACAACAAGTACGCCATCAAGATCGACCAGCTCTTGACGGGTTCGAACATGACCTGGATCGGGGAACACTGAGATGTCCGAAGCCGAATCGCAGATGTCCGAAGAGGACAAGATGGCCGCCGAATGGGCGGCCGCGCTGGCCGAGTCCAAGCCGGCCGGCAACGAGATCGCCAACGAGGTGGCCGCCCCGAGCGAGACCGTCGCCCCGGCCCAGTTCGCGAGCTTCCAGTCGGCGCAGGCCCAGACCACGGGCACGGGCAACGACATCAACATGATCCTGGACATCCCCGTCCAGCTGACCGTGGAACTGGGCCGCACGCGCATCCCCATCAAGCACATCCTGCAACTGGCGCAGGGCTCGGTGGTGGAACTGGAAACGCTGGCCGGCGAACCGATGGACGTGCTGGTCAACGGCTACCTCATCGCCCAGGGCGAGGTGGTGGTGGTGAACGACAAGTTCGGCATCCGGCTGACCGACATCGTCACGCCCTCCGAGCGCATGCGCCGCTTGTCGCGGGCCTGATGGGCAGGACCTGACATGCCCCTGAACATCACTTCGCTGCTGTGGTTCCTGGCCATCGTGGCCATGATCCCGGTGACGCTGTGGCTGCTGAAGCGCACGCCCATGGGCGGCGGCGGCGGCCGGCCCGGCGCCCCGCGCACGGTGGCGGTGCTGCCGCTGTCGGCGCAGCAGAAGATCGTCACCGTGGAGGTGGGCCAGGGCGAAGAGCGCCTGTGGCTGGTGCTGGGCGTCAGCGCCCAGGGCGTGCGCACGCTGCACACCATGTCGGCACAGCCCGACAACACCGAGGCCGCCGCTACCGTGCCGGCGCCACCGGCCGCCACCTTCGCGCAGCTGCTCACGCGGTTGAAGGGCCAGCCACCGGGAGGCGACGACCGTGCGCGCTGAATCCATCACCGACCGCACAGTTTGCAAGTTAGCTCGCTGCAAGCTGCCGCTGGCCGGCGCCCTGCTGCTGGCCACCGGCGCTGCGCTGGCCCAGGGCAGCAGCCCGAGCGGCACGCTGCCGCTGGTCATCGGCCAGGGCCCCGGTGGCAACAGCTACTCGGTGCCCATCCAGACGCTGCTGTTCTTCACTGCGCTCAGCTTCCTCCCGGCGGTGCTGCTGCTGATGACGGCCTTCACGCGCATCGTCATCGTGCTGAGCCTGCTGCGCCAGGCGCTGGGCACGCAGGCCGCACCGCCCAACCAGGTGATCGTGGGCCTGAGCCTCTTCCTCACCTTCTTCGTGATGGCGCCCACCTTCGACAAGGTCTACGAGCGCGCCTATGAACCCTACTCCAAGGGCCAGATGGCGGTGGACCAGGCGCTGAAGGAAGGCGTGGTGCCCATCCGCGAGTGGATGCTGAAACAGACGCGCCAGAGCGACGTGATGCTCTTCTCGCGCCTGGCCAAGCTGCCGCCTGATGTGAAGGGCGAAGACGTGCCGCTGTCCGTGCTGGTGCCGGCCTTCGTGACGAGCGAGCTGAAAAGCGCCTTCCAGATCGGCTTCATGATCTTCATCCCCTTCCTCGTCATCGACATGATCGTGGCGAGCATGCTGATGAGCCTGGGCATGATGATGTTGAGCCCGGTGCTGGTGGCCCTGCCCTTCAAGCTGATGCTCTTCGTGCTGGCCGATGGCTGGAACCTGCTGCTCGGCTCGCTCGCGGCTTCGTTCGCGACCTAGAGGACAACAAGATGGAAGCACAACAAGTTCTCACCACCGGCCAGCACGGCCTGTGGATGCTGCTGATCGTGAGCGCGCCGGTGCTGCTGGTGGTGCTGATCGTGGGCCTGGTGGTCAGCGTCTTCCAGGCCGCCACGCAGATCAACGAGGCCACGCTGAGCTTCGTGCCCAAGGTCATTGCCGCCGTGGCGGTGCTGGCGATTGCCGGGCCGTGGATGCTGACGACCCTGGTCGAGTTCATCCAGGCCACGCTGCAGGCCATCCCCACCGCCGTGGGTTGATGGCGCAACGCCCGGTGCCTGGCCAGCGCCCATGATCACCTTCACCGAAGCGCAGATCGTCGCCTGGCTGACGCCGCTGCTGTGGCCCTTCCTGCGCGCGCTGGCGCTCTTCCAGGCGCTGCCGGTGCTGGGTTCACGCACGGTGCCGCTGCGCGTGCGCATCGGGTTGGCGGCCTTCATCGCGCTGGCTTCTCAAGGCAGCCTGCCGCCGCTGGCGCCTGAAATCGCCACGATGCCGCTCGACGCCCCGCCCATGCTGCTGCTCATCACGCAGCAGGTGGTCATCGGCCTGAGCCTGGGTTTTGCGGTGCGCATCGTCTTCACCGCCGTGGAGTTCGCCGGCGAGATCATCGGTCTGCAGATGGGCCTGAACTTCGCCGGCTTCTTCGACCCCCTCTCGGCCAGCACGGCCACCGCCACCAGCCGCTTCTTCGGCACCATGGTGGCCTGGCTCTTCATCGTGATGAACGGCCACCTGCTGGTGATCGGTGCGCTGGTGCAGAGCTTCGACACCTTCCCGGTGGGGCCCGAGCCCTTCGCCTTCCTGCGCCAGATGCAACCTCAGCAGTGGGGCGCCGAGATCTTCAGCACCGGGCTGTGGATCGCCCTGCCCCTGGTGACCATGCTGCTCTTCGTGAACCTGGTGCTGGGCACCATCTCGCGCGTGGCGCCGCAGATCAACGTCTTCGCCATCGGCTTCCCCGTCACGCTGGGCGTGGGCCTGCTGGGCCTGCTGGCCACGCTGCCGCTGATGCAGCAGCCCTTCACGCTGGCGCTGGAGCGGCTGCTGCGGCACTTCCAGTAGCGCCGCAGCGGCGCTGCATCAGAAGGGGTAGTGCCGCTCGGTCGTCTGCACCGTGATCCAGCGCAGCTCGGTGAACTCGTGCACACCGGCCTTGCCGCCGAAACGGCCCAGGCCCGAGGCCTTCACGCCGCCAAAAGGCATCTGCGCCTCGTCGTGCACCGTGGGGCCGTTGACGTGGCAGATGCCGCTCTCGATGCGGCGCGCCACGTTCATCGCACGCGCCACGTCCTTGCCGAAGACGGCGGCCGAGAGGCCGTACTCGTTGTCGTTGGCGCAGTCCACCGCGGCGTCCACACCGTCCACGCGCACCACGCACTTCACGGGGCCGAAGGTTTCCTCGTGGTAAATGCGCATCTTGCGCGTCACGTGGTCGAGGATGGTGGCGGGCATCAGCGTGTCGGTGGCCTTGCCGCCGCACACCAGCTTGGCGCCCTTGGCCAAGGCGTCGTCGATCAGCGCGTTGCAATGCTCCACGGTGCCCATGCCGATGACGCTGCCCAGCACCACGGGCTCGGGCTTGCGCGGGTCGCCCAGCGGCAGGCCCTTGGCCTTCTTCGCGAACTTGGCGACGAAGTCATCGGCGATCTTGCCGTCGACGATGAAACGCTCGGTGCTCATGCAGATCTGGCCGCTGTTGGCAAAAGCCCCGAAGGCGGCGGCGTTGACGGCGGCGTCGAGGTCGGCATCGTCCAGCACCACCATCGGCGCCTTGCCGCCCAGTTCCAGCACCACGGGTTTCAGGTACTTGGCGCAGGTCATTGCGATGAGCTTGCCCACGCGCGTGCTGCCGGTGAAGTTCACGCGCCGCACGGCGGGGTGGGCCACCATCGCTTCCACCACCTTGCCGGCATCGGCCGGGGCGTTGGTGACGTAGTTGACGACCCCGGCCGGGAAGCCGGCGTCCTGGAAAGCCTCGACGATGAGCTGGTGCGTGCGCGGGCAGTTTTCGCTGCCTTTCAGCACCACGGTGTTGCCACAGGCCAGCGGCACACAGATGGCGCGCACGCCCAGGATGACGGGCGCGTTCCAGGGCGCGATGCCCAGCACCACGCCCGCGGGCTGGCGCACGCCCATCGCGAGCGAGCCGGGCACGTCGCTGGGGATGATCTCGCCGGCGATCTGCGTCGTCAGCGCTGCGGCCTCGCGGATCATGCCGGCCGCCAGGTGCACGTTGAAACCGGCCCACATGCCGGTGGCGCCGGTCTCGGCGGGCACGGCCTCGACGAACTTCGGCGTCTTGGCTTCCAGCGCATCGGCGGCCTTCAGCAGCAGCATGCGGCGTTCGGTGGGGCCGGTCTGGCTCCAGGTCTTGAAGGCTTCCGCAGCCGATTCGACGGCGGCCACGGCGTCGGCCTCGCTGGCGGCCGGGGCGCGCGTGGCGATGCTGCCGTCCAGCGGGTTGCGGCGCTCGAAGGTGGCGCCGCCTTCGGCTGAAACGGCCAGGCCGTTGATGAGCATGCTGAGGTCGGACATGGGGGTCTCCTTGGCGTTCGTGGAAGTCTTGGATGCGGTGGCAGGCGTGGCAGCCTTGCCGAGGTAGGCCTGGCGGATGACGCTGCTGCGCGCGAGCAGGAAGGCCGGGCCGCTGGCGACCAGGCGGCCGCGCTCCAGCACGTAGCCGCGGTCGGCGATGGCGAGGGCCTTGCGCACGTTCTGCTCGACCATCAGCACCGTGGTGCCGGCGTCCGCGATGCGGCGCGCGATGGCGAGCAACTCGTCCACCATGCGCGGCGCGAGGCCCAGGCTGGGTTCGTCCAGCATCAAGAGGCGCGGCGCGCTCATCATCGCGCGGGCCACGGCCACCATCTGCTGTTCGCCGCCGCTCATGGTGCCGGCCAGCTGCTGCGCACGTTCGGCGAGTTTGGGGAAGTCCTTGAAGGCCGTGGCCATGCGCTCGGCGCGTTCGGCGGGCTTCACCAGCCAGCCACCGAGTTCCAGATTCTCGGCCACCGTCATCTGCGGGAAGAGCTGCCGGCCCTCGGGCACCAGCGCCAGCCCGCGCTGCACGATCTCGCTGGCCTTGGCGTCTTGCGGGATCTCGTCGCCGTTGAGCTTGAGCTTGCCGCCGCGAGGGATCAAGCCCGCGATGGCCTTGAGCAGCGTGGTCTTGCCCGCGCCGTTGGGCCCAAGGATGACGGTGACGCCGGGCCGCGCCTCCAGCGCCAGATCACGCAGCACGAGGAAGGGGCCGTAGCCGGCCGACAGGCCCTCGATCTTCAGGTGCGCCAGCGGGCGGTCGAGCGCTGCTTCGATGTCGTTTCTCATGCGGGCTCCACCATCTCATCGCCGAGATAGGCCTCGATCACTTCCGCGTTGCGCACCACCTCGGCCGGCGTGCCGTCGGCGATCTTGCGGCCCTGGTGCAGCACGATCACCCGTTCCACGTAGCGCAGCAGCGTGGTCACGGCGTGTTCGATCCAGATCACGGTGAGGTCGAGTTCGTCGCGCAGCCGGCGGATGAGCTGCGCCATCGCGTCGACCTCGCTCTCGGTCAGGCCCGCGGCCACCTCGTCCAGCAGCAGCAGCTTGGGCCGCGTGGCCAGCGCCATGCCGATCTCCAGCAGGCGCTGCTGGCTGGGCGTGATGGCCGCGGCCGGCAGCTCGGCCTGGGCCTGCAGGCCGATGAGGTTGAGGATGCTGGCTTCGTCTTTCAGCAGCCAACTCGCCGTGCGGTGGCGGCCGGCGAACTGCAGGCCGAAATCGATGTTCGCGGCGACGGAAAGCTCCGCGAAGACACGCGGCGTCTGGAAGGTGCGCGCCACGCCGTGCTGGGCGTAGCGATGCGGCTTGGCGCCCGTGAGGCGCTGACCGCCGGCGTAGAGCTCGCCCCCGGTGGGCTCCACCACGCCCGAGAGCGCGTTGAAGAAGGTCGTCTTGCCCGCGCCGTTGGGACCGATGATGCCCACAAGTTCACCGGGCGCGAAAGCCGCGCTCACCTGGTCGACGGCGACCAGGCCGCCGAAACGCACCGAGACCTCGCGCGCTTCCAGCAAGGGGTGGCCGTTCATCGTGCGGCCTCCTGTTTCTTGGTACTGAACAGGTCGCGCCAGGCCTGGCGGATGTCATCCCGCCAACCCGTGAAGGTGGCCCCCCTTATCGAAGCCAGCCCGCCCGGCAGATACAGCACGCACAGGATGAGCAGCAGGCCCAGCGACATCATGTAGACCTGCGGTGCCTGCAGCCGCAGCGTCTCGGCCAGCAGGCTGAACACCACCGCCGCGATCAGCGGGCCCCAGAGCGTGGCCGCGCCGCCGATCAGCGCGATGAGCACGGTCTGGAAGCCGATGAAGGGGTTGAAGACGGTGCCCGGGTCGATGTAGGTCCAGCGCACGCTCATCGCCGCGCCCACGGCACCGGCAAAAGCCGCCGTCATCGCAAAGCCGGCGATCTTGATCAGCCGTGTGTTCACGCCCAGGGTCTGCGCGCGCTGCTCGTCGGCGCCGATGCCGGCCATGGCCAGGCCGAAGCGGTTGCGGCGCACGACGATGCTCGTCAGGATGGCCAGCACCGCCAGGCCCAGCACGGTGAGGTAGATGGTGTCGCGCTCGGGCACCACCACCAGCACGCGGCCCACGGTGCCGGTGACCTGCTTTTCCCAGTAGGTGATGGCGTGGCGGATGAGCTCCGTCATGCCGAAGGTCAGCACCGCGAAGTAGGTGCCGCGGAGGTGCAGCACGGCCGCGCCCATCACCACCGCCACCAATGCCGCGATGCCGGCGCCCAGGGCGATGGCGCCCCACCAGCCGGTCTGCTCCATCCAGATGGCGCTGGCGTAGGCGCCGATGCCGAAGAAGGCCGCGGTGGCCAGGCTGAGGTAGCGCGTGGTGCCGCAGAACAGGCTCCAGCTGCTGGCCAGCGCGGCGTACATCAGGCAGGTGAGCGCCATGGAGACCATGAACTCGCTGCCGTAGTAGGGCACGCTCAGCGCCCAGCCGGCCAGCGCGAAGAGCACAAGCAGATCACGCCGGGTCTGGGGCCCGATCTCGAAGGACTTCATCTCGAACTTCATGGCGACAGCCTTACTTGCGGGTGAAGAGGCCGTTGGGCCGCCACAGCAGCACGGCGATGAAGATGCCGTAGCTCAGCAGCGACTTGAGGGAGGGGTTGGTGAAATGCATGCCCACGGCCTCGATCACGCCTAACGCGAGGCCACCCACCAGCGCCCCGGCCATGCTGCCGAAGCCGCCCAGCGTGATGACGATGAGCGCCGTCACGGTGTAGGGCTCGCCCATGCTGGGGCTGATGGTGTAGGTCATGCTCAGCAGGCAGCCGGCCACGCCCGAGAGGCCCATGCCGATGCCGAACATCATCGGGTGCAGCCGCGTGGTGTCGATGCCCACCAGCTGCGCGCCGGTGGGGCTTTGCATCAGCGCGCGCACGCCTTTGCCGTAGAGCGTTTTCTTCAGCACGATGATCAGCGCCGCGCTGAAGGCCAGCGCCAGCGCCAGCAGCAGCAGCTTGTTGGCGCTGAACTGCGCACCACCGATGGCCACGGGGTCGGCCATGAAGTCGTAGCCGCGCAGGTCGCCGCCCCACACGAGTTGCGCGAAGTTCTGCACCAGGAACATGAGGCCGAAACTCACCATCAGGCCGCGCGCCTCGAAGACATCGAGGTTGGGGCTGGTGCGCGTGAGGCGGCGGAAGGTGAGCCGGTGCACGGCGATGCCCAGCGCCATCAACAACGCGAAAGAGATCGGCACCATCAGCAGCGGCGAGATGCCGAGGGTGACGTGCGCCGTCCACGTGAGGAAGGCGCCCACCATCAGGAACTCGCCGTGCGCGATGTTGAGCACGCGCATCAGGCCGTACTGCAGGTTCAGGCCCAGCGCGACGAGCGCGTAAACGCCGCCGGTGATGAGACCGGAGGCGATGAGTTCGAGCCAGGATCCGAAGGACATGGGTGCGTGCGAACGAAAATCGGCGTGCAAATCCGCCAGCAGCCACGGGCGCGGGGTGGCCCCTGGAGCGAAGTAAAGGAGGAGGGTCGGGCGCAGCCCGGTCCGGGGGACATGAGCGCAAGGGGCCACCCCGCGCCCGTGGCCCGCGGGGAAGCCGGCTGCGACTTAAACCCAGTTCGGCTTGACGGGGACCAAGGGCGCCGTCGCATTAGCCTTCGGCCACACCACCTCGAACTCACCCTTCTGCCATTGGCCCACCGTCCCCGGCGTGCCCACGTTCTCGCTGCCCGCGAACTTGATCTTGCCGATGATGGTGTTGTGCTCGGTGCCCGCCACGTAGTCGCGGATGGCCTTCTTGTCCAGGCCCGCCTTGGCCACCGCCGCGGTGAGGATCTCCAGCCCCGCCCAAGTGGCGCCACTCGCCCAGCGGTCGGGCTCCTTCGCGGCGCCGAACTTCTTCACGTGGGCGTCGAAGTAGGCCTTGGCCGCGGGGCTGGTCTTGCCGTTCCAGCTGCCCATGCCCAGCACGCCCTCGGCGCCGGCCTGCATCACGTTGCGGTAGAGCTGGAAGGCCGTGCCGACGCTGGCGTAGAAGAACTTCGGGTTGAAGCCGATCTCCTTGCTCTGGCGGCTGGCCAGGATGGTGTCGGGCGGGTAGGTCAGGCCGACGAAGGCATCGGGCGCCTTGTCCTTGATACTGCGCAGCACCGGGCTCAGGTCCTTCACGCCCAGCGGGTAGCTCTTGTCCTCGACGATGCGAATGCCGCTGCCGCCCAGGGCCACCTTCAGCGCCGCGTAGTTCTCCAGGCCGAAGAGGTCGTCCACGTAGATGGTGGCGACCGTCTTCACGCCGTTGGCCTTCAGCATGTCCACCAGCGCGTCCATCATCGGCTTGGGCTGCTGCAACAGCAGGAAGAAGTACGGCAGCTTCATCTCGGCCAGCCGGCGGCTCAGCGCCGTGGGCGCCAGGAAGGGGTAGCCGAAGCGGTTGGCCAGCGGCGCGACGGCGAAGTTCGCGTTGCTGCCCCAGGGCGGCAGGATGAGGTCGACCTTGTCGCTGCCCATCAACTTTTCATAGGTGCGCACGCAGGTCTCGATGTTGCTCTGGTCGTCGCTGCTGATCAGCTCGATGGGGCGCTTCGTGCCCTTGACGTTCAGGCCGCCGGCCGCGTTCTGCTGCTCGGCCCAGAGCAGGTAGTTCGGCTCCTGGCTGACCTGGGCGCCGGTCGTCCACGGGCCGGTGCGTGCGATGGCGTAGCCCACGCGCACCGGCGCGGCCTGGGCGCGGGCCAGCGAGGGCAGCGCCAGCGCGGCGGG
>VYLK01000606.1_pt1 | contig 10812 bp, 3 predicted proteins | sample 5114321 | NCBI WGS metagenome assembly VYLK01 (sample SAMN12291792, study PRJNA351875) | freshwater metagenome | isolation source: freshwater lake | place: USA: Michigan, MSU2 Lake | collected 2011-08-16
CCAGTTAGCGCGCGTTTGCAACGCGTGCTGTTGCTAAAGCCCTTGCCGCCCTTCGTGAATATTTCGGATACGTTTGACCCCCGTTTCGGGAATGGTTTGACCCACCTATTCCGGAATTGGTTTGACCCCCACGTAGCGCACGTTTGCAACGCGTGCATTTCCCGCGTTGTGGCGAGCCGGAATTGTTGCCTGTACACCGCGCAGCAGGGATAGCAGCGGAAAGCCCGCCAGGGGCTGGATTGGGCGGGGCGCGGACTTGCAGCGGATAGCCCGCAGCTGCCATAAAAGATATCGACACACGATGAACGGACAACCAGGCGCCATCACCCTTTAGCGCACGTTTGCAACCCGCGTGTGCGCGAGATGGCGTACTTCAAAAATTTGTTCGAAACCGGGAAGCGCGATGTGCGCATGAACAAAACCCCGAACACGGCAGTGCCCACATCCGAGTGAAGCGCATATTTAAACTGGATCGATGACGGTAACCCGGCACCAACGAAGACATCATTTGGCCGGCCATCCCATTGAACCTGGAGCGGGGCAACAAAATCAGTTTGCAAGTGTGGGCGAAGTTCGAGCGGCAGTTAAGGTACAGCCACGATGCTACCACGGCCCTGATGGCCAGCCTGCCGGGCTTCACACGTATCGGTGTTTAACTTGTCTACAACAGTTCGGTGGCTCGGGGAGTACGCTCGGATGCAGTTGTTCGCCTTTTGAGTAAGCCCATTTCGCTGAAGGACAGCTATTTTGCGAATCCACCGGCAGGTTCATTTGCAAATTTGTCTTCTTCCCCTTTTTTTGCACTGTTCTTGGTAGTTTATTAAGGATACTAACCGCCTACGCAACGTTTGGACTATGGTTCGAACCCTGCTAATTTCCCCGGTGCTCGTTTGCCTGCTTACCAGCGCATACGCACAACCTGATTCTCTTATTCATTCGGGCCGCCAGATTCAAAAAGCGAAAATTTTGTCTGATTCGGGAGCGTATGATCTGGCCATTCGGGAAATAAAACGGATCGACCCGCGCGACACAAATTATGTTCGCGCACTGCCAGATCTGGCTGATCTCTATCTGTCCACCAAGAAGTACGATGAGGCCATTCAGACCACCCGCGAAGGGCTTCAAAAACCTTCGGCTTTTCGTTCCGGTATGCTGGTAACGCAGGGAATGGCGCTTTCGCAGCAGGGAGAATTTGATCAGGCGAAAGCGGTTTTTGAAGCGGGAACCAAAGAATTTCCTTTCTATCCGGCGTTCTTACTGCACCACGGAAAAATGCTCTATGCAGCGGGCAAGTATGCCGAGGCTGAAAAGATGTTTTTTGAGGCGTTAACCCACAGTCCCTTTAACGCGATTTCCCACCTGTACTTGGGCATCATATCTATGCGTCGCGGAGAGAAGGTCAGGGGGATGATGGCGATGGGTTTGTACATGGCCATCAACAATACGAATAATTCGCAGTTGGTGATACTCGAAAAATTTGTTAAGAACGAACTGATGGACGAGTTTCAGATCGCGCCCTCAACCCGTAATCCGTTTGCCCGTCTGGATGAAATCATCCGATCTCAAATTGCTATGGAGGAAGGGTATAGCACCCGCATTTCAATCAATGTGGGAATTGTAAAACAGTATCACCTCTTGTTTGATCAGCTTAACCTGAACCCGTATCCGGCTGATGATCCCTGGGTACAATTCTATTTGCCGGTTTATCAGAATCTAAAAGAAAATAATCTCCATGACGCGTTTGTGTATCACATGCTGAAATCCACGTCAATCAAACAGGTTCCGGAATGGACAAGCCACAACGAAAAAACGCTCGCGCGCTTTTATGACGTAACAAACCGTTCCATAAAAGTATGGCGTGAGCGTAAACTGCTTCCTGATTTTGGTTACACCGTGCCGGTTGCCTGCTGGTATGGAGACGATTCGAAACTCGAAGCCATTGGCAACAAAAACGGTCAGGACGAGCGCACGGGGCTGTGGTATTTCTTTTTTGACAATGGGGTGATTGAGGCAAAGGGTTTGTATGATGAACACGGAAACAAGAAGGGACGCTGGCAGTATTTTAACGAATCGGGTTTTCTCACCAAAAATGAAGACCATGAAACGGGATTAAACGAGCGATTCACAGATGAAGGAAAACCGTGGCAGAAATATTATCTGAGAGGCGGGGAGGTTGACGGGGAGGTGCTGATTTACTTCGACTGCGGAGCACTCCGGGAACGGCTCTTCTATCAGACTGGCGTACGTCAGGGGCGGGGAGAAATTTTTGCACTCGATGGAACGGTCATCGAGCGGTATGTCTATCAGAACGACACGCTGTACGGCCCGAACGAGGAGTTTTTTCAAAGCGGTAAACTGCGGTTGAAAACGAATTATGTGCGCGGAAAAACGGATGGAAAATATGTGCGATACCATGAAAACGGGAAGTTGGATGCAGAGGGCATCTATCAAGCGGGTGATGCCATTGGCAACTGGAGATTTTATCATGACAACGGCCAGCTCCGCGAGGAAGGAACATTCAAGGATGATCATCCGGTCGGAGAATTCCGGTATTTTGACCGGGAGGGAAAACTAACGGAGATCAAGAATTTTAATGATGCGGGTTCTCCCCATGGCGAGAACCTGTTATTTCACGAGGCAGTTTTGCATAACAAGATAATACATGAAGATGGCCGGATGGTGAAGACAACCTATTTTGATCGCAAAGGCAACGAAGTGGCCACCTATGGTGCAGTAAACGGAATGCTAAACGGGAAAGCACATTTTCCGACAGGCGAAGTGCGGTCGGTGTTCTCACTTCAAGATGGCAAAGCCACCGGCACGTGGAAGTATTTTGGAAGATCGGGTAACCTTGAGTCGGAACATCAGTACAGAGATGATCAGCTGCATGGAAAAGTGACGGAATACTACGCCAGTGGTACAACTAAGTTGGTACTGCACTATGAGAATGGGCAAAAACAGGGTACATACACGCACTACCATTCCAACGAAAAGATCAGTAGCGTCGGCTGGTACCAGGATAATCAGCCGGAACAACGGTGGTTGGGTTACCATCCTAATGGGGAGCTGCAATCTGATGAGTACTATCTCCGCGGGAATCAATTGGGTAAATCGTACTATTATGCAACGGATGGCAAAATTTTCTCTGCCGATGAAGCAAAAGACGAAAAGATGCTTGATCTGATTTTCTACAATGAACAGGGTGAGCAATGTTCCGTTGCGAACGGCTCGAACGGTTCCGTGGAAATTTCTGCAACTTTTCAATCCGGGCGTGTGATCCAGAAAATTGCCATTTCCTGCGGGATGTTTAGCGGAAAAAGTATGATGTTCTTTCCGGATGGTAAGGCGTTCCGCTCACGGAGCTACCGTCAGGGAAAGTTACATGGACCATTTGTTCGTACGGGTGCATTTGGCGAGCGCCAGTTGGAAGGGTACTACGAGGACGGCAATTCGGAGGGAACCTGGACGTGGTATTATCCAACCGGCGAGAAAGAGGTTGCGGGGCGTTACCGGCAGGACGAACGCGATAGTGTCTGGACCTACTATTTCCGTACGGGCCACGTTTCAAAAACAGTACCTTATAAGAATGGCAAGCGCCATGGCGTTTCGGAGGTATTTGGCCCGGAGGGCAGCCTGATTTTGAGAAGGCAATATGATGAGGGTGATCTGATCGCCTACCAGCTGGCCATCGGCCCGGATCAGGCGTGGAAGTCTTTTTCCGGAAATGGCAGGATTCAGGCATTTTATGCGGATGGAAAACCAGCTTTGGATGAGACGTACAAAAACGGGCTTTTACACGGTGAGGTGAACCTGTATTACAAAAACGGCAAGTTGTATGCCAGCGAGCATTTCGCCTTCGGAGACGTTGAGGGCGTGCAGATGACCTTTTTTCCGGATGGAAAAATCCAAAGCAAGAGTCATTACCTGCTCGATAACGAAAACGGAGCTGTGGAGTGGTTTGATGTAACCGGGAAACCGGAGCGCATTGAGCAATACGCGCACGGATACCTGAATGGCGTCTCCACCCGCTTTCAACAGGGAAAAAAGGTGGTTGAAAACAAGTTCTGGTATGGTGTGCCGACTGAATAATTTCCTTGCGCAAAGAGCGGGCCAGGTAGTTTTTCTTGTTTTTGCTTCGCTGCTGGCAGGAGCCCAGCCGAAAGTCTGGACTGAGATGGTGGAAAAATTTCCGGATGAAAGTGCTGTTTACCTTACCCGGAACAAAGCCGTAACGCTGGAAGTGAAAGGGGATTCCGTGACGGCCCGTTCCGTGGTTGAAGAAAGCATCCTTTTTCTCAAGGACCGCCCGGATAACTTGTCTGACATGCGGATACACGGATCCCATTTTCAGGAAATTGAGGGCCTGCAGGCCGCAACGAGGATTTGGGAAAAGTCCAGGTATAAAGAAATCCCGCTGAGTGGTCTTACGCGCCAGCGGGAGGACAATTCGGATATATTTTATGATGACTCGTACTTCTACCATCTGTCCTTTCCGGCGGGGCATGCCGGCAATCAGGCTGTTTGGAGTTTCAGAGAAAAATACCGGGATGCCCGTTTTCTTCCGGCCTTCTTTTTTCAGAGCTACCTGCCGCAGGTGAGCGGAACATTTTCTGTCATCGCTCGGCCGGAAGTAGAACTCAAGTGGCGCGTTTTGAATGATGCTGACCAAACCATCCAATTCAGGCGATTTGAAAGAAACGGATGGGTTCACTACGAATGGAAAGGGAACAACCTGCCGGCGTTCAGGCTGGAGGAGGGCTGTCCGTCAATATCCTACTTCGTTCCGATGGTGGTTTGCTATGTTACCGCAATAAATTCGGAAAAGGGCAGGATACCGGTTCTGGGCGGATTGGACGACATCCACAGGTGGTATGCAAGTACGCTCCGTTCGATGCGTGAGTCGCCACCGGAGCCTTTTACCGAGTTTGCAAGGTCGATTGTTTTACCAACGGATACTGAACTTGAAAAGGTGCGAAGGATTTTCTATTGGGTTCAGGACAACATTCGGTACATCGCGTTCGAAGATGGCATGCGCGGACTCGTTCCGCATCCACCCAGCTATGTGCTTGAAAAGCGATATGGCGACTGTAAAGACATGAGCAGCCTGATTGTAGGCTTACTTCGTGCACTTGGAATTGAGGCGCACTATACCTGGATTGGTACCCGCGATATTCCGTTCCAGTACTCGATGTTCCCTTCCCCGCTAGTTGATAACCACATGATTGCAACCTATATTGACAGCCTTGGAAATCACTTTTTTCTGGATGGTACCGGCAACTATACGCCGCTGGGATTACCCTCTTCGATGATTCAGGGCAAGGAAGCCTTCATCCTCAAAAACGATAGTACGTATGAAGTGAAAAAGGTTCCCGAATTACCCGCCGGTATTAGTTCCAATATCGATTCGGTCAGGCTTCGCCTTGATGGCAATGTGTTGCGCGGTAAAGGCACCATTCAGTTTTCCGGGTATCAGAAAATATTTGCCAGCTATGATTTCAATCGAACTACAAGCAACGCACAGCGCGAATACCTGACGTACTGGTTATCGAAAGGAAGTAACAAGTTCATCCTCGACCGATATACGATCAGCGAATTTGGAACAAAGGAGCAGCCCCTGCACGTTTCATATGATTTTCAGGTGAGTGATTATGTCAGCCGCGTGGGTCCGGAAATATTTGTGAATCTCAATCTGGTGAAAACCTATCATAACAAGATCATTAAAAGCGACCGAAAGGTGCCCATGGAATTTGATTATACATACAGTTCCCGGCGTGTCTTCTGTCTCGATATTCCCAGCGGGTATGAAGTGGAATATATGCCACCGGATAGCCGTCTCGAAAACGGAATACTGGACTTCGCCATTTCGTATCGGCGCGAAGGTTCCTCGATCTGCATGACACAGCATCTCGAGAACCATATCTTGATGCTCAGGCCCGATCAGTTTCAGGTCTGGAATGCAGCAATCCGCCAACTGAGCGATTCGTATAAGGAATCCATCATTCTGAAAAAGAAAATGTTATGAAGCTTATCCATTTTGTTTTTTTTATGCTGCCGGTTCTCCCGGGTCTTACTCAGAATACCGGTGTTGACTTGTATAAGTGGGAAGCTAATCGGAAGCAACAAGCTCTTTCTGCAGCCGAGGATACGCTGACCGAGTACGTTATCAAACTCCACCGCGGCTACCATTACGAATGGGAGGGAGACGATCTGGTAAGCTATGTAACGGAACACCGGATTACAAAAGTAAAAACAACGCGGGCCATTGAACGGCATAATCGCATCTACATCTCGATGCGAAATGTAAGCGCAATTGCAGCGCTTCAGGCCAGAGCCATCAACCGCCAGGGTAAGATCACCTACTTCGACCAGAAAAACCTGAAGGAAGTGAAAGATGACAAGACCGACAATAGCTACCGTATTTTTGCGATAGAAGGAGTAGAGACGGACAGCGAAATTGAATATTATTATACGTTGAAGACAGGTGCTAAAACGTATGAAACGCTTTTTTATCAGGAGGAGGCACCGATTCGGTCTTGGTCCTTTTCGTTGGTTAGTTCGAAGAAGCTGGTGTTTGATTTCAGGATTTACCATGATTCGGGGAGTGTAAAATCGGATACGGTAAAGGGCAAAAACCGGTATGAATACGCCAGCGCGAACATCCCGGCACTTCATGAAGAGCCGTTTACATTTTACAATGCTTACCGCAAGCGAATCGAGTTTAAACTTGCGTATAATCTGGAACGATCCTCGGCACGGTTAAACACCTGGGCCTCCGCCGGACGTGTATTTTACCGGTCGGTAACAAACTATCCTCCGGGCACCGAGAAAGAACTGAAGCGCTTTATCAAGCTTGTACAAGATAATCCACAAGCGGCGCCGGAAGCGCGGATTAAAAATGTTGAGGATTTTGTAAAGACGGCAATCCGGATCAACAAAAATTCATCTGACCCGGCTCTGGATGAACTCCCAGCCATTTTGAAGATGCGGCAGGCGTCTGCCGAGGGAATTGCCAAGGTTCTTTTTTTAACGTATGAAGCACTCGCCATACCTGTACAACTGGTAGTAACGTGCAACCGCGAGTATGCGAAATTTGATGGCGGATTCGACAGTTGGGCTTTTCTTGACGAATATCTCCTCTACTTTCCTCAGGCTGATGGGTTTTTGAGTCCGGATGAATTCGAGTTGCGTTACCCGCTTATTCCCCAGAGGTTCAGTGGTCACAAAGGACTGTTTATCGAACCTGTAACGGTAGGTCAATTGAAAACAGGCATCGGCTGGATTCGGGAAATCCCCGCATTGCCCTTCACGGCTGATTCGGATAACCTGGACATTGAGGTTCAGTTTTCTGCGGATCTTTCGGATAACCAGATCAAACACCGGCGCACATTTATTGGGTATGATGCGGCCACCATGGTTCCCTATTATAATGCGATCTCGGAGGAACAGCGAAAAAAATTCACAGAGAATATCTTTGGTGCTGATATCCCGGGTCTTCAATTCGATACGTGGGCAGTCCATACAGGTGCAGTAAATAATTTACCGAAAATGGAGCTGGCCGCAACCTACCACACATCGTTTTTTCTCGAACGGGCGGGTCCCCGAACGTTGTTTAAGGTCGGACAACTGATTGGCACGCAGAGTGAATTGTACAACAAAGAAGAGCGGCATCTGCCTGTTGAGAATACCCACAACCGGGGTTACATCCGGAAGATACGCATTGCTATTCCGCCCGGGTATCGCGTTAGTAATCTCGAAGCTCTGAAAATGAACGTGGAATATCGGGATGGTGAGAATACTCCTTTTTTGTTTGTATCCAACTATTCGGAGAATGGCAGCGAGATCATCATCACAATAGAAGAGTTTTATAAGGAATTGTATGCGCCCCTTGAGCGCTATGAGGACTTTCGAAAGGTGATCAATGCGGCAGCTGACTTCAATAAGATTATGCTGGTGCTTCTGGCAGAATAGGTTTACGTAATTTCGCTCAGTTTTTTCGGCCCGCACCGGATTGCGCTTTATGTCGTGCGGGAGCCAGACAGGCGTAGGCCGGATCCTATTTAAGTGTTCAGTGTGGGGTAAGTTTCCTGGGGTTATTCACCTTCGAAATAATACATTTCCAATTGAACCTGTGGCCTGTGTTTCCACCGACTACTTCACACGTACCCGGTCCGCGGTTTGACATGCATTGTGTTATATATCATGACTTTCCGGCGCTTCATTTCCGGCGTGTCTGATTCCTGGTTACGGACACGCCCCCGGGCAAGGGACTGTAACGGATACCCCGCAGGGCCGCGCCGCGCGGCCCGAGGAGTAGGAGTGAAGGCCCGGTGCCGGCGCGCGGCGCTCCGGCATGCCGCCAAATATTTTGTCTTTCGGCGTGTTTTCGCCACCTACTCTTATCGGTGGTTTTGTAATCACTGACAGCGGCAACCTGCGGCTAAATTCCGGAACATGCGCCCGTAAAAACGGGCGTTATTTTTTAACACCACATTGGTTCAAATGACCAACGCACGTCGGGCTACAGGATTTTTTGACAGGTGCGTTCACTTGGTTATTCTGGACCACACTGACCAGCATCAAAACATCTTACCTGTTTTGGAAGTTTTGCATCATTTCTGTTTGCCATACGACCACCGAACGTGACGGGGTCTGCCTTCTTACTTCCAGATTCCGGCGTGATATGCCGTAGCCCCACAGGTAGGCAGATTTCTGGCGATCTGCCACGCTGATTACCCGGCATTTCAATAATCAATCATGATTGTTTCAGAAAGCGCAGATACGTGTCCATCGCTGTAGGTTGCCATCATCTGGTACGTATAACGGGTGCCCGCTTTTAGCGGGCGGTCAACCCAGTCTGTAGCGGCGCCTTCCAGAATCCGATAGCGCTGTAAGGTGCCATTGCCTACGGCACGAAACAACTGATAGGTGCGCACTCCCGCGTTTGTATTGTTCCACCGAAGGGTTATTTGTTTTTTTTCCCGATCAATAAACGGTTCATTCCATTTTAACGGTGCTACCAATTGGGCGACCGGCCTGGATATCTTTACGGGTACCGTTGGATTGGATTCCAGGCCTGCGTCGTCTACTGCGATGAGCAAAAACGCGTGCTGCCTGCCCGCATGCGCGGCCGTGTCAAGGAACTGGTAAAGTGTATCCGTGGTGGCTGGAATTATACTGATCCTCTGCCATTCATCCTTTTGCTTTTGCCGATACACATCGTATTGTACCACGTCTGTGCTGCCGCTCGGCCACCAGGTCAACATGACTCCTTTTTCGGTGCTCCGAAGGGGGAGCAGAACAGGTGGTTGCGGCGGTACCTTGTCCGGTAACGGAATTTTCAGTAATGGCGATAAAGGCGAGCCATTCTGACTTTGGTCAACGGCCATCACGCTGTAATAAATAGCTTCATTCAGGGAGTTGGGCGCCACCTGATCCAAGAAGCTTTTCAAACGAACAGGCTCGGAGGTTATCTGTGTTAGTTCTTCTCCCTGGAAATTGCTGCGATACACCCGATATCCGTAGATGTCTGGTTCCTGGTTGGCGTTCCATTCGAGTGAAACGTTGCCTGCTTCGTCCACCACACCCTTTAATCCCGTTGGTGTGAGGGGAGGTATGCTATCTACAAGTTGGGCGAAGAATACGGTTGAAACAAGGACTTCGCCCTGAAGACCGAGGGCATTCAGCCGGTAATAGTTCACGGTGTTGGGTCGCGGGTCGTCATATTGACGGGTGCCGGGCTTCAGGATTTCGGGTGTGATTGTCTCAAAGTCGCCTTGCATTTTCTGTGCACGTTCGATGTGAAAGCCCTTGATTGCCAGCTCGGATTCTTTTGGATATTCCCATCGTAGGCGGATCACCGTGTTATTCAGGTTTTCACCGGAGGTAATTTGAGGAATGTCAGAGGCTGCTTTCTTTCCTGCGCCACTCACGACGTTAGAAGGCTCCCCCTGCTCGCCAAAGGGCGTTATGCCTTTCACCCGATAGTAGAATACCTTTGTCGGGTTGGGGAGCGAATCAATTGCATACACATACCTGTCCGCCGGAATTCCTTCGGGTGAAGCCTGAACAATCGGTCGATGTATGCCTGTGAAATTCACGCCATCAACCGAACGCTCCAGTTGGAATGCTGAATAGGCCGCCAGAGGGCTGCTCTCCCAACGAAGGGAAACGTGGGTTTCTGAAAATTCCGCCTGTAGAGCAGTGGGTGACAACAATGCATATGGATCATCTGGCGCGATGTAGGCACTGCCACGAACGTTATCAAATTCATGTAGTACGATTCGATATAAATACTTTTCCCCTGATCGAACTGTTCGATCAGTAAACCACAATGCCATCGCGCGGGCCGTAGCGGGAGACATGTCCGCCGCGAACAGGGCGAACGAAAAGCGTTGTTCAATCTCCCTCACTTTGTTCACCACACCAATCACGTCACTTTTTCCCAAGTCAACCTCGAATTTTTCACCGAAAAATGCCTGCGCGGCAATCGCTGCGTATGGAGTAGTTGGAACAAGTTTTTCCCACTGTTGCTCGGGCCACGGTTTGAGCGCTTCTTGGGTAAGAATGGCTTTTTCCGGGGGCGAAACGAGCGCCCCGTTTCGAACAATTACATACCGTTCGACCCGGTAACCGGCCTGGTTTCCGGTTAACCATACTTGTGAAGTACGGGGAGCCCACCGCAAGGTGATGGAATCCTTCGATGGGCGGGCAGCAACAGCCAACTCTTCGTTCACCTGCAGGGAGTCCTGTGCAAATGTCAGGGAAGTTATGATCGTGAGCATGAGGAACCATCCCCTTGTAGGATACCGTGGC
>VYLK01000609.1_pt1 | contig 10764 bp, 9 predicted proteins | sample 5114321 | NCBI WGS metagenome assembly VYLK01 (sample SAMN12291792, study PRJNA351875) | freshwater metagenome | isolation source: freshwater lake | place: USA: Michigan, MSU2 Lake | collected 2011-08-16
GCACGGCTCCGGCGGCCGGGACGGCCACGGGCGCGGGCGGTGCGTACACCGGCGCGGCCACGGCCACGGCGGCGCCCGCCTTGACGATGCGCACCTTGCCTTCGGCTTCGGTGATCTCCAACTCAGAGATGTTCGACTCGCTGACCAGGTCGATCAGCGTCTTCAGTTTTCTCAGATCCATGGCAAGGGTCCTCGGTGTCAGGCCCCGGCTCTGCGGCCGGTGGGCGGGTTCGGGTGAAAGCTCAGGCGGCGGACTGTAGCCGGCCGAGCGCATGGCGCAGCGCCAGGCGGTAGCCGTCCACGCCCAGCCCGCAGATGACGCCGACGGCGATTTCTGACAGGTAGGAGTGGCGGCGGAAGGCCTCGCGCGCGTGCACATTGCTGATGTGCACTTCGATGAAAGGCAGCGCCACGCCGGCCAACGCGTCGCGCAGCGCCACGCTGGTGTGGGTGAGGCCGCCCGGGTTGATGAGGATGAAGCGCGTGCCGTCGCTGCGGGCCGCCTGGATGCGGTCGATCAGCGCGCCTTCGTGGTTGCTCTGGAAGCACCGCAGCGCCACGCCGGCATTTGCGGCGATCTGCTGCAGTTCTGCTTCGATCATGGGCAGTGTCGTGCGGCCGTAGACCTCCGGCTCGCGCGTGCCGAGCAGGTTGAGGTTGGGGCCGTTGAGGACGAGCAGGCTCATGTTTTAGGGGGGTGGCCAGGGTGGCGCGGGGCGGACTTTACGCCTTTTGCGGGCCGATGGGCACAAATCGCCGCAAGAGCGAGTTTTCGACGGGTGCGCGAGCCGGCGTGCCGGGTCGCGCGGCGTTCAAAGCGCTTTCGCCCAGCCGAGCAACTCGTCGTGCGTGGTTTCGCCCAGCTTGCGCTGCACGATGCGGCCCTGGCGGTCGAACATCACGGTGAAAGGCAGGGCGCCGGTGCTGTTGCCGAGCTTGCGGCTGAGCTCGGTGCCGTCGAAGCCAGCCATACCGATACCGTAGCTGACGGGCAGCTTGGCCAGGAACTGGCGCACCGCCGTCGGGTTGTCCACCGCCAGGCCAACCACCTGTCCGCCCTGGCTGGCAAAGGCCTTGGCGAAGCGGTCGAGCTCGGGCATCTCTTTCACGCAGGGCGGGCACCAGGTGGCCCAGAAGTTCAGCACCAGCGGCCGGCCGAACATCGAGCGCATGGCCAGCTCGCCGCCTTCGGGTTTGGTGAAGGCGGCCTGCCAGAAGGCCAGGGTGTTCTCGTCCAGCTCCACAGGGGGCGGCTGGCGCCACAGGTTCCAGCCCAGGCCGGCACCGGCTGCTGCGGCGCCGGCCGCGCCCAGCACGAGGTGGCGGCGGTTCATGCCACCTCCCCGCCGGCCAGGGTTGCGTCTTCGCGGGTCAGCAGTTTCTGCAAGGCCGCGAGATCGCCGCGCCAGCTGCGGCCGCGGGCGTCGGGCTTGAGCGCGCCGCGTTGGTCGTCGGTGTCGTGCAGGATGAGGTGCACGGTCACCGGCTCGCCCAGGGCGCGGTTGGGGGCGCTCAGGCTCAGCACGTGCAGCGGCTCGCCGCCCCGGCCGCCGGGGCGATCGATGCTGCCGCTGTCGTAATCGACGCCGGCATTGATGAGCATGATCTCGGCGGCCTTGGGGTCGTCGCAGTAGAGATCCAGTTGGATGGTCGACAGCCGCGTGGCCGTGCCGCGCCACACCGCGCCCGAGAGGTGCGGGCGGAACTCGGCCAGCCGCTGCATCCACGGCAGCGCCGCCTCGCGCAGCGCGCGCAGCTCGGCGGGTTGGGTCTCGGCGCAGAAGATCTCGATGTGTTCGCGCACCGCGTCTTCCACTTCCTCGTTCGTCGGCAGCTCGGCGCGGGCGCCGAAGTCCCGGCCGGCCTTGCGTTTGGCAGCGGCGTATTCCATGCCTTCTTCCACCACCAGGCGGGCGGCGGCGGCGGCGATCTCTTCGGTGGCGCTCATGAAGACAACAAAGTCAAATGACAGAAGGGCCGATCAAGGCCTTGCGCGGAACCGGCTTGGCCGGGCCGCAGCAAGAGCCCCCTCGGGGGGTGGCGAACGCCAGTGAGCCTGGGGGCTCACGGCACTGTGACGTCACCCATGCGGGCCGCGATGGTGGCAGAACGCCCCAGCACATAGCCCGAGCCGGGGTTCTTCTCGAAGCGCTTGGGCGCCGGCAGCATCACCGCCAGGCGCGCGGCCTGCAGTGCGCCGAGCTGCGAAGCGTCAACCCGGAAGTAGTGCCGCGCCGCCGCCTGGGCGCCGAAGAGGCCCTCGCCCCATTCCACATTGTTCAGGTAAATCTCCAGCAGCCGGTCTTTCGGCAGCAGCGCGTCCAGCGCCAGCGCCAGCACCATCTCCTGGCCCTTGCGCAGCACGGTGCGCTCGCCGCTGAGGAACAGGTTCTTGGCCAGCTGCTGCGTGATGGTGGAGCCGCCCACCACCTTGGGCACCACCTGGCGTTGCGGCTGGCGGGCCTTCAAGCGCTCGACACGCGCTTCGGCCTTCTGGTTCTTCTCCCAGGCCTTCTCGATGGCTTCCCAGTCGATGCCGGCGTGTTCGGTGAAGCTGGCGTCTTCGCTGGCGATCACCGCGCGCTTGAGGTTGGGCGAGATGCGTTCGTAGGGCACCCAGGCCTGGCTCCACCGGATCTGCCCCTTGGTGGTGAGCAGCCGCCAGGCCTCGCTGCGCTGGAAAGGCGTGGACTGCGGGTCCACCACGTTCATCAGCACGATGCGCAGCACGAACACCAGCTGCAGGCTCAAGGCGCACAGCAGCACCAGGCCGATGAGGCGCAGCGCGTGGCGCTGCCAGGCAGGACGGGCTTTCATGGGGGCCCGATTGTGGCGGCTTGTGTCGCAGCCTGTTACGGGGCCTTGGCGTCCACCTCGGCGCGCAGAGCCTGCAACACGGGCGCGGTGAGTGGGCGCACACCACGCCAAAGCTCGAAGGCCTCGGCCGCCTGCTCCACCAGCATGCCCAGGCCGTCACGCGCGCTGGCCCCAAAGGCCTGCGCCCAGGCCAGGAAGGGCGCGGCGGCGGCGCCGTACATCAGGTCGACGGCCAGCGCGCCCGGGCCCAGCGTGGCCGCCGGCACGGGCGAGGCCGCGCCCTGCAGGCTGCTGGCGCTGGCGTTGATGACGACATCGAAACCCTCGCCCGGCGCCTGCAGCGGCGCCGCGCTGAGCGCCACGCCGTGTGTTTCGGCCCAGGCGGTGTGGCTGGCCACCAACCCTTGCGCCTTCTCGGCGGTGCGGTTGGCCAGCACCAGCACCGCCGGGCGCGCGGCCAGCAGCGGGCCCAGCACGCCGGCACCGGCGCCGCCAGCGCCCACCAGCAGCACGCGGTGGCCTGCCAGCGGACGGCCGGCATTGATTTCGATGTCGCGCAGCAGGCCGATGCCGTCGGTGTTGTCGGCCAGCCAGCCTTCGGGGCCGGCCCCGCCGTCGAAGCGCAGCGTGTTGGCCGCGCCGGCCAGCACGGCGCGCGGGGTGCGGCGGCCGGCGAGTTGGAAAGCCTCGAACTTGAAGGGCACGGTGACGTTGCAGCCGCGGCCCGGGGCTGCGGGGTCGGTTGCGAAGGCGCGCACGGTGTCGGCAAAAACGTCCAGCGGCGCCAGGACGCGCTCGTAGACCACCGACTGGCCCGTCTGCCGCGCGAAGGCCGCGTGGATGGCCGGGCTGCGGCTGTGCGCCACCGGGTTGCCGACGACGGCGTAGCGCTCGGGGGCGGTGTTCACTGGCCGGTGCTCAGCGTGGTTTCCAGCCCGTCGTCACGCGTGAAGCGGAAGCGCGAGGTGACGACGATCTGGTCGGCCTGCGCGCGCATGCCGGGCGTGAAGGGGCCGAAGGGGGCCGCCGCCATCACGATGGCCAGGGCCTGCTGGTCGAGCCGGCGCGATTTGGAAGGGCGCACGATCTCGGCTTCCACCACGCGGCCGTTGGCATCCACCGTCACGTTCATCGTCAGCTCGCCATACAGCTTGCGGCCGTTGAACTCGGGGAAATCGCGCGTGCCGCGTTCTTCGATGCGGCGGCGCAGGCCGTCGTAGTACATCGCGTAGACCTCTTCGCGCGTGGCCGGGCTGATGTAGCGCTTCTTGGGCCGCGCGTTTTCGTCGTTCACGCGTTTTTCGATCTCGGCCAGCAGGCGCAGCAGCTGCTTGCGGCGGTCTTCCTGCTCGCGCTCTTGCGGCGTGCCGTTCTCGCGTTGCGGGTCGGGCGGCGGTAGCGCGGCCACTTCGCGGCGGATCTGTGCCAGCAGCTGCTGCTGCTCGTGCTGCAGGCGGTCGATGCGGCGGCGCGCGTCGTCAGCCGCGTCGCCCAGCTGCATGGTGGCCGCACTCGGCAGGGGGCTGGTCGCGCGGCCCTTTTCGGCCTCGCCGCCGCCGGCCAGGTTCGCCTGCGCGATGGCCTGGGCCTGCGCGGGCGCTTCCTTGCTGCGCGCGTTGACGAGGATGACTTCCAGCGGCGTGTCGCTGAACACGCGGTTGAAGCCCTCGGGGTCGACGAAGCGCACCGTCAGCACCGCGCCGTGCAGCGCGCCCGAGAAGAGCAGCGCCCATTGCAGCGTGGACAGGTCGCGCCAGCGCATCGTCTTGCGGCCTCAGCCCGGCTGGCCTTCCGGGGCCGCGGCTGCAGGCGCTGTTTCGGCGTCGTCCAACGTCAGCGCGATCTGCAGGCCGCCCACGGGCTCGGCCTCGTCTTCGGCGGCTTCGTCATCGGCCGCAGCCGGCGCGGCTTCGTCCAGGCGCGCAGCCAGGCTGGCGTGCAGCTCCAGCGTGAGCAGGTCGATGCCCGTTACGCGGGCGCGCACGCGGCTGCCGCGCGGCAGGCTTTCGGTGCCCGGCACGCGGAAGACCATCGGCAGCGTGTCGGCGCGCACCAGGCCGTCTTTCATCACGGCGGCGTCGATCTCGGTGAGCGCGTTCTGTTCCACATAGCGCAGTGTCCAGTAGCGCTCGATGCCTTGCTGGAACCCGTTGTAAGCGGTGTACGCGGCGTCGAAGCCCGAGAGGATGGAAAACAGCGCCGCATCCTTGGGCTTGAAGGGAGCGGCCAGCGCCGCGGTGCGGCCGTGGCGCACGCAACTGATGATCTGCCACTGGTTCACCAGGTCCACGTAACGCCGCAGCGGGCTGGTGCTCCAGGCGTACTGCGCCACGCCCATGCCGGCGTGCGGGGCGGGCTTCACGCCCATGCGCACCTTTACGCCCGGCGCCAGGCTGGCCTGGCTGCGGTAGAGGCCCGGCACGCCGTGCTCGGCCAGCCAGCCGCCCCAGGTGCTGTTGGCCAGGATCATGGCCTCGGCGACGATCAGGTCCAGCGGCGCGCCGCGCTGGCGGGTGCTGATCTGCACCTGCTCATGCCCCTGCGGCTCGGCGGTGTTGCCCACCAGGCGGAAGTTGTAGTCGGGCCGGTTGAAGGTCTCGGGCTTGCCGCGCACCACCTCGCGCCGCGCCTTCAGCGCCTGCGCCAGGCGGAAGGCGAAGGCGAGTTCGGGGGCAAACGCATAGTCAGCGGGCGCGGCGCCCGTGAGGCTCGCTTCGGTGACCACGGCATCCAGCTTGTCGTGCCGCAGGTTGGCCGCGATGGGCACGCGCTCCACCTTGCTCTCGTGGCTGCGCACTTCCAGCGTGGCTTCGTCCAGCGTGACGTAGAGGCTCAGCGCCGGGCAGTCGCGGCCCTCGGCCAGCGTGTAGGCCTGCACCACCTCGTCGGGCAGCATGGTCAGCTTCCAGCCCGGCATGTAGACGGTGGACAGGCGCTCGCGCGCCACCTTGTCCAGCGGCGAATCGGGCGTGAGGGCCAGGCCCGGCGCGGCGATGTGCACGCCGAAGACCACCGTGCCCGTGCCCAGGCCCTGCACCGAGAGCGCGTCGTCGATCTCGGTGGTGGCCGAGTCGTCGATGGAGAAGGCCTGCACGGCGGCCACCGGCAGATCGGCCGGCGCCGCGGGCGCGGCCAGACCGGCGGGGAACTTGGTGCCCTTGGGGAACTGGTCGAACAAGAAGCGCTGCCAGTGGAACTGGTAGGGGCTCTCGATGGCGCCGGCGGCGGTCAGCAGGTCCAGCGGGGCGCGCTGTGCCGTCTTGGCGGCCTGCACCACGGCCTTGTACTCGGGGCCGTTCTTGTCGGGCTTGAAGAGGATGCGGTAGAGCTGCTCGCGCACCGGCGCCGGGCAGCTGCCGGCCACCAGCTCGGCGGCCCAGGCCTCGATCTGCGCAGCCACGAGCTTCTTGCGCTCGATGGCCAGCAGCGCCGCCTTGAGGATGTCTTCCGGTGCTTTTCGGAACTGGCCTTTGCCGGCGCGGCGGAAGTAGTGCGGTGCTTCGTACAGGCGCAGCAGCATCGCTGCCTGCAGCTCGGGCCCGGCGCTGGCGCTGAAGTAGTCGCGCGTCAGGTCGCCGAAGTGGAAATCGCCCTCGGGCGCGAATTCCCAGGCCAGGTCGAGGTCGATCTCGGCGGCCTGCGCAGTGGCCGCGGCCAGCAGCGCGGCCGGGGCCGGCTTCTCGAAGCGCAGCAGGACGTTGGCGCTCTTGACCTTCACGCGCTTGCCCGAGTCGAGCTCGACCTGCATCGAGCTCTCGGCTTCGGACATCACGCGGCCGGCGTGGAATTTGCCGGCGTCATCGAACAGTGCATACATCGGCCGGATTGTCGCCGGTCAGGCCTGCCATCAAGCCCTGGCGCGGAACCGGCTTCGCCGGGCCGCTGCCAGAGCCCCCTTGGGGGGTGGCGAAGGCGCGCAGCGACAAGCCTGGGGGCTAAACACTCATGCCACCCGAGACTTCGATGACGGTCCCGTTGATGTAGCTGGCATCGTCACTCGCCAGGAAGGCGTAGACGCTCGCGATCTCGGCCGGCTGTGCCAGGCGGCCCAGCGGCACCTGCTCCTTCATCTGCTGCAGCACCTTCTCGGGCACGGTGGCGAGGATGGGCGTCTCCACGAAACCCGGCGCCACGGCGTTCACGCGCACGCCCTTGGGGCCGAGCTCGCGGCTCCAGGTCTTGGTGAAGCCGATGACGCCGAACTTGGCCGCCGCGTAGTTGGTCTGGCCGTAGTTGCCGTAGAGGCCCACCACGCTGCTGGCGTTGAGGATGACGCCACACCCGCGCTCCACCATCGAAGGCGCCACCGCCTGCGCGCAGTGGAAGACGCCGCGCAGGTTCACGTCGATCACGGCGTCGAACTGCTCCAGTGTCATCTTCACCAGGCGCGCGTCTTTCGTGATGCCGGCGTTGTTCACCAGCACGTCGATGCGGCCGTGCTGGGCCAGCACGGCGGCCACCATGGTGTCGATGGCCGCGCGGTCGGTCACGTCCACCTCGAAGAAGGCGGCGGCCCCGGGCACGGGCGTGGCCGGGGCGCGGCGGTCGCAGGCGATGACGGTGGCGCCCTCAGAGGCGAAACGTTCACAGGTGGCGGCGCCGATGCCTTGCGAGGCGCCGGTGACGATGCAGATCTTGTCTTTCAGTCTCATGCGGGTGCTGGTGCGTTGGAGTCGAGTTTCAGGAAGTGCAGCAGCGCCGGCAGGTGGCTGTCGAAATCGCTGAGCGCGTGGTCGCTGCCGTCGATCACGCGCTGCTGCGCGCCGGCGTAGCGCCCGGCCATTTCTTCCCAGCTGAGCAGTTCGTCGCCCTGGGCGATGAGCGCGAAGCAGCGTTCGGGTTGGCGCAGCGGGCCGGCATGCAAAGCGCGCAGTTCGTCGATGTATTCGGCGCGGAAGTAGAAGGCTTCTTCGGGCGTGTGGAAGGCGCGCTGCTCGCCGATGTAGGCGGCCAGATCGCGCGCCGGGTCGACGGCCGGGTTCATCACCACCCAGGGCCAGCCGCGCTGGTTCGCCACCGCCGTGGCATAGAAGCCGCCGAGCGAGCTGCCGAGTACGGCCGAGGTGCTGGCCGGCCAGCCGGCCGTGCCCGCCATCACCAGCGCCAGGGCCTCGCGCGGCGAGGGCGGCAGCTGCGGGCACCACCAGTGCACATCGGGCCGGTGCGCGGCGAGCCACGCAGCCAGGCGCTGCGCCTTGAACGACTTCGGCGAGGAGCGGAAGCCGTGCAGGTAGAGCAGGTGCGTGGGCGCCGCAGCAACCGGCACAGGCAAAGAAAAAGGCATGCGCCGAGTCTATCGACGCATGCCTTCACGGGGCTGTCGCGCCCGCGGCAGCGGGCACGTCAGCCGGGGTCAGACGCCTTGTTTGCTGATCGGGGCCTTGATGGCCTCGGTCAGCGTGGCCAGCGTGTCGGCCAGGTGCGCGCGGGCCGCGGGCGTCCAGCCGCCGGCGGCGGTGGCCGTCTTCAGCTGGGCTTCCAGGCCCAGGGCCGTCTGGCGGTAGGCGGCGCGCACGTCGGCGGCCACTGGCGCGCTGGGGCGCAACAGGCCCGTGGCCAAGCGGCGCACGTGCTCGCGCTGCAGGTTGCGGCGCAGGCTGTCGATCTCGCGCACGCCGCCCTTGGCCGGGGCCTTCAGCTCGGCCCACACGGCGTTGCTCAGGCGCTGCTGCACCTCGGCATAGCTCAGCAGGCTCTTGGTGTCGGCCACCTTGCTTTCGGCATCCGCCAGGCGCTGCGCGATGACGTCGCCCATGAGGTTGTCGAGCACACCTCGCTGCAGCGTGAGCACGGTGTTGGGCAGGCTGAAATCGGTGCCGAACTGCGTGCGGCCCGGGGCGATGCGGTCGAGCTGGTCCACGCCCAGGCGGCTCATGAACTTCGGGTCGAAGCGGAAGCTGTCGCTGGAGAGCACCTCGTTCAGGATGAGATCGAGCGCGGCGCGCTGCTGCGGCGCCGGCACCGGTGTCATCAGCGCCTTGCCCGAACCGGCCAGCGTGCGCGTGGTGAGCAGGCCCCCCACGTACTTGCCGGCGATGGGCACCGAGGCGTTGAAGCTGCTCAGGCCGCGCATCAGGTTGCGGCGGTAGATGGTGAGGTCGTCGTCGGCGGCCAGTTCGCGCTTCTGCGTGCGTGTCCACAGCTCGCGCGCCAGCTTCATCTGGCGCTGTGCGAAGGCCAGCGGGTCGTCGCCCAGGTCGCGCTGGTTGGCCATGGGGTCGGCCGCGGCGATGACGTCTTCGTCGGTGGCATACACCAGCGCCGGGTTGGTCTCGGCCATGGCGGCAATGCGCGCCAGCGCGGCCTTCTCCTGCTCGGGCGTGAACTCGCGGTAGCCGTACTCGATGGCCCAGTAGTCGTAAGCACCCAGGCCGCGCATGTGGTACTCGGCCACCGGCTCGCCGTCCAGCGGCAGGTTCAGCGCGTTGTAGTCCATCACCGAGTTGGAGACGCCGTTGGCGGCCGTGAAGGCCTTGTCGCGCAGCTGCGCCGGCTTGATGCCGGTGCTGGCCTTGAAGTTGTGGCGCAGGCCCAGGGCGTGGCCGACTTCGTGCATGGTCACGTCGGTCAGGCTCTGTGCGATGTACTGGTCGGCCTCGGGGCTGCCGGGCGTGAGGTCGCCCCGCGCGCTCAGCAGTTCAAAGCCGAACTGCATCTCCTCGAAGGCATCGGTGGCGTAGGTGCACTGCATCAGGCGCTGCGCAAAGTCGCCGGTGGGCAGGGCCGTGCCCGTGTTCAGGCGCGGTTGCAGGTCGCCGACCTGGCTGCGGGAGATGCGCGCCCAGTTCTCGGGAATGATGGCTGCGCCGCGCAGGATTTCGCCCGTGCGCGGGTCGGCCTGGCTCGGGCCCACGGCGGTGGCACCGGGGCCGTCGATGGCGAACCAGCGCACGGCCAGCATGCGCGTGCCTTCCAGCGAGGTCCAGTCGGCGTTGTCGGCCTGCTGCTCCACGGCGATGGCGTTGCGGAAGCCGGCCTTCTCGAAGGCCTTGTTCCACTCCAGGATGCCGCTGCGCACGGCCGGGCGCCACTTCTCGGGGATGTTGCGGTCCATCACCACGCGGATGGGCTGCTTGGGCTCGCTGATCTCGGCGGCCGGGTCCTTCTTCTCCAGGCGCCAGCGTTCGATGTGGTGCACGCGGCGGCCTTCGGTCGTGTCGTCACCGAAGTCGAGATAGGCGGTGGTGAAGTAGCCCACGCGCTGGTCGGCGGCGCGGGTGCGCGCCGGTTGCGCCGGCAGCGGCGCCAGCGTGTAGGTGGTGCTCAGGAAGAAGCTGCGCCCGTCGGGCACGCCCATCGGCGGGTTGGGCATGGCGCCCGGGGGCGGCGGCGGCGCGCCGGGGGCCATCACCGGCGGAGCGGGCAGCTTGGGCACGGCGTAGTGCGAACGCACGGTGATGTGCGTGCCGTCGGCGGCGGCGCGGCTGCGCTCGATGGTGGAGTTGCCACGGTCCAGCGTGTAGGGCAGGCGGTAGCTGGCTTCCAGGTTGGTCTGCACGCCGTTGATGTCGCCGCCCAGCAGCGCGTAGGCGTCCACCAGCAGCGACTTGCGCTCGGCGTGCGGTGCCGCGGCCAGCGGCACGGCGGCCAGCAGGCTGTCGGAGTAGCTCTCATCCACGGCGCGCCCCAGCGGCGTGCCTTGCGGCGCCTTGATCTTGGTGTTGCGCGCCAGCAGTTGCAGCGTGTTGCCCTGGCGGCGTAGCACCACCATGAACTCGCGGCCCATCATGCCCGGCCAGAAGCCGCGCTCGCCAAGGCCCGAGGCCAGCGAGCTGCCCAGGAAGAAAGGCTTGTCCAGCATCTCGGCCGGCACTTCCAGCCAGGTCTTGTCGTCCTTGGTCCACAGCGGCATGAAGCCGTCGCTGCGCTTGGCGTCCTTGGCGACTTCAGCGAAGGGCGGCGGCGAACCCGGTGCCGCCGCGGGCGGGCGGGGGCCAGCTGCGGCGG
>VYLK01000611.1_pt1 | contig 10746 bp, 8 predicted proteins | sample 5114321 | NCBI WGS metagenome assembly VYLK01 (sample SAMN12291792, study PRJNA351875) | freshwater metagenome | isolation source: freshwater lake | place: USA: Michigan, MSU2 Lake | collected 2011-08-16
ACAAACCACCAGTGGAACTCTGGCATGCCGGGCCGTCTCCAACACAAGCCGGTCACGTTCCCGGCACCCGTTTCGTGTCACCGAAAGCTTCCCCAACTTATCGGTCTGCAGGATGTCAACTCCAGCCTGGAAAAACATAAAGTCGGGTTGCACGGTTTCCATGAGGTTGAGTAGGTTTGATTCCAACGTCCGCAAATAAAAGGAATCGGTGGTGCCGTCGGCTAACCCGACATCCAGATCTGAACGTTCTTTCTGAAGCGGGTAGTTATTTGATCCGTGCATACTGAAGGTGAATACCCGCACATCATGACGAAAAATCTGAGCCGTACCGTTACCCTGGTGCACGTCGAGATCAACAATCAGAATGGATTTCGCCAGTCCTTTATCCAACAAACAATTCGCCGCAATGGCCTGGTCGTTCAGCAAACAAAACCCTTCGCCCCGGTTGGTAAATGCATGATGGGTACCTCCGGCAACATTAATGCTGACGCCGTAGCGGCGAGCGTACAGGCAACATTGCAGGGTGCCCTGGGCGATGGTGATTTCCCGATCAACGAGGTGAGCGCTTTGTGGAAAGCCGCTACGCCTCTCTTCGGTCGGGGTAAGTTGCAGTGTGCGCAACCGGTACCAGTAATTGGCTTCGTGCGTGCGCAAGATCCACTCGGTATCTAAAGGTTGGGGAGTGAAGAAATTGTTGTTTGTCACCGTTCCTTCGTGGAGTAACTGTTCGGGCAGTAACTCGTACTTGCTCATCGGAAATCGGTGATTTGCCGGTAACGGCAGCACGTAGTTGGAGGCCCAGGCGATTTGCAGCATGGCAAATAAAAAAAGAGAAGCGCTGCGAATTAAACTCCGCAACGCTTCGTATGTTCTCAGAAAAACCGGTTAGTGCTTGTGGTGTTCACCGTGCCCGTGCCCACCGTACCAGGCTTCTTGGATTTTGTGAAAGTGATCATGAACAGCATTGAGGCTGTTGCCGATTTCCTCGTCCGTTGCGCCCGCCTTTATTTGATCGGCCAGTGCACGCGTGTCGGTCTTGAGTTTTTCCAGCATACCCTTTACTTCATCATTATTCACTTTTTCCGGCAGTGGTGCCGCAGCCCACTTTTCCGCATCCGAAGCAAATGCATCCGCAGAAGCTTTGATTGGCGCGAGGTTTGCCGAATCTTTATAAGGATGGAACATGTCCGCCATGAACATGTGAAATGAATCCAGTTCGGCCCAGTCAGCCTGTTCTTCCGTGGTGGTGTCAGCGGGTGTTTCCTGCTTGGGTGTACATGCCAGGGCACTAATGAGTAAGAGCGCGAGAAGCGCGAGCGGTGTTGGTGTATATTTCATGCTATGTATCGAGAATTTTTCCGGCTACAAATGTACAACTCCTAGCTGTTTTTTCGAATCCGGTATTTACGCCAGTTTTCCAGGTGCTTCACTCCCCTTTCCAGCAGGTTGAAGTATAAGGCAAGGAACAGAAAGGCCGTCATCAGCCAGATTACCGTCAGGTTGAAGTAGAGTGTATCAAACCAGCGCCCCGCGAAGTGTTTCACCGGACTGTAGAAGTCGGCACGGAAGTCAAACCAAAAGCTCGGTCGTTGGTCGACATTATAAATGGGGTAAATTTTCTGGATCAACTCGCCCTTCCACTCCACAATGCGCGTGGTAGAAAGTTGGTTTTCAGTCATTTCCTTCACTTTTCTATTCATGAGCTGCAACCGCTCACGGTTGTATTGCTCCAGTTTTTCGGGCGTGTCGGTTGCCCGTTTTATAAGTTCTTCGCGGGTGGCCGTTGCTTTCACAATGCGCTGGCCATACATCTGGTCGAGCACAGATAGAAACCGCGAGGCATCGGAGTAAGCCAGCGAGTCGAATGACCCAATAGTCAGCCGATGGTAGGCGGGGAATTGATTCTCACCAACCTGCTCAAGTTCACGCTCGATTTCACCACGCACCAATTCTAATTGAGCAGTGACCGGGTTATCAGCCGACCGGTCACGCCAACGGTCTCGCTGAGCAAACGCATTTTCCAGGCGGGTGGTGATGGCGGGGAGATAATATAGTCGTTTGTACTCGGCCTGGGCGATTCTTTGATCAAGTGCGTAATACTTCTTTTCAAACGGATTGTCTTTAAACTGGGTAACCATAAATGCCTCAAATGCCCACCGCGAGGCCATCACTTCCCCCATGGCGGGTATTCCCTTAGGTGTTCCTACGTGCGGGTTGAATTTATCGAAGCTGATCACTACGCCACTCAGCAACAACTGGGGGATGATCAACAGCGGGATGAGGATATAAATGGTGACGGCCGAATCAAACGCGCTGGAAATGTTCAATCCCAACACATTGGCAAAACACGATACCGAGAACAGGATGAACCAATAGCGGAACTCGCTCAGCGGGATTTCCAGAATGAGATTACCCACCAGCCAGAAGCAAAACGTCTGTATTGCCGAGAGAACGAAAAGAATGACCATCTTCGAAAGCAAATAGCTGCCACTGCTGAGATGTAAGAACTTCTCGCGTTTCAGGATCTTGCGATCCCGGAAGATTTCTTCCGCAGACACAACTAATCCAACAAACAGCGAAACCACCACACTCATAAAAAAGTATACTGGCACATTCTCGTTATGGAAGAAGGTGTAGCCGGCATGATCAGAACCGAGCGCATCATAATACCTGCAGAAGTAGCTTATAAACAGGGCAAGCACGGGGGTTAGCAACAGGTTGACTGCCAGATATTGATCGTTTGCCAGCTTCGATTTTACATCACGCTCGCTGAACACCCGCCACTGCGTAAAAACCGACGGCAGTTGCTGAATTCCCCGAAGCACCTTCGTGGCTTGGTTTACCTTAGGCAGTTTGATCTTCTGTTTGAAGTATTGGTACCACTGCCCGGGAGAAACCTTGCGCACCGCGGTGAAACGCCCATACTCGTCCACCACGCGGGTTTCAATGATGTTAAAGATCTGTTCAGGGTTCACTGTTCCGCACTCCGGACACTGGCCGGGTGTGCGATTGGCCGCATTGATGATCTCCTGGAAGTAGGTCAGCGAGTCGACCGGATTGCCGTAATAGATCTGAAAGCCCCCCACATCCAGAATGATGAGCGAGTCAAACATTTTAAAAATTTCCGATGACGGTTGGTGGATAACCACAAAAACCATTTTACCTCGCAGGGAAAGTTCTTTCAATAAGTCCATGATGTTTTCAGAATCACGGCTCGAAAGCCCTGAGGTGGGTTCGTCTACAAAAAGGATGGCTGGCTCGCGCAGTAATTCTAACCCGATGTTGAGTCGTTTACGCTGGCCACCGCTGATCGTCTTATGCAGTACCGATCCAACCCTCAGGTCTCTGATTTCTGACAGGCCCAGGCTTTGCAGCACTTTCATGGCACGGTTTTCCAGTTCGGCCGGCGTCTTGTTGCCAAAACAAAGACGGGCGGCATAGTACAGGTTTTCAAAAACGGTAAGCTCTTCCAGCAGCAGATCATCCTGCGGTACATGACCGATGCAGCCATCCAGTTGTCCTGTTTGCGAGTGAAGGTCAATGCTATTCACGAGCACACGTCCGCTGGAGGGCCGCTCACTGCCGTTGAGCACACTCAACAGCGTTGATTTTCCGGAACCACTGGCCCCCATCAGGCCGATCAACCGCCCTCCGCTTTCGGCAAGAGTAATGTTTTGCAAGGCGGCGCGCCCCGATTTAAAATGGTAAAACAGGTGCTCGGCTACCAAAGAAATATCGCTGTCTACATCCCCGTGCAAAAACTTGCCCACCACATCGCTGTAATAAATTGGTTCTATGCGATTTCCGCGTATGGTGCTGCCGGTCGGAAACACGTCAACCCGGCGGCTCTTGATGGGCAACCCGTTAATGGTTAGGCTGGAAATGCCAAGGTATTTGATGAAATAGGACTCCGTATCCGGAAGACGCAAGATGGCGATCAAACCCGAAAGGTTTTTGGCAATGATGCGCGGACCGGGGTGCCCGAGTGCTTCAGAACCGTCGGTAACCAACAAAATATTGCGTGATGCGAGCTCATCCACATCCTGGCCGACCACAAACGTCCGCATGACCTGAAGATCCCTCAGGGGAATGCGCAATGCTTCTCCGATGTAGAAGATGAGATTGCTCTGCCGCTCGGACAACTCCCCATCAGCAAAAACAAGTTCAATGATTTTAATTACTAATACCCCTTTCTGCTGGCGGGTAAGTGCCGTATTCACCTGACGGGCAATTTTCATGATCTGCGCCCAGTCGTCCACGAAAACCTGGGTTTCCGCATCCAGATCCAACTGAGGCTCAGAGGCCAGTCGTTGTGCCTCTCGGCAGAAGTTGTCAAACAGGGCGAGGTACTGCCGGATTACTTCCTGATTGAGGTGCAGGGCGAGAAAATCTTTGATTTTCAGCCGTTCGTCATCGGTGATGCGCTCACGGGCTACAATGGCAAACAACTGAACAATCGCTTTGAGCAGGTCCTCGCTCATGTCTCACATTTCATATACAGAAAACCAAAGTATTGAAAAATCCGGAAGAGATAAAAGTGCAAGGTCAGGACAAAGATGTGTAATAGGTTCTTTTTATGCTGATGCGTACCGCCGGGCAGTGGGGCCAGCCTAAACGCTGGCTATGGCACGCATCCATGTGCGGCTGCCTTGAGGCACCAGCTCACCCAACTCTGCGAGTCAATAATTCGCTCAGAATCAGCAAACCTTCCCGCAAGTATTCATCGTCCAGTTCCTTCAAATCGGTGGAGGGTACTCCCTCTTTCCCACCGATCCGAGTGTTCAGCTCTTTGGAAGCACTTTTGCGAGCTTCTACTTCAGCCATTTCCAGCTTGCGCTTTGATTCGTTGAGGGAAATACGGGTTTGGTTCAGATTGCGCTTCAATTCTTCAGTTTCGCCAATATATTTTTTAAGGGTGGCATCAAACTTCAGCCGTTCCTGGTATGACTTATTCAGACCCAGTAGTACCTTCTCCGATACATCGTCCGAGCGTTGGTAGGGTGTGCCCTTAATAACGTCCCAAGGTAGAGCGCTGGGCGACGCGCTTTCCCCATATTCTTGAACATCGAAAGCGCTCGGCAACAGGATATCCGGCATGATTCCCTTATGCTGCGTACTGCTGCCAGTAACCCGGTAAAATTTTTGGAACGTCAGTTTCAACTCACCCACCTCATCCGGGTCGTTGATGAACCGCTTCAGATCCAACACCGTTTGTACCGTGCCTTTTCCAAATGTAGACTCGCCCACAATCACGCCGCGGTGGTAATCCTGGATGGCGCCGGCAAAGATTTCAGACGCCGAAGCACTGAACCGGTTGGTCAGCACCACCAGGGGGCCTGCATAGGCCACACCTTGATCATCGTCTGCACCTACCTGAATCTGGTTAGCAGAATTTTTGACTTGCACGACGGGGCCATTCCGGATGAATAATCCCGTCAGGTCAATTGCTTCGGCCAGCGATCCCCCACCGTTGTTTCGCAAGTCAATGACTATGCCATCTATTTTTTCTGCCTGTAATTCCTGCAAAATACGTCGAACATCCCGCGTGGTGCTGGTGTAGTTCGGATTGCCTTTCTGGTATTCTTCGAAATCCATATAAAAAGTAGGCAGGGTAATCACCCCCAGCTTCTGCGTTTTTCCGTTCTCCTGGTAGTTGATGACTTTCTTCCTGGCCGACTGGTCCTCCAGTTTGATCTTGTCGCGTACCAGTGTTTCCTCCCGGCTTGGCCCATTGACCCCGGTAGCGGCGGGTAAAATCTGCAGCCGAACAGTAGTTCCCTTTGGACCTTTGATCAGTTTTACCACATCATCCAGGCGCCAGCCGACTACGTCAACCATTTCGCCCTCAAGCCCTTGCGCGACCCCAATAATCAAGTCGTTCGCCTGCACTTTTTTGGTACGATCTGCAGGTCCGCCTGGCAGAATCCGGACAACTTTGGTAAAGTCGTTTTCCGCCTGAAGCTGAGCTCCAATACCTTCCAGACTAAGGCTCATGCTCTGCTTGAACAGTGCAGACGCCTTTGGCGACATGTAATTTGTATGCGGATCGTAGGCTTCGGTTATCGCATTCATATACATGCTGAATACGTCCTCGGTATTAAACTGTCGCATGTTCTTACCGAAGCGCTCGTATCGTTTGGCGAGAACGTCCTTGATTTCCTCTTCAGGCTTATTGGCCAGCTTCAGGCTGAGTGCCTGACTTTTCAATGTACGGCGCCAAATGTCGTTCAGCTCCTGTACCGTTTGGGCCCAAGGTTGCTGATCGCGATTGGTTTCGTAGTATTCATCCACGGTATAATCATGCGCTGTGTTGATCAGGTCCTTGAGCACATAATCCAGCCGTTCGGCAAACCGTTTTCTGAACACATTATAGATCTCGTAGGCGGGTGATACGTCTTCGTTTCGGGTAAGGTCATCAATCACACTCCGGAATTTTTCAAAACTTTGGATATCGGCAGCCAGAAAGTAGCTTTTGTTATCATCCAACTCATTGATGTAAGCATCCAGAATGGCCGAGGAAAGCGAGTCGTTGAGCTTTATTTTCCGATAATGATTGTTATCCAGAATGTAGCTGACCACCCGCGCCTCCTTGCCAAAAACCGGTTTAGGGCGCAGGGCTGTGGTGTCCGCCGGAACCGCAAAGGCAGTAAAAACAGAGAACCAGAGGCCGGCAAAAAGCAATTTTTTCGTCATACGGATGCTAAACGTAAACGGATGCAAAAAGGGTGCTATACTATTTCCGGTCGGATGAAGCGTATTCGGACAGGAACTTCTGGGCCTGTTCGAGCGACTGAAACTCATAATTCATTTTGCCATCCAAGGCTGAAAAAATCTCGATCTTGATCAAATCGATACCCTTCGCCCGGGTGGCGAAATGGGGTTTTTGGTTGAGGTAGTCGGTGGCTTCCTTACGGGATACCTTAAACTGGGTTGCCCGTACTTTCTTGCAATAAGAGCATTGGTAGTGCTTGAGCAACTCTTTGGGGCTGCTGTCCTCGTTCCTTTCTACCACTTCCTCACGCACAACGCGCATTGTATAAAAGCCACAACTGCCGCATTGCAGCGCAATCAACTGGCCAGGGTATTTTTCGATCTTGATGTCATTTGTTTTTTCATCGATCCAGACATCGTAATCGATGGAAAATACACTTTCTTCGGCCTGTGCGCCTTCCGGCAGGTGGACATCTTCTTCATCTTCTGATAGCAAACGCATGCGGTTTCCGGTCTTCTCGTTGATCCGGGGCATGTACCGCCACTTGCGCAATTTACGGTTGACCTGTGTGGGCCAGTAGTTATCCAGGATAAGGAATGCCACATAACCGATCAGAAAACCCGCGGCAAAGCCAAAAAAAGCCCTGACAAAAAATGTAAACGTGATCGAAGTCAGCGTCTTTTCGCCATAGAGATTGACCACAAAAAAGACGGAGGCGCCGAAAAAAACAAAGCAGGCCTTATACCACTTGACCTCCATTTCATTGATGTAATCATGCTTTTGCTTGTAGTCCCGGATCAAGGTAACTTTCAACTGGTAAATGAAAAAGACCAGGATACCGCCAAGAGCCGAAAGAATCGCCAACAGCACCATTACATTGTGCCAAGTTTCTATAAACGGACTAGCCGGGGGCGGTGGAATTTCCATCATAAGCTCAAAAAAATTTTGGGTTAAAAGTACATCTTTTAAATCAATAACTTAACGATCAAATCTACCCACCTGTTATGACAAAATTTGGTTTTCGAATCCTGGCAAGATTGAACCGCTGGCTGCTGCCGAGCATGGCTCGCCAAGACTTAAGCCGCCTAACTAAATGGCAAAAAATAATCGTTGCGTATCGATATTGGGTAACCCGGGGGTCATTGAATTAACTAGCTTGTGCCGTTTTACACTTAAAAATGAGCTGAATTTAAAAATTTCAAAATTATTTGTGTAATATTACACATTAACTATTGACTTTTAAATCTTTTAGTATGTATATTTGTGTATTATTACACAAATAGCTATGAGCGATTACGAAAAAAAGAGACTGGATGCTGAATTAAAAAAGTTCACCAACCGCAATTTTGAGCTCCCTTCCAACTGTAAGAGCATGGAGCAAATTCGATTCTATGTCAGAGAGTTATGCTTGAAAATTGATGAGTATCAAACCCGGTTCAATTATGTGCCAGAATGGGCATACTCCATGCTAGCCCAGTACAATATGGTACAGAACCGAATGCTGCTGGTAAATTTTCAGAAAGCTTACCATCTCCGCAGGGCGGCATGAAGTACATCCCCTCCCCTATTCCCATCCAGTTTACCTTTGTGTACTCAGCCACGGCGAATAAGTCGGGCCGAATGCAGTACCATAAAAGCAAACCTGGGCAAAGCCGTTTGCGTATCAGCCGAAGTGAGTTTATCAGAGCCTATAACGATCTGCCTATCCTGGCGATGCGGCCTCTCCAATTGCCGCGCCAGGAAGACGTTTTCCAGTTCGAATTCTACGTTTAGCGGAAAAGTATCGCCTCAAGGTCAGCTGGCGAGTACCCTATACTTTTGATCGTCTTATTATCGGCCTGGCGGTATACCAGCCACTTATTACCCTCCTGTTGGTAATAGCACGCGGTTCCATCCTTTTTCGCATAGTGGGCCACAGTTTCAATTGCTTCGGCTTCGCTGGTGCAGGCTTTGCTCATGTTCGAGCGTTGCACCTCTTCAAACAGCGCCTGGAACTTATCCCCAAGTCCAAATTCCAGTATGGCCCCAGAGAGAACGTACTGAATGTCGGCCAATGCATCGGCAATACCCACAAGGTCTTTTTCCAGAATGGCGACTTCCAACTCCTTCACCTCCTCTGCGAGTAATGCTACACGCAGCTTGCATCGACTTTCATCAGGGATGGCCGGTGCCGGAAGTATCGGGTGCTTGAACGTACGGTGGAACTCGGCCACCAGCTGAAGGGACTCAGGTTGTTTCATGCGTTTTCGTGTTGGGCAACAAAGCTATATCATTTCAATTAAGTTTATATTGCAAGTAATAACAAGCTGATTAATAGCGGTTAAAGTGTATTTGATAAACATTTACAAGAATAAAATTTTCCAGCATTTACGCAGCGGATGTGCGCGTATATTTGCGATTTCTACGGAAAACAATCATGAACGATTTTATTCAAGAGCTCACCTGGCGCGGCATGATCCACGATATGATGCCCGGCACGCGGGAGCAACTCCAGAAGGAAGTGACCACTGGCTACATCGGGTTTGATCCGACGGCTGACTCCCTCCACATCGGCAATCTGGTACAGATCATGACGCTCGTCCATTTCCAACGCTGTGGCCACAAACCGGTAGCCCTTGTGGGGGGTGCCACTGGTATGGTGGGCGATCCATCCGGAAAGTCGGCTGAACGCAACCTGTTATCCGAGGAGGTTCTCCGCCACAACCAAGAGGCGGTACAGCGCCAGCTGGAACATTTCCTCGATTTTAGTGAGACCCGCCCTAACCGGGCCGAGATCGTTAACAATTACGACTGGTTTAAAGAGTTCAGATTTCTAGACTTTATCCGGGATGTGGGCAAGCACATAACCGTGAATTATATGCTGGCGAAGGACTCCGTTCAACGCCGGCTCGAAAGCGGACTTTCATTCACGGAATTCAGTTATCAACTCGTGCAGGGCTACGATTTTTACTGGCTGTATTTCTACAAGGGCTGCAAGCTGCAAATGGGCGGTTCCGACCAGTGGGGGAATATCGTTACCGGTACAGAACTCATCCGGAGGAAAACCGATGGCGAAGCGTACGCGCTCACTACACCCCTGATTAAAAAAGCAGACGGCACCAAGTTCGGTAAAACTGAGCAAGGAAATGTTTGGCTGGATGCCCGCCGTACCTCGCCATACCGTTTCTACCAGTATTGGGTAAATGCATCTGATGAAGATGCCGCCAACTTCGTCAAAATCTTTACCGAGTGGACACGCGAGGAAGTAGACGCCCTGATCAGTTCGCACCTGCAAGCACCGCACGCCCGTGCCTTACAACTTGCACTGGCAAAAGACCTGACGGTTCGAATCCATGGGCAGGCTGCTTTTGAGAAAGCGCGATCCGCATCCAATCTGCTTTTTGGGAGTGCTGCTACGACCGACCTGGAACAACTGGACGAAGAGACGTTTCTCGATGTTTTTGAGGGAGTTCCCCAAGTCGCCATTTCGCGAACCGAACTGCTGCAATGCAGCAACCTTACCGACCTTCTTTCCGAGGCAACCAGGGGCACCATTTTTCCCTCCAAAGGTGAAGCACGCCGCATGATCCAGAACGGCGGTGTTAGCGTCAACCGCGAACGGGTAGCGGATGCCAACCGGAAGCCCGATTATGATCTGCTGCAGGAGAAATATCTGCTCGTACAAAAAGGAAAGAAAAACTACTTCCTGATACAGGTAAACCCCTGACGCAGGGGGCTTATTTTGTTTTGAGCACAAATACCACTCGCCCCTTCGATCGCTCGGGTGTGATCCCGGCAGAGGTTCGGATAAGAGAGTTCTTTCGGATCAGATCCTTCAAAATCCGTTCAGCTTGGGGGCTGAGTCCACGCTCCACGGTATTCACCGTCAGGATCTCACCCTGATCATCACATTCAATTTCAAAAACGATCCGGCCATCCTGATTATCGGGTAGTTCCGGAATTGCCGGTTTGTCGGCCCAAGCCCAGCCGCTCATCTGCAGTACAATCCCGTCGCCACCACCTCCTCCGCCTTGCTGCAGATGAGCGGCTGGGCT
>VYLK01000612.1_pt1 | contig 10727 bp, 8 predicted proteins | sample 5114321 | NCBI WGS metagenome assembly VYLK01 (sample SAMN12291792, study PRJNA351875) | freshwater metagenome | isolation source: freshwater lake | place: USA: Michigan, MSU2 Lake | collected 2011-08-16
ATCGCCTGTTACGTAGTCCTGCATGAGTTCGCCCCGGCCGTCAAGCAACCTGACGGTTACATCCGGTAGCACGCTGCGCCCGCTGTCTTTCCGGGGCGTGTAGGTAATGCCTTCCAGATAGTAGTTCACAACGCGCAGGTTGGGGTCTTCGTTTACAAAGGTGTAGATGTCGTCATCACCGGCACCGCCGTCGCGGTTGCTGGTGAAGAAGCCGCGGTCGGGCCGGAACAAATACATCCCGAAGTCATCGCCCGTGGAGTTGACCGGCTGGCCGAGGTTGTCGATAGCGGTACGGCCATTGACGCGGTTCATCACAAATAGATCCAGCATGCCGTAGCCGGGGTGGCCATCGGAAGAAAAGTACAACTTGCCGCTCTCGGACACGTAAGGAAACAACTCATCGCCAGAGGTATTCACCTCCGGGCCAAGATTACGCACACGCCCGAAGCGGCCGCGCGCATCCATCTGGGCGGAGTACAGATCCAGTCCCCCGTAACCCCCCTTCCGATTAGACGAAAAGTACAACGTGCGCCCGTCCTGACTGAAAGCCGGGGTAGACTCCCACGAATCGGGCTGGTTGACATTAATCGGTGTCGGGGCCATCCATTGACCATTGCGAAAGCGCGTGAGGTACAGATCCACGTCGTTGGTGCCCTTACGCTTGCCCGTGTTGCCTTTGGCAAACACCATGGTTTTGCCATCCGGCGAAAAAGTAACACAGCCTACATTCACGGTTGGATCATTGATGCCTTCCGGCAGAAGGGCGATTGTGCTGGTATTCACATTCGCGCCCTTGGTTTCTGCTTTGAACAAACTGGTAAACGGTGTGCCGGAAGCTTCGTAAATCCGGTTGTTGCTCCGCGCAGAGGTGAAGTAGATTTCGCCATTCAGATAAGCGGGCGCATATTCTGCGTAGGGGGTGTTAACCACTTCGAGGTTCTTGATGCGATAATAGCTTTTCTTCTCTGCCAGCTTTTCCAGATAAGTCAACCCGTCCAGTTCACGCTGTGCACGGCCCTTCATGTTCTCATCTCGGGTGGACTGCTCGAGTTCATCCAGTTGCGCACGGGCTTCGGCATATTTTCCGTTGGCCTGCAACGCTTTCGCGTGATACAGCAGCACGGAATCCCGGCTAATACCTGGCCCGCCGGCTCGTGCATAAAAGGGTTCGGATTGCTTGATGCGGTTGGAGAGCCGGAAAGACTCCGCCATGAAATAATTGGCTTTGCCATTATTGGGCTGCCGCTCCAGAACGCCGGCGTAATAATCAATCACGCGCTGGTACTTGCCCCAGCGGAAGTTCTTCGCGGCCTTTCGCTGGGGGCTACACGCCCCGCACACGATGACCAACGCTATTAAGTAAATGCTATATCGACTCCAGTTCCTCATTCCCATACAACATTACAAAGAATTTTTTCAGGATGGCACCACAGCTTTTGGTAAATAGCGGCCGAGCCAGCTATCCTCCACCCGTTGCAGCCAGCCTGTGCGCCACTCGCCAAGGCGGGGCGTGAGGTTGTTGAAAAAAAGTGTAGCCGCTGTCACGCGGCCCGCGGCAATGAGCGCTCCGATCTGCGCCAGCGGATAGCACACCACAGCACCCTCCACCAAAAACGCCAGCTGTGTACGATCGAAGAAATCCAGACCCAGGGCCTGCTGCATCGACTGAATGGCATGCACGGATGCATCAATGGAGCAACCGCTGGCGCCGTTCGCTTCCTCATCTACAGCCAGCACCACAAACTGGTGGTAGCCGAGAGAGTAGGAGGCATGCAGTGGCACCTGATGGGCAACCCACTGCTGGCAGAATTGAGCTAACGCCTTATGCAACCACTGTTCTTCAGCAGCGGTGAATGCCCGGTTCGCCTGATAGACCCACACGCGGGCATGGTGGGGCATGGATTCAAACGGGATCAGCATGATCTATAAACCTTTTGCTTCCGCGATGAGTTCCGCCAGATCTTTTACGGTTACCACCGCTTCCTTTTCTTTGTTTTTTACGCCGTCTGTCAGCATCGTCATGCAAAACGGGCATGCCACTGCAATCGTCTGAGCGCCGGTAGCCAGCGCTTCTTCGGTGCGTTCGATGTTGATGTCTTTGTTCCCTTTTTCAGGCTCCTTGAACATCTGGGCGCCACCTGCGCCGCAGCACAATCCTGTCGTTCTGCAGCGCTTCATTTCCACCAGATCGGCATCAAGGGCTTCGAGTACCTCGCGCGGTGCCTCGTAGATCTGGTTCGCCCGGCCCAAGTAACACGAGTCATGAAACGTGATCTTTTTGCCCTTGAACGTACCTCCCGCCACGGTTATTTTTCCGTCGTTGAGCAATTGTTGTAAAAACGTGGAGTGGTGCACCACGTCGTAATTGCCGCCCAGCTCCGGGTATTCGTTCCGCAGCGTGTTGAAACAATGCGGACAAGCCGTGACAATTTTCTTGACCTGATAGCCATTTAACACCTGAATGTTTGCCATGGCCTGCATTTGAAACAAGAACTCGTTGCCGGCCCTGCGCGCCGGATCGCCCGTGCAGGTTTCCTCTGGGCCCAGCACGCCAAAGCGGATGTTGGCAGCCGTTAGAATCTTCACAAAAGCCCGCGTCACGCGCTTGTAGCGCTCATCGTACGAACCGGCACAGCCCACCCAAAAAAGGATCTCCGGACTCTCTCCGCGACTCGTCAGTTCAGCCAGGGTGGGCACGTTGTATTCCATGAAAACAGTGTTTTGGTATCGAAAAAAATGGCGCGCATGTCACGTCCACCGTCAAAAATAAGAGGTTTTCGGTCAGAAATTCAAGGTATTTCAACCTTTCGCATGGTAAACAGAATCTCCCGCATTTCGGGCGTATCTTTGCTGCCGATCCACCGAAGACAAGTATGCAACAGCGATTTAGTGCCCGGGACCTGGAGCGCATCAAACAAGCGGTGCGGGACGCAGAGAGAAAAGTCAGCGGCGAAATTGTTCCCGTCTTTGTGGAACGCAGCGCCACCTACACACTCGCTGCCGGGCGCGTAGCCGTACTGGCCGCAGCTCTGGCGTTTTTGGCCATCATTCTCTTCGATCGCTATGTACCTGCACTGGCCGTCTTCGACCCCTTGGTCATCTTCTTCATTGTGGCAGCCACAGGCAGCGGTGCCTTTGCCCTGGTGCGGCTGTTCCCGTGGATCTTGCGGTTCTTCATCCGCCAGGACGAACTGGACCAAGCCACTCGCCGCCGGGCAGAAGTCGCATTCCTCCGCGAAGAGATATTCCATACGCGCCAGCGCACCGGCATTATGATCTTTGTTTCTTTCTTTGAACACGAAGTCATCGTTATGGCCGATACCGGCATTAGCAAGGTAGTTGACCAGCAAGTGTGGGACGAGGTCGTTTTGAAAATCATCGAATATGTCAGGAAAAAAGATATGGTAACCGGCATCGTGGCAGCTATCGGCCGCTGTGGCGACTTGCTGCTGGAAAAAGGATTTGTAGTGACCCCCGATGATATGAATGAACTTCGTGATGACTTGCGGACTGAGTAGGCCTACCTTGCGTTTCCGAACGATACACGTGTTATTTTTCATTGCGTTGGCAGCCCCGGCGCTGGCCCAACTGCCGGTGCCTGCGCACGGCGGCAGGTGGGTACACGATGAGGCCCGCGTGCTGAGCCCGCAGACGCGGACACAACTTGAAGCCCTTCTGAAAGCCGAGCGCGATTCAACATCCAACCAGATTGCCGTTCTGCTGGTTTCTTCACTCCAGGGAGATGACATCGACCTGTATGCAAACCGCGTTTTTAACGACTGGAAACTGGGCGATGAAAAGAAAGACAACGGCGTTTTGTTTTTGCTGGCGATCGAAGACCGGAAGATGCGCATCGAAGTGGGACAGGGACTAGAAGGGGTGTTGACGGATGCGCTCTCGAGCCGGATCAACCGCAACGAAGTAGCCCCGGCTTTCCGGCAGGGCAACTACGATGCCGGCGTGATTGCCGGCACGCTGGCGATTATCAAAGCCATCGAAGGCGAATACAAAGGCGATGCCCACAAGAAAAAGTCATTCCCCTGGATTCCGTTGCTCCTCATCCTGCTGTTTTTGTACTTGTCCAGCCGCAGACGCGGCGGGGGTGGCGGGGGCTACTGGACGACCGGCCCCATGTTGGGTGGCTTTGGCGGAAGCAGTGGCTCCTGGGGTGGGGGCGGTGGCCTCGACTTTGGCGGGGGCGGATTTTCCGGTGGAGGCGGCTCAAGCGACTCGTGGTAAGCCGGTACTCAACCGCCCTCATGCCTCGGGTACGCGTATTCTCCCTAAAACCGCAAAGGGGCAGTCTTGCCCACTTTTGCTGCACATCTTAATCAATCAGCGCCAGGGCCAACTCCATCATGGCATTGGTTTGCCGCTCGCGCACCTCGGGGGGTGCGGTCTCACCCGTCATGATGTGATCGGATACCGTAAGCAGCGACAATGCTTCAAATCCCATCTGCTTCCCCATCGCATACACGATGCTGGTTTCCATGTCCACGCCAACAACTCCACCGGCAGCAGCCCGCACATAGCGATCGGAATCATCTGAATAAAATAAGTCGGTACTGAAAACGCGCCCTTGCAGCAGGGAGATGTTTTGTGACGCTGCCTCCGTGAGACACCGGGCGAGCAGCGCGGGGTGGGCAGCGGGGGTGGTGCTTTCGTTTTGAAATACAGCCACGGCGGCTGAGTCGGTGATGGCATCCGCAGCCACCACCACCTGTCCGAGGGTTACCCCTATCCGCAGGGATCCGCAGGTACCCACGCGCATCACGCGTTTTACGCCATAGCTGTGGATCAGTTCGTGCAGGTACAGGGCCGTGCTGGGGATGCCGATGCCCGTGCCCTGCAGCGAGACGCGCTTGCCCCGGTACCAGCCGGTGAACCCCACCATCCCCCGGATGTGATTGTAACAAAATACGTCCTGCAGATACATGGATGCATAGTGTTGCGCGCGCAGCGGATCGCCGGCGATGAGCACCGTGGAGGCGATGTCGCCCGGACGGGCTTCGAGATGGAGGCTCATGTGTTGCGGAACGTTTCGAAAAATACAACTTCTGCTGCATACCTGCCCAACGGTAAACCGGCACGGGCACATGAAATGTGAAGGCCGTGATTAGCACCCGGAAGGAACACGCGTTTGGCGAGCACCTGAACGAGCATCAATTCCCGTAGCGGCCGGTGTGTCAGAAGCGCCTTGAAACCACGCTTTTCCGGTTTGGAAAAGTACTCATCGCCAATACTTGCGCGAAGCGCGGCCATCAACTCTTCCATGGGGCAACCTTGCTTCAACCACGAAAAGATATTCATCTTTTTTTCAAGCCATCAGAGTGGCGGTGTTCTCCGCTCATCCGAAAAGGCCGGGTAACCTGCGCCCCGCTTCCGATCTTCCCAGCCAACTCCATCCCGATGATCATGAATCAACTCCGTTTTCTGTTTTGCCTGCTGGTATGGTTGCCGGCGGTCAGCCAAACGCCAACACCCATCGTAGCCAGCGACCTGATGAAGATGGCCACCACCAATGGCATCCAAGTTTCACCCGATGGCAGCAAAGCGGTGATGGTCGTTACCCGCAAGGCCGTAAAAAACGAAAATGAATACTACTACACGCGCCACTTGTATCTGCTCGACCTCATTGGCAAAGAGGAGCCGCGCCAGCTCACCTTTGGCGATAAAAACGATGGCCAACCCGAGTGGAGCCCCGATGGAAAACACATTGCCTTTGTGCGCACCGATACCGACAAATCGCAGATCTGGCTGCTGCCGTTGAACGGTGGCGAGGCCTATGCGATTACCAAAGCCGAATTTGGCGCCACACGCCCACGCTGGAGCCCCGATGGCACGAAAATCATGTTCAGTGCCTCCATTCCGTTTTTCGCGATTGGCGGCAACGTGCCATGGGCATACGAACGCCCCGGCCGCAGGCAGGGCGATGAGCCCAACTGGAAAAAACTGAAAGCAGATGAAAAGAAAAATGTAAAAAACAGTCCGGATGGCACGCTGGAAGAAGTGCGTGCCTGGCTTTCTAAAAATACGCTCGAGGGTAATCCACGGATGCTCCACCGCCAGCAACTGCAAGGCGAACTCAACCTGCAACCCGAAGAGGATTTCACCCACCTCTTCGTAAAAACCATCGGCACAGACGATGCGCCCACGCAACTCACCACCGGCTACCAGGATTTTGAAGGTGCCGAATGGAGCCCCGATGGAAAAAAAATCATCTGCCACTCGCGTGTGTACAAAGTAGCGCCCGATGATGAGCAGGACACGGACCTCTGGATCATAGACGCTGAAACAAAAACCGCCACAGCATTTTTGGCCTGGCAAGGTCATAGCCTCTCCAACGCCAAGTACTCGCCCGATGGCACACAGATTCTATTTTATGCTGAAGTGCTGGCCAACCGCCATGCCACGCAAACGCAACTCGCAGTAGTCAGTGCTAGCGGCTACAATCCGCTTTCACTCACGGCTTCATTCGACCGCGATGCCGGACAAGCCGCGTGGAGTGCCGACAGCAAAAGCATTTATTTCACTGCCCAGACCGAAGGAGACATCCCCTTGTTTGCCGTTCCGGCCAGGGGTGGAGCCATCACCAAAATCATCGGCAACGACAGCGGCATCAACGAATTTGATCTGCAAGGTGATGTTGTGGTTTACGCCCTCACCGAAACCAAAAACCCGTGGGAGGTTTACCTCTACCATTTAAAAGACCTGCCTGCCAGGCAGGCAGGCAAAGCCAACCGCCAGCTTACCAAACTCAACGAAGGCTGGGTAAAGAATAAGCGGATCATCACACCCAAAGAATACTGGCTCACCCGCCCCGATGGTACCAAGATTCAATATTGGGTGATGGAACCCGCAGACAAAAAAGAAGGGCTCCGCTATCCCACCATTCTCAACATCCACGGAGGGCCCTCCGCTATGTGGGGCCCGGGTATCTTCAGCATGTGGCACGAATACCAACTCGAAAACAGCTGGGGCTATGGTGTGGTGTACTGCAACCCGCGCGGCAGCGGAGGCTATGGCGATCAATTCAAAAAAGGAAATTACAAAGACTGGGGCCACGGCCCTGCGGGCGATATCCTCGCGGCTCTGGACGAAGCCATCAAAACAAACACCTGGATCAATCCCGATAATCTGTTTGTGGAAGGCGGCAGCTATGCCGGCTACATGGTCGCCTGGATCATCGGCCACGACAACCGCTTCAAAGCAGCCAACGCCCAGCGCGGTGTGTACGACCTCACCACCTTTATGGGCGAGGGCAACGCATGGCGGCTGGTGCCCACTAACTTTGGCGGCTATCCGTGGCAAAAAGAAACGAAGGCACTGCTCGATGCAGCATCACCCCTCACCTACGTAGAGAACATCAACACCCCTTTGCTCATCATCCATGGCGACCAAGACCTGCGCACGGGCGTGATGCAATCCGAAATGCTCTACAAAAGTTTAAAAATTCTCAACAAGCCTGTGGAGTACATCCGCTACCCCAAGGAAGGCCATGAGCTAACGCGCAGCGGCAACCCCGGCCGCATGATGGACCACCTCTTGCGCACAATAGAGTTTTTTGAGCGCTACGCCCGCCACCCCGAGCCACCACCGGCAACAGTAAAGTAGGGGTACCCGAAAATTATCCGTGTCAATCCCAAATCGTAAGTCCTTGGTCCTCCATTCTCCGCAGCACTCAAAGCGAAGAATCTGTACGCTTAGACGTAAGTCATCTCAAAGGTGCCCGGCGCCGTCTCGCTGCGAGGTGTCAGACACCTTTGCCTTGTACGGTTGGGCGGAACGATGCGAATCAAAACCGAATCGGGAGTTGGTGTGTTTGGTTGTTCCGGCAGCCGCAAATCAGTCAAGCCACCAGGGCGGGCGGTTCAGGGTACTACCCGGCAGCGTGAGGCAGTTGATACATTCCAACAGATACTGATCGGGGGGTATGTTTGAGTTGTATTCGCAGTATGAACCAAGGAAGAGCGGAATTTCTGAACCCACAACAAAGAACCTGCTGAACGTCGTGTTGGAGACTTGAAAAAACCCCCATACTTTTTCAGTGGGGTCATTCACATTTCGCCAGTTTCCCATGATTTCCGCCGGGGGCACATCAAAAATTGACCCCATTTGATTGGCTAAAATGTTCACCTTGCGCCAATACTCATAGGCATCAGCTGTGATAGCGGATACATATACAGTAAAATAATGACGTTTCAAGAACGAAACATCCACACTTCGGGAAGCGACCTGCAACCGGATCGGTTCGTTGCTGCTACCAATGGTGTTGACGAGGTTGATCCGCTGCGGGTCCACGCTGGTCGTGACATAGCAGGGTGGCGGCACGGCATTAAATATATCCGGAAAATTGGTGGGCTCCACAAGCCAGGTTTCCTGCGTCTGAATCCGGAGGTAACTATTCCGAGGGAATTGAAAAATCTCCGCGCTGACCTGATAAAAACCTGAGTTCGCGATGTTTCCATCGAAAGCAATAGTTTCAACAAGTTGAAATTGACCACTGCTTCGTGCGGTGGCGGCAACGGCGGGGACGATCTGAGGCGCAGACAGATATTTGCGCCCGTCGGGCAGTTGCACTTCCGCCTGGTAGGTTTGCTCCGGCGCAATCACGGTGGGCGTAAGTACGTACCGTCCGGGCGTAGTTTCCAGGTAAGGCGCCACGCGAACCCCATTTTGTAAAAGCCAAATTTCCGCACCCGCTGTTGGTTCCGGCCGGCTCGCTATCGCCAATGTCGTGGCGACTGTTATCACCTGCTCTTCTTCAGTCAGGGTATTCAAGAAACCTGAAAGGATGACCTGACTGCCTCTTCGCGCTACCGGAAAATCAAGGGGTGAGAGACAACCCGCCACGAGTACGAAGATTAGAAATGACCAGATCGGGCGCATCAAAAATTGAAATTATAGGTGAACGACGGCAATGCAGCACCAAGTATGGAAAGTTGGTAAGGCTTTGGAATCTGGAAGTTTGGTGACGGACGCATATAGAACACCGAATAGGCGTTTTCGCGGCCCAGGAGATTAAAGACTGAGAACGTGAGCGAGTCGTTGATCTTTCTGAAAACGCTGCCGATGGTAAGTGACACATCCAGGCGAACGTAGTGGGGAGTTCGGTATTGGTTCCTGTCCGAGAAAATGGGAATGACTACATTGTTGTCAATGTAGCTTGACTCAATGGCGGTGATCGGTCGCCCACTGGTATAGGTAAATAGCAACCCAAAGGATCCGTTGCGCCCAAGCCTGCGGTTCGCAACCAGATTCAAATTGTGCGGGCGATCAAAATTAGCAGGATAGCGCTCGCCGCGATTTACCGTCTCGGTGGGAAACACAAAAGGTACTTGCACAAGCGTTCGGGAAAATGTGTATGCAATCCATCCGGTCCAACGCCCTTTCAGTTTTCGGCCGAAGAGTTCAAACCCGCAGGCTTCGCCCCGGGCCCGTAGTAATTCGGTTTCCAGATGACGGTTTAAAAACAACTCTGGAAAATCCCTGTACTCAACCAGGTTCTGCATGGTTTTGTAGAAACCTTCAACAGCCGTTTCGAACATGTTGTCCCGGAAATTCCGAAAGTAGCCGGCCGAGAAACTATCGGTAATCTGCGGCTGCAGAAACGGATTGCTTACCTGCCAAAGATCAACCGGGGTTGGTGCGATCGTGTTCGAAATAAGATGGATGAACTGCTGCATGCGGTTGTAGCTAACTTTGATCGATTGACGATCCGAAAGACTGTAGCGCATCGAAATCCTCGGTTCGGGCCCGTGGTAAAACTGGATCGGCTCCAACTGCCTGTAAAGTAAGGTGTCGGTGATGGCTGGTGCCCGTCGTGGTACGCCCTCGGCATATTGAAATACGGTGTCCCGGCCGAGCTGTTGAAAAAGCGCATACCGAATTCCGTACGAAACTGAGACTTTTTCGGAAACAGAATATTCATCGTGGGCAAAGATGGCTCCCTCGACCCCTTTGTTCCGGCCGATGCTGCGTGCGGCCAGCAACGAGCCGCTGTTCAGGGGAAGTTGCACGTCGGGTAAAGGAACATAGGCAATCGCCTCCAGGCCAACCGTAAATGTGTGGCGGTCATTTGGCAAATAATTCAAGACCTCGCGCACCTGCCAGTAGTTGAGCCGGTTCTGCACCGTGCCGGCCGAGATCCCTGCCGGGTTGGTGAACTGACTGTTGTAACGCCCAAAAGCTACGGATGTAGTGGGCGACAATTTGCGGTCGGCCCGCGACGTCCATTCGCCCTGTGCAATGTGATTGGACCAGTCGAACCCGAAGCGATTGGAGAACTGAAAGGAATCAAAACTCGTGTAGTACGAAAAACGCAACGTGCTGTTGCTGTTGATTCGGTGGGCAACGGTCGCGTTGAAATCCGAAAACGCAAGCCTGCTCCTGCGCACATTCGGATCGCGAACCTGGCGCAGCAGCCAATTCGCGTGCGATACCCTGCCGCCCATGATCAACGATGTTTTCGTACTCACCAGCGGCCCCTCCGCTGTAAAGCGGGATGCACCCATCCCAATCCCGCCCTGAAATTTCCATTCGTTCCAGTCACCGGTTCGACTATTTACTTCTAAAACCGAGGACGCACGTCCGCCCAGGTGGGCAGGCACGCTACCCTTATAAAGCGTGAAATCTTTCGCCAGGTCCTGATTGAAAGCGGAGAGAAACCCCAGGGCGTGTGAGGCGTTGAAAACGGGAACACCATTCCACAGAATCAGGTTTTGGTC
>VYLK01000614.1_pt1 | contig 10722 bp, 10 predicted proteins | sample 5114321 | NCBI WGS metagenome assembly VYLK01 (sample SAMN12291792, study PRJNA351875) | freshwater metagenome | isolation source: freshwater lake | place: USA: Michigan, MSU2 Lake | collected 2011-08-16
CCGGCCCGAGGTTCTTTACGCGCGTCCATTCACCGCGTGCGTCCTGGGTGCAGACATAAATATCGCTTCCACCGTAGCCGCCAGGGCGTTCGCTCGCGAAGTAGAGGGTCTTACCGTCTGCGGTAATCGATATCGAACCTTCCCGGTAGGTTGAATTGATAACACCCGGAAGAGGTTCGGGGCTTGTCCAGGTTCCATCCGGTTGACGGGTGCAGGAATAAATATCTCCGCTATTTTCGTCCTTATAAATAAACAGCGTTTTACCGTCGGGACTCAGCGCCAGGTTCGAATCATGGAAACGGGTGTTCACCTGTGGTCCGATGTTGCTGGCGCGCGACCATGCGGAGCCATTCTTGTTCGCCACGAAAATGTCTTCAAACGGGATGTTGTCTAAGTCTACGTTCTCGTTCAGGTTGCCATCACGCCGGCGGCTGGTGAATATGATTTCATTTTCATTTTCGGAGAGAACGGGTGCGTAATCTTCACCCTCGCTGTTAATCTCCCGGCCGATATTTACAATGGAAAAATTTCCAGGGTTAGCCACAAATTCTTTGCCCCACTGGCATTCCTGAATTTTGCGCTCGACTTCTTTCATTTCCACCTTATCCCGCCCGATATAATTAGGCTTATTTTCCAGGCGTTTCTTGTAGCGGTTGTAGTACTCCAGTGCATGGTCAAAGTCTAAGCCGAAGTGATAACTCGCGCCAATCCAATACTCCAGATCAAAACGATAATCAGGCTCTTGCCTGTACACCCGCAGAAAAAACTTAACGGCCCTGTCTTTTCCTATGGTTTTGATATGCAGATGGCCTGCTTCGAAGTTCGCAGTAACATTCGATGTGTCGGTTTCCGCAGCAATCACCATGTTGTCGCGGGCATCATCAATTGCCTGCGACCCCGCCAGCATTTCTTTGGCCAGTTCCATGTATTGTACGGCCAGTTCTTTGTCCTGCTTTTGCTGACCGACGGCAGTCGCGGCGCAGAAGAAAAGCACCACACCGCTGGCCACCCGAACGAATCGGGCACCACAGTGTCTGGAGTTGGGTGTTGGTGCCATGGAAGCGCTAAAACTTTGGTTTAGGATAAGCAAGGTAGAAAAAATACTGAAAAAAAAGGTGTTTCTCGATCGCGAAAATGTCGGAACATTACAATCTTAGTATTTTGCCCTTAAATAAACACTTGAAGTACCTTGAAGATCCTTTCGGCAGCTTTTGTAATGAGTAACACCAGCCCTGGTAAGTGCCCCGACCCGGTACTGCCAGAGTTTGCCTTCATCGGGCGTTCTAACGTAGGCAAGTCTTCGCTAATTAACATGCTGGTCGAGCGAAAAGGGTTAGCAAAAACCTCGGCCCAACCAGGTAAAACGCAGACGATCAATCACTTTTTAATCAATGAACGGTGGTATCTGGTTGACTTGCCGGGCTATGGTTATGCCGGCGTCAGCCGCACGCGGCGCACTTCCTGGGGCACCATGATTGAACATTACCTGCTGAAACGCCCGAATCTTTATTGCACATTTGTGTTGGTTGATAGTCGCCTGGAGCCGCAAAAGATCGATGTGGATTTCATCCAATGGATGGGCGAGCACCAGTTGCCGCTGGCGCTGGTCTTCACTAAGACCGACAAACTGAAGCGTCAGGAATGGCATAAAAACCGTTTGAGATGGGAGGCAAAACTCCGCGAGACGTGGGAGGAACTGCCGGTTTGTTTTGAGACATCCGCATCTGAGAGAGCCGGCCGGGAGGCCATACTCGATTTTCTGCAGCAGGCCATGCAGCGTGCGGATAATTCGTAGTTTTGCGATCGAATACAAGTATGGATCTGAGTAAAATTGCTACCATCTCCGGAAAAAGCGGCCTTTTCCGAATCATCGGTTCTGCTAAAGGCGGCGCCATTCTCGAGTCGCTTGATGATGCCCGTACAAAATTGGTGGCCACTACGCAACACCGGTTGAGCGTGCTGCAGGAGATTTCGGTCTACACCACAACCAAAGAAGGCACGGTGGCATTACGCGATGTGTTACAAAAAATACATGCAGATTTTAAAGATGACCCGGGTGTGGATGCGAACGATGACGGGGCCGAATTGAAGGCGTTTCTAAAGTCCGTCCTGCCTGAGTATGATGAAAACCGCGTGTACGTGTCCGACATCCGGAAACTGGTTCGATGGTACAGGCAGTTGAAGCAATTCGAGCCGGCCATTTTCACCGATGCGGCACCCGCCGCCACCGAACCACAATAACCTATAGCACCTACCTGGCGATCACCTCGTAGGTTTTGAACGATGATCGCATGGGCGCTTGCTCGCCTCGCTCTTTTGCTTTGCGGAGGTCTTCAAACCCGCGCTTGTGGCCCTCCAAAAACGCAGGTGAATTCGTCCACGACTTGAACGCATCCTCCGACTCCCAGTGACTGACGATCAGGTACTCTCCATCCTGATTAGGCCGCAACACCTGCATGTCCACAAAACCGGGCATGCGGTCAATGGCGTGAGCGCGGGTAGCAAAAAGCTCTTCGAAGCGCTGGCGGTAATGTTGCTCGCAAGCGATGTAGTTAATGGCAACAAATTTCTTGTTCATTGTTATTTAGAATTATTCTTAACAATGCAAAAATGGCCGACGGAATTCAACCCTCCAAACTATTTAGAATAATTCTAAACAAATTTTAGTTGTCTGTTAAGAGCCAAATAATCAATTATTTACCCCAAGTTGAACTGCATGGCCCGGTCGATCATACTGGGAGAACCTACATAAAATGCAACCCGCTGGTGGAGGTTTTCGGGCTGAATTTCTAAAATTCTGGTTGTGCCATTGGTTGCTTTGCCGCCTGCCTGTTCGGCCACGAAAGCCAGCGCATTACATTCATACATGAGCCGCAGCTTACCGGCGGGGCTCGCGGCGGTGGCCGGATAAATGTAGATGCCACCCTTTAGCAGGTTGCGATGGAAATCCGCCACGAGCGAACCGATGTATCGGCCGGTGTACTGTTGTTCTTTGCAATACGCGAGGTACTTTTTAACGGCTTCCGGAAAGGAAAAGTAGCCACCCTCGTTAACCGAAAAAATCTTTCCCTCTGTGGGCATGCGCAGGTTGGGGTGAGAAAGGAAGTATTCGCCCAGAGTGGGTTCGTACGTAAACCCGTTTACTCCGTGCCCGGTAGTGTAGACCAACATGGTAGAGGAACCGTAGAGGACGTAGCCGGCTGCGACCTGGTCTGCACCGGGCTGCAGGATATCGATGGTTTGGATTGGCCGGCCCACGGGCGATTTCCGGCGATAGATTGAAAAAATTGTGCCGATGGAGACGTTTACATCGATGTTTCCGGATCCATCCAGCGGATCGATTGCGATGACATATTTTCCGTTATTGTTCAGGTCGACAAACGATTCTGTTTCTTCGGAGATAATCGCGCACGCCTCGCCCCCCTTCATCAGGGCACGGGTGAACCGGATGTTTGCCAGTACATCCAGCTTTTGCTGTTGATCACCGGCCACGTTTTGCGAGCCGATGGCTCCCATGATGTCGATCAATCCGGCTTTGTTCACTTCGCGGTTGACCACTTTTGAGGCCAGCGCAATGTCGCGGAGCAGTTGCGAAAGCTCGCCACTGGCGAAAGCAAACTGATCCTGATTATTTTTGATGAACCGATCGAGCGTGGTGCCGATGGGCTGCGCTATGCGCGACTCTTCGATGCTGCGGGGCTGATGGGACATATAACGGGGAATAAGTACCCTTCGACAAATATAATCGCAATCGTTTGAAACAATTTTGATGCAGGTATTTAAGTTTGGCGGCGCCTCGGTACGGGAGGCTGAGGGCGTTCGCAATGTAGGGCGGATTCTTTTCGCTTACGCGGATGAGCCCCTGGTGATTGTAGTTTCGGCTATGGGTAAAACCACGGATGCTCTGGAACATGTGCTGGCGCTGAGTGTGCATGGCGAAGACTATCGCCCCGCGCTGAACACCCTTCACCAAAACCATCGGGATATTTTGCTGGCGCTTTTTCCGACCACTCATCCGGTGTTTGCCGAGGTAGCCACGTATTTCGATGGCTTACCCGCGCACCTGGCACTCAAAGCTTCTTATGACTTCGTTTATGATCAGGTCGTGAGCGTGGGGGAGTTGGTATCCACCACCATTTTGTTCCATTATTTGCGGTTACACCATGCTTCAGTGGCGTGGCTCGATGCCCGGCGGGTGATCCGTACAGATGGCACGTTTCGCGAAGGCAAGGTGCGCTGGAAGGAGACCGAGAAAAACCGTAACGTGGTAACCGATCTCCTGGCCCAATACAAATGGGTTGTTACCCAGGGATTTATCGGACGAACGGAGAAAGGAGAAACCACAACGCTGGGGCGCGATGGCTCAGACTTTAGTGCCGCCATATTTGCTTCCCTACTGGCAGCGGCATCGGTTACGATCTGGAAGGATGTGCCGGGGGTAATGAATGCCGACCCCAAGCGGTTGCCAAGCGCCGTCGTTTTTGATCAACTTCCCTTCCGGGAGGCTGCGGAGATGACCTACTACGGGGCCAACGTCATTCACCCGAAAACCATTAAGCCACTGGCAAACCGGCAGATTCCGCTTTTCGTCAGGAGTTTTGCTCAACCCGATTTACCGGGTACCCGAATCCGCGAGGGCCGGGTGGATTTCCTGCCGCCATTGATCGTATTCAAGGACAACCAATGCCTGATTTCCTGTAAGGTAACCGACTACTCATTCGTGACGGAGGAGCAATTGGGGTTTGTCTTCTCGGTATTGTCGCGGCTGGGCATCAAGATCAACCTCATGCAAAATTCGGCTATCAGTTTTTCATTTTGCACCGATTACGATGAGCAAAAAGTAACTCGCCTCATTGAAGAACTCAGCCAACAGTTTGAAGTATATTACAACACCCCTCTAACGCTGATTACTGTAAAGAACTACGATGCCGCCACACAGGCGAAATACCAGCGCATGCCGGGGCTGGTGTTAGAGCAATCTTCGCGCTCTACCTTGCAGGTGTTGGTGAGGGGGCTTTAGCCCGACCGGTGCAATGGTTGCATCAACATTTTTCTCAAAAGATTTTGACTTGCTAATCTCCTTTTGGAACGACTTTCTGATTGATGATTACGGTGACCCCAGAGACGTCACCAGCATCAACCGCATGAAGCCATTTTATCTAAAAAGTAACGATCCTTTGGTCGATCCATTTAATGCTATTTATGATCCTGGCTTAAATCCTGCTGAAGGAAATTTTCAGCACACCCTTTATATTCGTCACTCCGATCAAACGAAGTCGTTAGACCATTACACTATCCAAATAGGCGCCACAGCGTCTGATTTTTTCCGATATCAGTTCCTTGAAAGCTTACAAGCGCCCCGACAGCTTTGGTCGTGTACGTATGCTTTTAGCAAAGCATACGATGCGTATGTACGCGCGCAGTTGGTTGACTTCATTGCGAATGATTTAAACAGTGTTCGCAATCCGTTAAGTGGCCCGGTTAAAATTCCAGGTAACGTAAAAGGTGGTACCGGCATCTTTGCGGCATATAGCGTAACAATTCTGCCGCTCAGAGGCAATAAGTGTCGGCCATGAAAAATCTGTTTTTATTGTTGAGCCTGATCAGCGTAACAGGCGTATGCCAACGAAGCAAAACGATAAACGGGTATGTGCGAGACGGCGTTACCGGGAAACCATTGGCGGACGCAAACATTTTCATGAAAAGCGAGAATACTGGCACTACATCTGATCCGAATGGATTCTTTGAATTGCTGGTGTCAACAGATTCATGCCGGTTACTGATCAGTTTTGTTGGATACTCCGCTAAGCAGATAACTCTCGCACCACCCATGGATGTGCCGATACACGTTGAATTGTATCCTGAAGATAAATTATTGGCGGAGGTAGAGGTTATGGGTACCCGCGAGTTGCGCCTTGGAAATGGCCAGGTAAGACAGTTGGATAAACAGACTGTACAAAACACTGCGATGCTATTGAGCATTCCGGATGTAATGAAATCACTCCAGATTTTCCCAGGTGTTTTACCGGGAAACGAAGGCTTTGCAGCTGTAAATGTCCGAGGTGGTAGTATGGATCAGAACTTGATTCTTCTGGAAGAAATTCCGGTGTATAACTTCAGCCATTTGGCAGGCTTCCTTTCATCGTTTGATTCACAAATCGTTGACGAAACTTCAATCGTCATGTCAGGAATTCCGGCGCGGTATGGCGAGCGACTCTCCTCGGTAATTGATTGCCGGATAAGGCAAGGCAACGCACAGCAGTTGGCTGGCTCTTGGGCGATCAGCCCGCTCGTGGGACAGTTTACGCTAGAAGGTCCGGTAAAAAAGAATAAATCTTCTTTTCTCGTTTCGGGTAGGCGAAGTTGGCTTGATGCGGTGCTTAATGCAATCAGCACGGATAATCCACTAAAGCTAAATTTCAGTGACTTTTATTTTCGGTGGGACTATTCGCTTCATGCCGCCAATAAAATTGATATGGGTTTTTTTTCTGTCTCGGATAGACTTTACAGCGAAAGATCTTTTGGAGAATCTGCGTACCAGGTGAGTTGGGGAAACAGTGCCGCCAGCGTGCGCTGGCGGGCAAGCCTTAGTAAAAAGCTGACGGCAACCTACCAAGTGTATATCTCAAACTTCAACTTTCGGCAGCGGTTTGAGTTCTCCGACGCGGGTGCCACCGAAATTCAAAGTGTTCGATCTTCGATTACGGATAACACTTTGAAAGCCAACTTTGACTATGCCCACCGACCGAATCAGCGACTACGCTTTGGCTTGCACGCCTCATTTTTGGAGTTTAGGCCGGAGATAAGAGAATTCCGGCTTCAAAACAATGCCGCAGACAGAGACCTCCCCGCAGCACCCGGTTATGCCGGGAGCACAGTGAGCACCTTCGCTGAAAATGAACTGCGTTTTAACAAAAAAGTGTCGGCCAATTTCGGCATTCGTAACTCCCTCTACCTCGTTACTGGCAGATCGTATAATATCGTACAGCCACGGGGTCTGTTGGTGCTACGATACCAGAAAAACTCAACATTGAAACTGTCGTTCGATCATTTATCTCAGTTTGTTCACCTCTTAACAAACTCCTCTATTAGTCTGCCGGTTGATCTTTGGGTACCCAGTACACAGCTAACTCGACCGGCGGTTTGCCGCCAAATCGCTGTAGGTAGTTTTCACAAATCAGATGATGATAAATTTGAATGGTCTGTATCTGCGTATCATAAGCTAATGAAAAACCTAATTGAGTATCGCGATGGTGCCAATTTTGTAAGCTCGTTTGATAACTGGGAAGATAAAATAGTTTACGGCAGGGGTAGGGCCTACGGTATCGAAGTAATGGCGAAAAAGAATCGTGGGCGTCTCACCGGTTCGGTGGCTTACACACTTTCCAAATCCGAGCGAACGTTTGCCGACATAAACGATGGCCATCCCTTTCCCTTTAAATATGACAGAAGGCATAATGTTTTTCTTAACTCAAATTGGGCAATCTCAAAACTCAAAAACCTTTCTTTGATTTTTGTTTTGGCCAACGGTTCGTGGCTCACACTACCTGAAGGTTTTCAGCAAGGCATACTTCCTCCCAATTATCAGTTCACTTCAAGGTATCTTAACGGTAACGCCCCAAACGATTTCTCCCCGCTGGAACTGATCTCGAATCGAAATAACTTTCAAATGCCGTTGTACCATCGCTTAGATATAAATTACACCACCACAAAGAAAACAAAGCGAGATAATCTGCGTAGTTGGATCTTCTCCATCTATAATCTATATAACCGACAAAACCCTTTTGTAATATTTGAGCAGCAGGGTAAAATCAAACAAACAACGCTATTCCCGATCATTCCGTCTATTAGCTATAAGCTGGAGTTCTGACTACCGATTACTGCTTGGTCGCACTTGCTAACGGTAAACTAGAATATTCAAAAATCGAGATGAATAGAGGCAGACTAGAACTCAAATGAATAATGAATATGCAATTGCGAGTTGCCCAAAAAGGTGTTGAAACTTGTCCCACTTGAGGTCTACTCCTCCTATTTTGTAACCCCACACAAATCTGACAGGTCTTTTGCGAAACTGACCTGTCAGATTTGAAATAATTTCTTTGCCTTCGATGGCGCCCTAACCCTTTTTGGATTTCCTATCCTCCACCACATACGCCAGCAGCAAACCTAAGCCACCGAAGATAAAGAGCATGGAGAAATAGCCGACTTCTTCCATATCGTAGGTTCGGTCGAGGGCATAGCCGATGAGTAAGCCCAGCCCGGCGCCTACGAGCAGAAATCCTGCGCGCAGAGGGCCGCTGGTGGAGCGCTCTTTTTTAAGAAAGAGGTCAGGGCTGAGTCCTTTATCAATGATGGCCATCCGTTCGATGTTTTCGTACTTGCGGACGTAGGCGATCATCACAAACGCACTGAGGGTGATGATGATCGGTAACATAATCGCCAAAATCGGGATGATAACTGGTTCTTCGTTCATAATTGTGTTGTTTTGTTGCTTTGACGCGGGCGTGAGCGGCGCGGTTACACGCGGTGGATAAAATAGTTTTGCATCGCTGCCCGGCCTTGAAAATCCGGTGGCGTTGGTGGCAGGTTTTTGCGTGAGCGATAGGAGCGGATACCCCGCAGGGGCCACGCCGCGGGCGTGGTCCCGAGGAGTAGCAGCGGATAGCGCGACCCCCGCGGTGGTGTGGGGGTGTTTTGCACCGGAACGGTGTAGCACACCCGCGTAGGGCCGCGGGGACACGCCCAAAAAAAATTTCTGCCGGAATGCTGTAACTTGAACTCAATACCAAGCGTCCAAAGGCCGTGATTTCAGAAAAGCAGGAAACCGAATGGATTGACCGTGTGCTGGCGGGCGATACGCGCGCGTATGCAGAGTTGGTGGATGGGTATAAGCGGTTTGCGTTTACGATTGCGCTGAAGGTGGTGGAAAACCGGGCTGATGCGGAAGAGGTTGCGCAGGACAGTTTTATAAAAGCGTATCAGGGCCTGCGCCACTTTAACCGGCAGTCGCGCTTCAGTACGTGGTTATACCGCATTGTATTTAACACGGCGGTGAGTTTTAAGCGTACGCATAAGCGGGTTTTTTCCGGCATCGAGAAAGTGGAGGTGGCCGATGGATATTCCGTGCAGGGCCATTTGCAGGTGCAAGACCAGACCCGCTTTATCCAACGGGCTTTGGACCACCTGAACGAGGCAGATCGGCTGGCCGTGCAGTTGTACTACATCAAAGAGTTTTCAGTAGAAGAGGTGGCCCAGCTGATGGGACAAAACGAGAACACGGTGAAGGTGCGCATCCACCGTGCGCGCCTCCGCCTGGGCAACGAATTGCAGCGCATATTAAAAGGGGAAGCTATAACTTTATGAAGATGCACGAAACGGATTGGGATGAGCGCATGCAAAAATTTCTGGATGGCGAACTGGACGCGGCTGACGTGCGGGCGCTGCTCGAAGCTGCTCAACGCGATGTGGTGCTGGCGGCGAAGCTCAACGCAATGAAATCGGTACATCAATACCTGGGCAGGAGTGTGTTAGAAAGTCCTTCGGCCGGTTTTACACAGCGGATGATGGCCCGTTTAGAGCATTTGCCACATACGGTGCGCCACTCTCCCCGTAACGGGCTGCTGTTGCTAATGGGGGTGCTGGTGGCTTGTACGGTACTCATCCTGATACTCGGCCATGAAGCATTGCCCGGTGGTACCCTCCGAATGGATACATCCCGCTTGCCTCTACCCGATGTAAACATTCACCTCACCGTAAACCTGAAATGGGTTATCAACGGGCTAATCCTGGTGAATCTGGCGCTGGGCTTTCTCGTGCTTGACCGCACGGTGCTGAGGCCATTTTTTGAGCGGCGGGCCGGAGGCTCGGTTTATTAAGTAGTCCCGCCCAGAATCGAACTGGGATCAAAAGTTTAGGAAACTTCTATTCTATCCGTTGAACTACGGGACCAGGTGGGTGGCGTGGTTGCGGCTCAAATATAGGAGGTTGGTGGCAAAGAGACAGGCATAGGCGCACTGATTTCAGGCTAACCAGGCTGCCGATCCTCAATCCTTCTCCAGAAAGGGATAGCGATAGTCAGTCGGGGGTACGAGTGTTTCTTTGATCGACCGCATCGACACCCAGCGCATGAGGTTTACTTTTGCCCCCGCCTTGTCGTTTGATCCTGATCCCCTCGCTCCGCCGAACGGCTGCTGCCCGACTACAGCACCGGTTGGTTTGTCGTTGATGTAGAAATTGCCGGCTGCATTTTCCAGTTTTTGGGTGGCCATTTCAATCGCGTATCGGTCGCGCGCAAATATCGACCCGGTGAGGGCGTAGGGGGACGTTTGATCTACCCGTTCCAGCGTCTGCTCGAAATTTTCACTGTGGTACACGTAAATAGTAACGACCGGGCCGAAGATTTCTTCGCACATGGTGAGCGAGGAAGGATCTTGGGTAAGGATAACCGTTGGTTCGATGAAATAGCCCCGGGATTTATCGTACCGCCCCCCGGCAATGATTTCGTTCATTGGGTTTTTGCGAGCCTGCTCAATATAGGATGTGATGGAGGTAAATGCTTTCTCGTCAATTACAGCATTGATGAAGTGGGTAAAGTCTTCGGGGCCGCCCATTTTCATGGAAGCCAGATCAGCGAGCAGCAGCGACTTTACTTCAGGCCACAGGTTTGAGGGAATATAGCAGCGGGATGCCGCAGAACACTTTTGCCCCTGGTACTCAAATGCG
>VYLK01000615.1_pt1 | contig 10692 bp, 9 predicted proteins | sample 5114321 | NCBI WGS metagenome assembly VYLK01 (sample SAMN12291792, study PRJNA351875) | freshwater metagenome | isolation source: freshwater lake | place: USA: Michigan, MSU2 Lake | collected 2011-08-16
CGCGTGCGCGGCCAGCGGCGGCGCGGGGGCCTGGGTGGCGAGGTCGGTGCCCAGCACCGCCAGCCCGGGCGCGAAGGCCAGCAGGGCCACCGTGCCGCCGAGAAAGTGCACGGGCGTGGCCTCGCTGCCGGCCGGGCCGTTGAACATCACCGCCGCGGCATACAGATGCACGGCCAGCCCGCAGGCCACCACCGGCCAGGTGGCCTGTTCGGGCATCAGCAGGCCTGCGCTCCAGGCCACGAGGCTGGCCAGCGCCAGCAGGCCGGCGTCCACGCCCCAGTGCCCAGGCCAATGCTGACGCGCATGGAAACGCCGCAGCCCCATCAGCGTGACCAGCGGCCACTGCAACAGCAGCGGCGGCGCCAGCGCCACCGCCCAGGGCTCGGGCGCCAGCGCGGCGCAGGCCGCACCGGCCGTGGTGAGCCACATCGCCACCAACCACCACCACCAGCCGGGGTAGCGGTCTCGGCGCAGGCCGAAAGCGGTGAGCGAGGCCGCCGCTGCGGCCAGGGCCAGGGTCGCGAACAGCAGGAGGTCGATGGAGGCCGGCATGGTGGCCGCCATTGTCTTCAGGCGGCCTCGTCGAAGTGGTGCCCGAAAGGGGGCGCATTGCAACGCTTTGCTACCGCGCGCGAAGCGCTTGGTTACCATCCCCGGCTGTTTGTGAGCTGAGGAGTTGCCGGCATGGGCATGGACGTGGTGGACTACGAGATCAAGGGCGCCGAGATGCAGTTCGTGGAGGTCGAGCTCGACCCCGGCGAAGCGGCGGTGGGCGAGGCCGGCAGCATGTTCTTCATGGACGCCGGCATCGGCATGGACACCGTCTTCGGCGACGGCAGCAACCAGACGGGCGGCTTCTTCGGCAAGCTGCTCGGCGCGGGCAAGCGCTTGGTGACGGGCGAATCGCTCTTCACCACCGTCTACACCAACAACGGCAGCAGCAAGCAGCGCGTCGCCTTCGGCGCGCCCTATCCGGGCAAGATCCTGCCCATGGACCTGCGCCAGCTCGGCGGCATGCTCATCTGCCAGAAAGATTCGTTCCTGTGCGCGGCTCGCGGCGTGTCGCTGGGCATCGCGCTGCAGCAGAAGCTGAGCACCGGTTTCTTCGGCGGCGAAGGTTTCATCATGCAGAAGCTCGAAGGCGACGGCCTGGCCTTCGTGCATGCCGGCGGCACCGTGGTGCGGCGCGAGATGCAGCCGGGCCAGACCCTGCTGGTGGACACCGGCTGCGTGGTGGCCTACACGCCCAACGTGAGCTTCGAGATCCAGTACGTTGGCAAGATCAAGACCGCGCTTTTCGGCGGCGAGGGCCTGTTCTTCGCGAAGCTCACCGGCCCGGGCACCGTGTGGCTGCAGAGCCTGCCCTTCAGCCGCCTGGCCAGCCGCGTGTTCGCGGCCGCGCCGCAGGCCGGCGGGCGGCGTGAAGAAAGCGCGCTGGGCGGCCTGGCCGTCGGGGGCGGGCTGCTCGGAGGCATTCTGGGCGGCGACGACGAGTGAGCACCTTCAACCGGCGTGCCGCTGTCGGCGGTTTCGGCGCTCTGTCTGTGCTGGCCTGGGCGGCCCCCCGGGCGTTGGCGAGCACCCCACCCGCCCGGCGGCCCATCTTCGTGCTGAACTCGCAAGACGCGGATGTCAGCATCATCGACCCGGTGACCTACACCGTCGTCAAGCGCGTGCCCACCGGCAAGGAGCCGCACCACCTCTACCTGGCGCCTGACGAGAAGACGCTCATCGTCGCCAACGCCGTTGGCAACACGCTGACCTTCATCGACCCCACGAATGGCAACGTGCTGCGCACGCTGACCGACGTGGTGGACCCCTACCACCTGCGCTTCTCGCCCGACATGCAGTGGTTCGTGACGGCGGCCAACCGTCTGAACCACGTCGACATCTACCGTTGGCAGGGCGCGCAAGCGGCGCAGCCCCTGCAACTCGTCAAGCGCATCGAGGCGCCGCGCACGCCCAGCCACCTGTCCATCGACAGCAAGAGCCGCACGGTCTATGCCTCGATGCAGGACAGCGACGAACTCATGGCCATCGACCTGGCAACGCAGGCCGTGCGCTGGAAGGTGCCGGTGGGCAAGATGCCGGCCGATGTCTTCCTGACCGCCGACGACCGCACGCTGCTGGTGGGCTTGACAGGCGACAGCGTCGTGGAGGCTTACGACGTGAGCGGGCCGCAGCCCAAGCTCATCAAGCGCATCCCGACGGGCAAGGGCGCGCACGCCTTCCGCGCGCGCGGCGACAAGCGCCATGTGTTCGTGAGCAACCGCGTGGCCAACACCATCAGCCTGATCGACACGCAGACGCTGGCCGTGGTGGCCGAGTACCCCGCGCCCGGCGGCCCCGACTGCATGGAGATGCTGAACGACAACCGCACGCTGCTGGTGACTTCGCGCTGGGCGCGCAAGCTCACCTTCATCGACATCCAGACGCGGCAGGTGGTCAAGCAGGTGCCGGTGGGCCGTTCGCCGCACGGCGTTTGGACGCTGGACCATGCGCCGCGGCAATAGCGCGGGCTCGATGCTGCTGGCGGCGCTGGCCCTGCTGGCGCCGGTGGGCTTGTCTGCAGCCGAGGGCCGAGCCTGCACCAAGCCGGTTTACCTGAGCTTCGACACCGGCCACATGGGCGTGGCGCCGCTGGTGGCGCAGGTGCTGAATCGCCACGGCGTGAAGGTGACCTTCTTCCTCGCCAACGAGCGCACCCTGAACGGCGGCAGCAGCCTCGACGCGCAATGGGCACCCTGGTGGCGCGAGCGCGCCGCCGAGGGCCACGCCTTCGGCAGCCACACCTGGGACCACGACAGCTGGCTGGCCGACCTGCCCGGCGGCGCCCTGCGCGTCAAGCCTTCGCAAGGGCACCAGGCCGGCCGCGTGCGCACGCTCTCGCCCGAGGCCTACTGCGCCGAGCTGGCCAAGCCGGCGGAACGTTTTGCCGAGATGACCGGCCAGCGCATGGGCGCCATCTTCCGCGCGCCTGGCGGCAAGACCTCGCCCGCGTTGCTGAAGGCGGCTGCCGCCTGCGGCTGGCAGCACGTGGGCTGGGCGCCGGCGGGTTTTCTGGGCGATGAACTGCCGAGCGATCGCTACCCCAACGCGCAGCTGTTGGCGCGTGCGCTGCGCGACATCCGCGCGGGGGATGTGCTGGTCGCCCACCTGGGCATCTGGTCGCGGCAAGAGGCCTGGGCGCCGGCGGTGCTGGAGCCGCTGATCACGGGCCTGCAGGCCCGTGGCCTGTGTTTTGCAACGCTGCGTGAACATCCGAAGCTGGGTGCGGCCGCCCGCACGCCGAAATGACGTTTTCGCCGACATGGATACCTTGATCGACCTTTTCGGCCAAGCCCAGCAGTTGCTCTTCGAGCACGTGATGCAGCCCCTGCTCTTTGGCCTGGGCGCGGGCAACCTGCTCGAAGACGGCTTCCAGGCCACCGGCTGGCTGCTGGTGGGGCTGCTGCAGATCGCCGTGATGCTGGGGGTCTTGCGCACGCTGGAGCGCTGGCGCCCGGTGGAGCCGGTGAGCGACCGCGCAGCCGTGCGCACCGACATCGTCTACACGCTGGTGCACCGGCTGGGCCTGTTCCGCGTGGCCTTGTTCTTCACGCTCGACCCGCTGTGGTCCGATCTCTTCGGCCGCCTGCGCGTGGCCGGCCTGCCCAGCTTTCAGCTCGACCAGCTCTGGCCCGGTGTCACCGATGGCGCCTGGGTGAGCTTCCTGCTCTACCTGCTGGTCTTCGATTTCGTCGACTACGTGCTGCACCGCGCGCAGCACCGCTACGCCTGGTGGTGGCAGCTGCACGCCGTGCACCACAGCCAGCGCCAGATGACGATGTGGAGCGACAACCGCAACCACCTGCTCGACGACGTGCTGCGCGACAGCGTCTTCGTGCTCGTGGCACTGCTCATCGGCGTGGGGCCGGGGCAGTTCGTCGCGCTGGTGGCGGTGACGCAGCTCATCGAGAGCCTCTCGCACGCCAACCTGCGCCTGGGCTTCGGGCCGGTGCTGGGCCGGGTGCTGGTCAGCCCGCGTTTCCACCGTGCGCACCACGCCATCGGCGCCGAGCATGCGGCCACCACCGCCGGTGGCCACAACTTCGCGGTGCTCTTCCCGGTGTGGGACGTGCTCTTCCGCACCGCACGTTTCGACCTGGGCCACGAGCCCACGGGCCTGGCCGACCAGCTGCAAGGCCGCGACTACGGCCGCGGCTTCTGGGCCCAGCAGTGGCTGGGGCTGCGGCGCATGGTCGGGCGCGGCTGAAGGCTCGCAGCCGCATGAACAACTTCTTCGACAGCTTCTGGCGCGCCGCCGCCTACTGCCTGCACCCGCGCGTGGTGCTGTGGTCGCTGCTGCCGCTGCTGCTGGCTGCCGGCGGCGTGGCGCTGCTGGGCTATGCCTACTGGGAAAGCGCCGTCGACGGCGTGCGCCGCGCGATGGAGCAATGGGCGCTGATCACCGCTGCGCTCGATTGGCTGGACAGCATCGGCGCCAACCGCCTGCGGGCCGTGCTGGCGCCGATGGTGGTGGTGGGCCTCTCGGTGCCGGTGGTGGTGGTGGTTACGCTGCTGCTGGTGGCCGTGCTGCTGACGCCGGCCGTGGTGCACACCGTGGCCGTGCGGCGCTTTCCGCTGCTGGAAAAGCGCCAGGGCGCGAGCTGGTGGCAGAGCCTGGCCTGGTCGGCCGGTTGCACGCTGGCGGCGCTGGCCGCGCTGGTCTTGAGCGTGCCGCTGTGGTTCGTGCCGCCGCTGGTGCTGGTGCTGCCGCCACTGATCTGGGGCTGGCTGACCTGCCGCGTCTTCGCCTTCGACGTGCTGGCCGCACACGCCACGCCGGCCGAGCGCCGCTTCATCCTGCGCCACCGCCGCTGGCCGCTGCTGGCCATGGGGCTGGCCTGCGGCGTGTTCGGCGCGCTGCCCACGCTGGTGTGGGCCGGTGGTGCCGCGGCGCTGATGCTGGCGCCGGTGCTGGTGCTGGTGTCGGTGTGGCTCTACACGCTGGTGTTCTCTTTCGCGGCCTGCTGGTTCGCGCACTACGCGCTGGCCGAGCTGCAGGTGCTGCGCAGCGCGCAGACGCACGCCCACGCAGCCGTGCTGCCCCTGCCCAGTGCCGAAACCGCAGCGCCGCTGCCCGCCCCGGAGCCCCCGTCCGCATGAACCCGAGCCTGAAGCCTTCGTCCATCGGCATCGTCATCGTCGGCGACGAGATCCTCTCCGGCAAACGCCAGGACAAGCACCTGGCCAAGTGCATCGAGCTGCTGGCCGCACGCGGCCTGATGCTGAGCTGGGCGCGTTACGTCGGTGACGACCGCCCGCGCATCACCGAGGCGCTGCAGTTCGCCTTCAACAGCGGTGACCTCGTCTTCAGCTGCGGCGGCATCGGCGCCACGCCTGACGATCACACGCGCCAGTGCGCAGCCGCGGCGCTGGGCGTGGAGCTCGCCCTGCACCCGCAGGCGCGTGACCTCATCCTGGAGCGCATGCGCGACGTGGCCGCTGAACAAGGCCAGCCCTTCGAGCCCGAGCGCCCCGACAACCTGCACCGCCTGAACATGGGCGTGTTCCCGGTGGGTGCCGAGATCATTCCCAACCCTTACAACAAGATCGCCGGCTTCAGCGTGGGCCACGTGCACTTCCTGCCCGGCTTTCCGGTGATGGCCTGGCCGATGATGGAATGGGTGCTCGACACCCGCTACGCTGCGCTGCACGGCGGCGCGCGCACGGTGGAGCGCTCGGTCATCGTCTTCGGCGCGATGGAGGCCACGCTCACGCCGCTGATGGAAGCCATCGAGGCGCGTTTCGCCGGCATCAAGGTCTTCAGCCTGCCCAGCGTCGACCACCCCACCTACGGCCGCCACATCGAGCTCGGCGTGAAGGGCATCGGCGACCCGGCGGAGGCCTACGCGGCGTTGTGTGAAGGCCTGCGGGCCGCAGGTGCCCAGCTGGGCCCCGAATTGGTGCGCTGACTGTGCGCTCTTTATTGGTGCGCGATGCGCGAGCAAACGGCACCAGATGGGTGCCTTTTCGGCGGGCTTTCACGGTCTGACCCCCGGCACCCGGCGCCATGCACCGCGGTCGGCCGCGGGCATGCTTTCTGCTAAATTCATCTGCGCTTTGTTGGGGCTGATGGCCCCGCCATCCCCCGCACCCGCACGCATACCAATCCACGAGCCCCGCTAGGAGAGATCTGAATGGCAAAGACCGTTGCCGACGTGATGAAGATGGTGAAGGAAAACGAAATCAAGTTCGTTGACTTCCGCTTCACCGACACCCGCGGCAAGGAACAGCACGTTTCCGTGCCTGTGTCCGCTTTCAGCGAAGACAAGTTCGAGTCCGGCCACGCCTTCGACGGTTCGTCCATCGCCGGCTGGAAGGGCATCGAGGCTTCGGACATGCAGCTGATGCCCGACCCGAACACCGCCAACATCGACCCCTTCTTCGAAGAGCCCACGCTGATCCTGACCTGCGACGTCATCGATCCGGCCGACGGCAAGCCCTACGAGCGCGACCCGCGCAGCCTGGCCAAGCGCGCCGAGGCCTACATGAAGAGCACCGGCCTGGGCGACACCGCCTACTTCGGCCCGGAACCCGAGTTCTTCGTCTTCGACGGCGTGCGCTGGAAGAACGACATGTCGGGCTGCTTCGTGAAGATCGATTCCGAAGAAGCTGCGTGGAACACCGACAAGGAATTCGAAGGCGGCAACATGGGCCACCGCCCGGCCGTCAAGGGCGGCTACTTCCCGGTGCCCCCGGTCGACAGCTTCCAGGACATGCGCTCGGAGATGTGCCTGATCCTCGAATCGGTCGGCATCCCCGTCGAAGTGCACCACCACGAAGTGGCCAACGCCGGCCAGCTGGAGATCGGCACCAAGTTCAGCACGCTGATCCAGCGCGCCGACTGGGTGCAGTTGCAGAAGTACATCATCCACAACGTGGCCCACGCCTACGGCAAGACGGCCACCTTCATGCCCAAGCCTATCGTCGGCGACAACGGCAGCGGCATGCACGTGCACCAGAGCGTGTGGAAGGACGGCGTCAACCTGTTCGCCGGTGACGGCTACGCCGGCCTGAGCGAGTTCGCGCTGTACTACATCGGCGGCATCATCAAGCACGCCCGCGCGCTGAACGCCATCACCAACCCGGGTACGAACTCGTACAAGCGTCTGGTGCCGGGCTTCGAAGCCCCGGTGAAGCTGGCCTACTCGGCCAAGAACCGTTCGGCCTCGATCCGCATCCCCTACGTGGCCAACCCCAAGGGCCGCCGCGTGGAAGCGCGTTTCCCCGATCCCCTGATGAACCCCTACCTGGGCTTCAGCGCGCTGCTGATGGCCGGCCTGGACGGCGTGGAGAACAAGATCCACCCGGGCGAGGCTGCCACCAAGGACCTCTACCACCTGCCGCCGGAAGAAGACGCGAAGATCCCGACCGTCTGCGCCAGCCTGGAGCAGGCGCTGGAATACCTGGACAAGGGCCGCGGCTTCCTGACCAAGGGCGGCGTTTTCACCGATGCCTACATCGACGCCTACATCGACCTGAAGATGCAGGAAGTGACGCGCTTCCGCATGGCCGCACACCCGGTCGAGTTCGACATGTACTACTCGCTGTGAGCGCGGGCGGCCCCGGCCGCCGCGCTGCACCGCACAAGGCGGGCCCTGCGGGGCCCGCTTTTTTGTGCCCGGCTGTTTTTGCCGTGCTGCTCGTGGGTTTGCCGGGCATGGGGCTGCGCCACAATCGCGCCCCATGAGCCTGCCTTCCTCGCTTGCCCGCCGCCTGTGGCCCGCATGGGTGCTGCTGGTTTCTGCCACCGCGCTGCACGCGCAGGACAAGACGGTGTACCGCTGCCCAGGCCCGCCGGTGCTCTACACCGATGCGATGTCGCCGCAAGAGGCCAAGGAAAAGGGCTGCCGCGCCATCGAGGGCACGCCGGTCACGGTGATTCCCGCGCCGCGGCCCCGCGCACCGGCTGCGACCACGGCCTCCAGCCCCGGCGCCCGCCCGGGTGATGCCCGCGTCGACCCCGCCGAGCAGCGCGCGCGCGACAGCGATGCCCGCCGCATCCTGGGCGAGGAACTGCGCCGCGAAGAAGATCGCTTGGCGACGATGAAGCGCGAGTTCAACAACGGCGAACCCGAGCGCCGCGGCGACGAGCGCAATTTCGCGAAGTACCAGGAGCGTGTGGCCGAGATGCGCGCGGCCATCACGCGCAAGGAAGCCGATGTCGCCGCGCTGAAGCGCGAACTCGCCAAGCTGAGCCCGTGAAGGGCGGCGCGCGCAAGGCACCTGCACCCGCGGCGCCGCCGGTGGCCGTAGCGCCTGCCTCGCCCGCCACGGCAGCCACCGCTGCAGCCTTCGCGGCCTTCGCCGCCTTCGACCAGCTGGCCACCATGGTGGCGCTGGTCGGCCCCGACGGCCACTGCCTGCAGGCCAACTCGGCCCTCGAGAACCTGATGGGCATCTCGCGCCGCACGCTGATGCGCAGCAACCTCATCGACTGGCTGGCCGACCCCACGCAGCTGCGCGAGACCCTGCACCTGGTGGCGCGCAACGAGGTGGCCACCAGCCGCTTCGACGCGCTGCTGCACCGCCAGCCCGCCGGCAGCGCCGAACTGCCGGTGCACGTGATCGTCAACCAGACCGACTGGCCCGGCTGCGTGCTGGTGGAGCTGATCGTCATCGAGCAGCAGATCCGGCTCGATCGCGAAGAGCGCACGCACGGCCTGGCGCAGGCCAACAAGGAGCTGGTGCGCAACCTCGCGCACGAGATCAAGAACCCGCTGGGCGGCATCCGCGGCGCGGCGCAGCTGCTGGCGATGGAGGTCACCTCGAAGGAGCTGACCGAGTACACCCAGGTCATCATCCACGAGGCTGACCGCCTGCAGGCCCTGGTCGACCGCCTGCTGGCCCCGCACCGGCGCCCGCACGTGGTGGCCGACGTCAACATCCACGAGGTCTGCGAGCGCGTGCGCAGCCTCATCCAGGCCGAGTTCCCGCGCGGGCTGGAGGTCGTGCGCGACTACGACGCCAGCATCCCCGAGTTCCGCGGCGACCGCGAGCAACTCATCCAGGCCGTGCTGAACATCGCGCAGAACGCCACCCAGGCGCTGGCCAGCAGCGCGCCGGCAGAGGTGGTGGATTCGCCGTACCACGGGCGCATCGCCCGGGGGGACGCCCAACTGGTGTTGCGCACGCGTGTGGCGCGGCAGGTCACCTTCGGCCGCCAGCGCTTCCGCTTGGCATTGGAATTGCATATCGAGGACAACGGGCCGGGCGTGCCCGAGGACATCCGTGACCGCATCTTCCACCCGCTCGTTTCCGGGCGTGAAGGCGGTTCCGGCCTCGGGCTGACGCTGGCGCAGACCTTCGTGCAGCAACACCAGGGCACGATCGAATGCGACAGCGTGCCGGGCCGCACGGTGTTCAAGATCCTGATTCCTCTGCCTTGAAGGGCGCCTTGCGGCGCAGCCCACCCGCATGAAACCCATCTGGGTCGTCGACGACGACCAATCCATCCGATTCGTGCTGGAGAAGGCGCTGGCCCGCGAGCAGTTCAGCGTGCGCACCTTCAGCAACCCGCGTGAAGTGGTCAAGGCGCTCGACGACGACGCGCCGCAGGTGCTGGTGAGCGACATCCGCATGCCCGGCGGCAGCGGCATCGACCTGCTCACCACCGTGAAGGCGCGCCACCCAGGGCTGCCCGTCATCATCATGACGGCCTACAGCGACCTCGACAGCGCCGTCAGCGCTTTCCAGGGTGGCGCCTTCGAGTACCTGCCCAAGCCCTTCGATCTGAACACCGCGGTCGAGCTCATCCGCCGCGCGGTGGAAGAGAGCCTGCGCGAAGAGGTGGCCGAGGCCACGCCCGTGCAGGCGCCCGAGATGCTGGGCCAGGCACCGGCGATGCAGGACGTCTTCCGCGCCATCGGCCGGCTGAGCCAGAGCAACGTGACGGTGATGATCACCGGCGAAAGCGGCACCGGCAAGGAGCTGGTGGCGCGTGCGCTGCACAAGCACAGCCCGCGGGCGCAGGGGCCCTTCGTCGCCATCAACACGGCGGCGATCCCGAAGGACCTTCTCGAAAGCGAGCTGTTCGGCCACGAGCGCGGCGCCTTCACCGGCGCACAGACCACGCGCCGCGGCCGCTTCGAGCAGGCGGACGGCGGCACGCTGTTCCTCGACGAGATCGGCGACATGCCTTTCGACCTGCAGACGCGCCTGCTGCGCGTGCTGAGCGACGGGCAGTTCTACCGCGTGGGCGGCCACCAGCCGCTGAAGAGCAACGTGCGCGTGATCGCCGCCACGCACCAGAACCTGGAAGACCGCGTGCGCCAGGGTGTGTTCCGCGAAGACCTCTTCCACCGCCTCAACGTCATCCGCCTGCGCCTGCCGGCGCTGCGCGAGCGGCGCGAAGACATCCCCATGCTCACGCGCTTTTTCCTCGGCAAGAGCGCGCGCGAGCTCGGCGTGGAGGCCAAGCGCATCACCGAGGCTGCGCTCGAGCGCCTGGCGGCGTTTGATTTCCCCGGCAACGTGCGCCAGCTGGAGAACGTGTGCCACTGGCTCACCGTGATGGCCCCGGCCCAGGTGGTGGAGCCGAAAGACCTGCCGCCCGAACTGAGTGCCACGGCAGCTGGCGCCAGCCCGGTGGTGGCGCCCGCGGCCGACAGCGGTGCGGCCGTGCCCGCAGCGGCACCGGCCGGCAGC
>VYLK01000989.1_pt1 | contig 10692 bp, 10 predicted proteins | sample 5114321 | NCBI WGS metagenome assembly VYLK01 (sample SAMN12291792, study PRJNA351875) | freshwater metagenome | isolation source: freshwater lake | place: USA: Michigan, MSU2 Lake | collected 2011-08-16
GTGATCACGTACGGGCGATACCCATTCCTCGACTGGCTGGTATCGCTCAAGGCAGATGACGAAACCCTGATCGATTCCTGCATACAGCAAGTGCACCTCGGGCACCTCGCTCACCGGCGGCTTTCTGAACTGAGTGACGGGCAATTGCAGATGGCCATGATCGGCCGCGCACTTGCGCAATCTACCCCGGTGTTGCTCCTGGATGAACCGACGGCCCATCTGGACTTGAATAATCGTGTGGAGATCATGAACCTGCTACGCAAACTCGCCCGCGAAAACGGCAAGGCCATTGTTGTGGCTACGCATGAGCTTGATCTGGCACTTCAAACGGCCGACCGGATCTGGCTGGCACACGGAAAAGGTGTTGTGCAGGGAATACCCGAAGATCTGGTACTGAATGGATCCTTTGATGAGATCTTTCAGCTCAAGGGCTTTAACCTTAAGACCGGTAAAGTGTACCACGAGCCATTCCGAAAGAAACAGATTCACCTGGTTGGAACCGGCTATCAGTATCTCTGGACGAAAAACGCGCTGGAGCGCGAGGGGTTCGAAATCAGTTCCGGGGCTGTAGAAACAGTCCGCATCGACACGAATGGGTGGCACCGAGCGGATGGCTCAGCCTATGCCAGTCTCGAAGAGCTGATTGCAGCCCTAAAATAACCTTTCGCCAAATGTGCGAAATCCGGGCGCTCCACGAGCCATACGCCTCGCCTATAATGTGGTTCGCTGTGAGCGGAAAGAGTTTGCTGCTGCTTAGCGGCGAATTCGTTCCACGCCAAGGCCCGGCTGGTCGGAGCAAAACATGACGCCATCTTTCAGCACGAAGCCACCGGCTACTTCATCACGCCCAAGGTCAAGACTTCCGTCCAGATCAATATATTTTGTGTGGCTGCAGGCAAATGCCGCGTGTAAAGCAGCTGTGATGCTCACGATGCTCTCATCGTTGCAACCCCAAAAAAGATCCACTCCGGCCAGGGCAGCAACGTCAGCAATTCGCAGACCGGGTGTCACGCCACCGCACTTCATCAACTTGATGTTGAAGATACCGCTGGCACGCGGATGCTGAACTAACCTAAACGCATCGGCCGGACTGATCAGCGATTCGTCTGCTGCAATCACTTGCTTAACCTCTTCGGGTAACTGCCGCATGATATCGACCGCTTTCGCGGGAAGGGGCTGTTCGATCAGTTCCACATCCAGATGCCGGGTGCGGGTAAAGAAAGCGATGGTTTGCTCCCGGGTATAGCCCTGGTTGGCATCAATGCGGATGATAAATTTCTTGCCGAACCGCTCGCGCAACTTCACCACCCGCTCGATATCCTCCTCGAGGTCCTTTCCCAGTTTCACTTTCAGAATCTTGAAACCCTGCTTTCCGTAGTCTTCGGCTTCCCGGAGTGTATCTTCGACATTTTTGATGCCGATTGTATTGGATGTGGGCATCGAGTGAATTTTCTGGCCGAGAAATTTCACAAGCGGAACACCCAAAAAACGAGTGAATGCATCATGCAGGGCGATATCCAGTGCTGCCCGGGCGGCCGGATTTTTCGGAAACCGGGTTTGAACTTCCTCGCAAAGGGCTCCAAACTCACGGATATCTCGACCAATCAAAAACTCGAGATTGTTTTCCTGCAGTGCCTCGAGTGTTTGATTGAGGTTTTCACCTACCACATATTCACTTGGATTTCCTGATCCGATACCGCTGACTCCATTAGCCAGGGTGATTTCCACAAATGCATTCCGCACCTCATCAACCGTCTTGAAGGCAATGGTGTAGGGACGGAGATTGCCCAGATCGGACGACCAAACTTCAATGTTCTTTATTCTCATTTTGCGTAATTCTAAAGAGTGGTTCTTGACTTCTCGATCATCTGAGCGAACAGAGGAACGAGACTGGCAACACCGTCCTCAAGCGGAAGAATTGCCGGGATCCCCAATTCATTTGTATACTTGCCGGCAAGAGCCCGCGTTTCTGTTTCCGGCATTTTAGCCGTATTCAGTGTAATGGCAACAGTCTCAGCACCGTAACGCCTGATTAAATCAATTTCATCTTTCAGATCGGGAATGTATGCGGGATAAAACTCAAGGTCCTTGTACTGCTTTCTTGCCGGGTGGTGTTGCAACACGACTGCTCTGGCATCGGCTGAGACAATCCACTCCGATCCGGCTGGGCCGCTGGGATTTCGGAGTGCAGACTGCCCTTCAATAAAAATGATATCAGGTCTGGCTTCTTCCCAGCATTGTAAAATCGCATGCTCCATTTCGCCGGAAATGAAGTCGTTCAGGGTGCTGTCGAACACAAAACCGTAACGGGCTCCCTGCATCCATCCAGTCTGCCCGGTGTATATCATCTCTGCCCGGTAGCCGGCTTGCTGCATGGCTTGGGTAAGAAAGCGGGTTGTGGTACGCTTTCCCAAAGCGCAATCGGTACCAAGAACGGCGACCTTCGGACATTGCACCGTCTTAATTTTACCCGACCAGAAGTGCAAGTCTTTAAATTTCTTTGGCTTGCGCACGTCAATGATTTCCAGCCCACGTTGCATGGCCAGGTTGGCCAATTCGGGATGATCCGATACATAGTCGTGGAGACCGTTTACGATGCTCAGATCATGCTCCAGTGCCTCCTGCAAGATTACCCGCAGGGCATCCGGAATAACGCCACCTTTTGTGGCTACGCCAATCACACAATACTTCGCCACTAGTTTAGTGTGGGAGCGGAACTCGCTAAGCGAACCGTAGATCGGTATGTTCCGGTGATGGCCATCCAGCACCTCACCTGCATCTTTTCCGGCATGCCGGTTATCAATTACACCCAAAATATTGAAACGATCCGTACCGCGGATTAACCCGTGTGCAGTTTTTCCGTTGCTGGAGTCCAGATAGCCGGCGGTGAGGATGACAGCGTTACTTTTTTGCATAGGATAAAAAAAGAGGCGGCAAATTGACTGTTTCCAGCCAGATTTCAAACCTTATCGTTGCCGATCGTAGGATAATTTGAATCTCGTCAAGTCCGGCTTACGCGGACGGTGGCGTTTCTGCTCGTGGTCGTACACCACCCGCCCCAGCTCTTTCATAAACGGGAAACCCAGGGTACTGTATTCGTATTTGCCATCATTAAAAACACCGTCAGTATTGGTGTTGATGACGGCCGAAAGCATAAACTCAACGCCTTTATCCAGATCAACGATATACGCATTGTCGATCAGGTAGCCGTAGGCATCCCCCACTTTATTAAAAATTCGCAGCTGGGCTGGAATCCGGGCGCGGTCCTCACCAAACATCAAGAACTTGCAATAGGCATCGTAAAATGTGGTATCGCTGAAGTAGGGCGGATAGAGAGTCTCCGCCGGATACTGAGAAAGATATTGCAACAAAAACTCACGATCGCTTGGGGATAAATCAAATTGCTGTTGGAGAGGCATCGTTTCCGGGAAAAGAATGGAACGGAGCAGGCGCTGCTGCTCCTGCAACGGATAGAAATTCTTGTAGGTGAAGTTAAAGGGCTCTGGTATAAGCGAATCGCCCCGCAGGTAGCCGCTACCCCGTAAAGCCGGCGTTGATACTACGATGGAATCATTGATCTGCATCGGCTGCTGAAACAGCACGCGCTGCTGCTCATCCAAAAAACGAATCGCCTCGGTATGGCGATTTCGATCGGGCGATAGCGGTCGCTCCAGCCGATGAAGAATCCGCGCGAGATAGCCCTTGGCCCGCAGCTCGCCGTTGGTCTCACGCTGGCCCACAAATTCGTACAGCCGATTGAATGCATCATTGTCGCTCACCACCAGTATTTTTTTAGCGTACTGAGCTACCGATGGCCAACCGTTCTGTGCTGTTGTATCGCGGCGAACCGTTGACTGGCCCGGATAAACCGAATCCGACAACATGGTTGTATACTTGTCGACTCCGGGCAGGTTCAGGCGATTCAGTTTTTGGAAAGCCAGCAAAACCTGTGGCAGTTTTACGGTTGATGCTGGGTAGAAATAGCGCAAAGAATCGAAATTGAAATAGTAGCTGGTAAACTCCGGCCGGTTAGCCGAGTCGCGGTTGATCTGGGTGTAGATGACCTGGATCTCCCAATCATCACGATGATCGAGGTACCGTTGAAAAAAAGCCCGGTTTGATTTCATCAGGCTTTCCACGAGGTTCTCGTCTTCTTGTACTGCCTGACTGCAGGATGCCAGTCCAACAAATACGATCAATATTGCAAAACACCGCATACAAGATCTGTTGCAGCGAAGAACGCATTTCCCGAAGCGAAACGCAAGTACAGCAACAAACGAACTAGGTGCCAGATAGTGGTGTAGGCCACCCCAACTTGCTCAAAGAATCAAGCGCACCACCGGAAACATCCCAAAAGGTACATCGACCGGGCAATCATTACGCCGCGATACGCCACTTAGAGCCACACGATCTGCTGCCTTTCAGTTAACTTTGCCCCACATTTGCATGGAAACTATCGTCCGTCGTGACATCCGGAAACTCAAACTCGAAGAACTAAAAGCGTTCTTTGTTGACCGGGGAGAGAAACCATTTCGCGCCCACCAGGTGCATGAATGGCTTTGGCAAAAGTCTGCGAAAGATTTCGATCAAATGAGTAATCTTTCCCTCGAAACCAGGTTGATGCTGAAACAACATTTTGTGATCAATCACATTATGCAGTAAAACTTCATGATGGGTTGATTGTAGAGTCGGTACTGATCCCCACGGAAAAACGCATTACGGCTTGCGTATCCTCGCAGGTTGGATGCAGCCTGGATTGCAAATTTTGCGCTACCGCCCGGCTTAAGCGGATGCGCAACCTGAATGCTGATGAGATTTATGATCAGGTAGTTGCCATTCAGCAGCAGGCCGAACTTTTTTTTAATCGCCCGCTAACGAACGTGGTCTTCATGGGCATGGGCGAACCTCTTCTCAACTACACGAATGTGCTGGAGGCAATCGAGAAGATTACGTCGCAAAAGGGATTGAATATGGCCAGTAAACGGATTACCGTAAGTACTGTCGGCATTGCCAAAATGATCCGAAAAATGGCTGACGACGAAGTGAAATTCAACCTGGCTGTTTCGCTGCACGCCGCCTTGAATGAAACCCGCTCTTCCATCATGCCGATTAACGATACCAACCCCCTGGAAGAACTGGGGGAGGCGCTCGAGTACTGGTATCAGAAAAGACGACGCAAGGTTACCTATGAGTATGTAGTATGGAAGGGAATTAATGACTCGCCCGAGCAGGCAAACGCCCTTTTGAAATTTTGCCTGCGGGTGCCTTCAAAGGTGAACCTGATCGAGTATAACCCGATAGATGCCGGGCTTTTTCAACAGGCCTCGGATTCGGCCATTGCCATGTACCAACATCTGCTGGAATCGAATGGAATTGTAACGCGTATCCGTAAAAGCCGTGGTAAAGACATTGATGCCGCCTGTGGCCAGCTGGCCAATAAATTTATATAAGATCCAACTTTCCCGCGGGCGTATTCATCCTGCATGTAAATACGCACACGTGAGAGGGCCGCTACTTTATCTTTGCCTTATGTTCCTCATTGGGTGGAGTAACCTGGTGAATGCGCAGGAATTCGACCTGGCCGGTATCGTGCTCGACTCGGCCAGCAAACAACCGATACCCTTTGTAGCCATCGGCGCCCGGGGCAGAAAATCGTCTACCATCAGCGACGAAAACGGTCGATTTAACTATCGGTGTTTTTTTGGCGATACCGTAATTTTCACGCGCCTCGGCTACCAGCGGCAAAGTATCATCGCGCTGCCGGCTGGCCGCGTGCGCATACGTATGCGCGAAATCCCCGAATTGCTCGAGTCTGTTACCATCTACGGAAGCTATACCCCTCAGGGGGCAGAGCGATGGAAAAAAGCAGCACCACCCATCCGGCTGATGAACCCGGCAGGACAGATTTCAAATACCTACATGCAGACTTTTGGTGTGGGTGTCAGTTTTGGTGTTCAGTTTGACTACTTCAGTAAAGAGAAGCGTGAAAAACGCAAGCTGATGCAGGTGCAAAAAGAGTTTGAAAAAACGCGTGTATTCCGCTTGGTGATGGAAGATCCGAAAACCAAACAATACCTGATGCGAAGCTTTCAGATCTCGGAAGAAGAATACGAAGCAAGATTGGTGGCCTTCAATCAGCAAATGCCAGATGCCCGGTATGTGGATAACCGCGATGACATCCTGAATCTGCTTGTAGGGTTTTTCGCGCAGAAGAGATGAGGGCGATGCAGCCGTACACACTCATGGGAACACGTGCAGACTCAAGGAATAGTACTCAACGTTTGCCACCTGAAACAAACACCTGATCACGCTCCCTACATGGGGGTATTTTTCAGATTGATTAGTTCTGGGTTTTCAGCAATGCGAAACCAAAAAGGGGTACCCCGGAAAAACAAAGAGCAACGTGCAACGGCATAACTACCTGCTGCACAACACGCCGTGCAACCTGCCAGAGAAAATACAATTGGATATTTTTTGAAATCGCAAACAGTATCAAGCGTTATGGCTGCTCAGCACTGTACGTCGGATCTAGTAAAAGACGCGAAATCAAACCTACTTCTTACTTGCATTAAAAAGCTTTTCCTTTTCGTCTTTGGAAAGGCTTTCATAGCCATGTTCTGAAATCTTATCGAGTATGGCGTCAATCTCTGCTTGCGTAGCTTTAGAAAATCCTGATTCTTGCTTTTTCGATGCAGGTTTGCGGTACGACACCTTTACCCGGGCAGAAGGCTGAAACAAACCTTTCGCCCACAGCAGCGTAGCTGTTATCCAGCTGCCCCAATTCACGCCTACCTGTAATTGCTTCATGTACACAAATCCCATCAGGGCACCACCGAGATGAGCGAGGTTGCCGCCTGCGTTGGGGCCGACTGAACCCAAAAAAGAAATGATGATGAAAACCAACACAATGTATTTGATCCGCACCGGCCCAAAAAGCAGTAAAAAAAATGTGTGATCTGGCAGTAACGTGGCGGTTGCCACCATCACAGCAAACACCGCAGCAGAAGCACCTACCATACCGCTAAAAGCAGAACGTTCGATAAAAAAGGGTATCGTATTAAACATAATCAGGTACAACACCCCTCCCGCAATTGCACCTAACACATATAAGGCAATGAGCTTGTCGCTTCCCAGGTAATCAATGAAGAGCTTGCCAAACCAATACAATGCCAGCATGTTGAATAGAATGTGGAAGATATCCGGAAGCGAATGAGCAAATCCGTACGTAAAGAGTGTCCACGGGCGGGTGACAAACTGTGCAAATCGGGGAGGGATCAGAAATTGATTATGGATCGCTTCGAATATTTTTTCTACACCTCCAACCTTTGTTACGACATACAAAACAGCAAGCACCAGGAACACTATTACGTTGATGATAATCAACTGTACGTGCGCGTGATTCGGGCGGTGGAATGCGTTTTTAAAATCGTCAAACATAGGTTACCGGATTCTTCCCCCGAATTGAATAAACAGAATAGCCATCACGATACCGCCCAGGTGGGCAAAATGAGCCGTGTTATCGCCGGGTGATGCATTGAATCCGGAGAACAGGGCGATCGCACCGAGCATTAATACCAGGTACTTGGCCTTGATGGGAATCGGTGGAATAAGTAGCATGATTTCCATATTTGGAAAAAGAATGCCGAAAGCAGTCAGCACACCATAGACGGCACCCGATGCACCCATCATCAGACCAAACGATCCCACACCAAAAAATAAATCAATCAGGATACTGAAGATGCCTGCGCCAATTCCGGTAATCAGATAGAACGCCAGAAAACGACTTTGCCCCCAGACTGACTCCAAAATTGGCCCCATGAACGACAGTGCTATCATATTGAAAAAGATGTGAACAAACCCACCATGCATAAACATGTAGGTAAACAGCTGGTAAGGTTGAAATCCGTCTGTGTAAATATTCCAGAGCGATAACTTTTCCTCCAGGCGCAACCCGGGAACCAGGCTGGCTGCCAGAAAAATGATCGCATTGATCATGATCAGATTCCGCACTACCGGTGTTAGACGCATCATGGGGCTGCGCTTCTCTTTATGGGTTAAAATAACGCTCAATATTAGTCGTTTCCAACTGAAAAAAGGTTGGATTGCCCTCCGGCGTGAAGGCGGGCTGCGAACAAGCGAACAACTGGTGTATTAGCGCGCGCATTTCTTCGGGGGTGAGTGGTTTACCAGCTGTCAATCCTGCACGCTTGGCAAGCGCCGCGGCCAGTTTTTCTTGAATTGGCAGATTCAGCCGTTGCTGGTTATTCTTGAATTGCTCCAATAACTCCTCCAGTAATTTATGTTCGCGGCCGGTCGCCTCCGCGGGCACAGCCGAAATCAATAAGGTGTCCTTACCAAAAGGTTCGAGCTGGAAGCCAAGTGCACGAAGTTCTGTTTCGAGTTCCCAGACCATGGCAAAATCGGCAGGTGAAAGAGCCGTTGTCACCGGGAACATGAGTTGCTGTGCGTGAACCTGTTTGCTGTGCAACTGGCGCAAAAATTTTTCAAACAGGATGCGCTCGTGTGCAGCCTGCTGGTCTACCACCCGCACGGCATTTCCGTAGGGGAAGAAGATGAACCGCCCGCGAAACTGAAACAGGGATAATGCATTGGGAAATGCCGGTTCTAACTGCTGGTGTTCAAAGGACTCGGTACGACTGATGGTGACCTGTTCTGAAAATTCACCTCGCACAGTAGGGCGTTCGCCCTCAAACATCTTTTCCCAATTTCGCCGGTTGTTTTGTGACAAAGAGCCGAACTGTTCATCGAAATACTGCTGGCGCGAAACCGGTGCGCTTTGCAATTTGGAGACCAGGTTCACATCCGCAGCAAAGTCGATGGATGGCGCCAAGTTGCGCGCACCCAGGGCCTGGCGAGCTGCCGCACTTACCACAGCGTAAACAGCTCGTTCATCATCGAACTTAATTTCAGTTTTCGTGGGATGCACATTGACATCAATGTGGCGGGGGTCAATTTCAATAAACAAAACAAAAAAGGGATGTGTATCCGGGGGAATGAGCCCGGCGAAGGCATCGCGAACAGCATAGCTGAGGTAGTGGCTCCGGACAAAGCGGCTGTTAACAAACAAAAATTGTTCATCTTTCTTTTTACGCGCCGCTTCCGGCCGGCCCAGATAACCGCTGATTTTGATCAGGCTGGTTTCTTCCAGGCAGGGCGCCAATTGCTGTTGGTAGGTTTTACCAAAAAGGTTTACAATCCGTTGGCTCAGTTTACCGGGAGGCAGGTCGTACAAGATTTCATCATGATGGATGAGCTGGAATGACTTGTCGCTATGGGCCAAAGCCAACCGGGTAAATTCATGCTGAATCTGGAGCAGTTCTACCGCATTGCTTTTGAGAAAATTGCGGCGTGCAGGAATATTGTAAAACAGGTTGCGTACCGTAATGCGGGTACCGGTTTCGCAAGCTACCGGCTCCTGTTGCTTAACCTGCGAAGCCTCAACCGTAAGCGCAGTGCCGAGTTCGCGGGAACCCAACCGCGTACGGATTTCAACCTGCGCTACCGCGGCAATCGATGCAAGTGCTTCGCCCCTGAACCCCATCGTCCGCAACGTAAACAAATCCTCTGCTCTTCGGATCTTCGAGGTGGCATGCCGTTCGATGCTCAACCGGGCGTCCGTATCGCTCATGCCGCTGCCGTTATCGACCACCTGAATAAAACTCTTGCCGGCTTCGCGTAGGATCACCTGGATGCGGGATGCCCCGGCATCAAGGGCATTTTCCACCAACTCTTTCACCACAGATGCAGGGCGCTGCACTACTTCACCGGCTGCAATTTGATTGGCGATGGAATCAGGCAATAATTGAATGAGATCGGGCATGGAAAAACTACCGGGTTCTGAATCGCAAAAAGAAGTAAACCGGCAAAAACAGGAATAAACTGTACAAAACGACTTTGCCCCAAGTGATGAAGGCGATCAAGAATACGGAGATAAAAAGAAGCGCCCCCAGCCTGATCAGGACTGTTTGTCCGCTTTGGGAAGGATTGGAGCGCCTGCGGGCCGCCTGAAATGCACCGGCTATCCGCGTTCGGTGAATGGCCGGGTTATCGGATAAATTCCCCTGCTCGCGCGCCAACTCGATCCGAATCCGGTTCTCTCTTTCCTGCATTTCTTCCCGCTGTGGGTCGTAGTACCGCGGCTTGAACTGAAACCGCTGATGCTGAGGAGCCTTGGTAAAGATCGAGAAAAATTTCATGGATGGATATTGAGGTTATCGTTCAAATCAGTGTTTTCCCGGTTGAGCAAAATTCACTTTATTAACGGGCAATTACAAAGTGAAAACCAGCGGATGTTGAAAAAAGTTTTATCGGGTCTTTCTTTGCTGCTGTTCGTTTTTTTCGCCGGTGCACAAACCGAACACGAACGTTGGGCCGACAGTGTAATAGCCCGCCTGGCCCCTCACGAAAAAATCGGCCAACTTTTTGTTTTGCAGGTCGATGCCCCGGCAACAGAGGCCGATTTTAACCTCTTGGCGACACAAATTAAGCGTTTTCACCCCGGCGGCATTGAATTTAAAAATGTGCATGGCAAGGACCTGAAATCCCTGATCGCCCGACTGCGGCAGCTCTCCCCTGTACCGCTGTTGGTGGGTGCGGACGAAAACCAGGTACTGCACCAGGCGGATAGGGGGCGTAGTTTTCCCAGTCATCTCCAACTGGCTGCTATCGCGG
>VYLK01000617.1_pt1 | contig 10689 bp, 6 predicted proteins | sample 5114321 | NCBI WGS metagenome assembly VYLK01 (sample SAMN12291792, study PRJNA351875) | freshwater metagenome | isolation source: freshwater lake | place: USA: Michigan, MSU2 Lake | collected 2011-08-16
TCAATTTTTGAGGCTGAAATCCGTTCGACTGACTGGAGCGGAGTAGACGGACCCAATAATTCGATGAATTCGATTACGACCAACATGTTGGGCGGCTCACAGTATGTAGTAGCGGCAAGCCAGGAGTTGATCAACGCCCATGAAACAAATGATGTTCGCAGAACGATCTACACCAACACAGCCGCCACACTAAATCGGTTTCAGTCTAGAAAGTGGCCTGGAGAAAAAGGTAATTTTCTCGAGAATATTCCGGTCATCCGCAGAGCCGAAATGTACCTTATTCAGGCAGAGGCTCGTGCCCGGCAAAACCAGGATGCAACTGCCCAAACTGCCGTAAACACAATCCGTTCAAACCGCGGGTTGCCTAACACAACACTTACGGGTGCGGCACTGATCAATCTGATCCTTAATGAAAGGCGGGTCGAATTTGCATTCGAGGGACACCGGTGGTTCGACTTGAAGCGTTTGGGGCGGGATATTACGAAGAATGCAGCATCTGGTGCACCAACGCTGCCTTATACGGATTTCCGAATTCTTCAGCAGATTCCTCCGGAACAGGTGATTTTGAATCCCCAAATTCAACAGAACCCGGGCTATTGATTTAAAACAACAAACGAATTATGAAACTAAAAACATATATATCCATACTCACCATCGGATTGATGGCAATGCTGACGTCGTGTTTCGATGATCCAGGCAATGAGATCGTGCTGGATAACGTGGCTATCATCGAGATTAATGAAGCGACAACAGCCGGAGGAGCCGATTTATCGAAGACCTACAACCGGTTGATTGACGGAAGAAGACTGCGCGACTCTCTGCAGGTGAACCTGATCGGTCCCGCAAGGGGCACGCCCGTTACGGTAAACTTTACTGTGGCGGGTGTGGCACCAAATGCGGCCCAAGCCGGATTCCACTTTAACATGTTAACGCAGGGCTCCGTAACCATTCCGGCAAATAAGAATGTTGCCTTTATTTACTACGAAGTAATAGATGACAACATTGCGCCCAACGAGCCTGTGTGGAAATTCCGAGTTACGCTAACGGGGGCCGATGGTGGAGCAACGCTGGATGCAAACCGGGCTGTGTTCACCCGTGGCCTCAGAACATTGTGTCCTTACCTGCGCAGTAATTTTGTGGGCACGTATAGTGCCAATGAACCTGGGTATGGAACGTATGATGTCGTATTTTCTGTTGACCCCAGCGACGCGAATGGAATTATCAATTCCAATTTCTGGGATGAAGGATGGACAATCCGTTATCAGCTAACCGCGGCTGGAGCTGTAACTATTCCAACGCAGTCGGTGGTAATCGGGGCAAATACGTTCACAGTAGATAGTCCATCTGCCGGAACGTACGACCCTTGTACGTTCCGTATGGTTGTCCCGTATCGGGTTCGCAGAGGTGCTACGACATTGGACAACAACACGCATACATTTACGAAAAAGTAGAATCACTTTTATTTGATCAGGTATGGCTTAACTTTTGTTAAGCCATACTTGTTTTACGGGATAAAGTAAATGAGGATCATCTTGGGAAGTAGATTAAGCATCATATCGGTCTGTTTTGTCATTGTCTTTTTTTGGTTACACGCCGTTTCCGGGCGGGCGCAAACACAGGCAGACAGGCAGGTGCGTCTGCAGCAAATGTATCTGGAAGCCAGTGAGCAACATGAAAAGGCAAGGGAGGCTGTTCTGGCCTATTCTCGCGAAAAAGGTGTTCCGGTCGTACAGCGTTTCCCAGACGGATCGACCGTTTTACTGTATGGGATTGATGGAAATGGAAACCCGGTTTTTGTGGCCACAGATAATGCGGGTGCTGCTATTACAACAGGAGTTGACAAAGTCAGGGACGGTGGAGGGCTTGGCCTTAATCTTACCGGTGAAGGTGTTCGGGTGAGTATTTGGGATGGTGGAAAGTTGAATGATCACATAGAATTTGCGGGCCGTATTCAACTCAATGAGGGCAGTTCGGATGATAATCATGCTACCCACGTGATGGGCACGATTGGAGCCGAGGGCATTAATCCGCTTGCTAAAGGGATGGCGCCAAAAGCGATGTTGACCTCCTGGGATTTTGAAAATGATTTGGCGGAAATGATCAGCCAGTCCAAACCTGACCAAAGCGGCACTTTATTGTCAAACCATTCTTATGATCAGGTTTCCGGGTGGAGGTTCAACAACAATCAGTGGACGTGGTTTGGCGATGCTTCGATAAGTCCGCAGGAGGATTGGCGCTTTGGTTTTTATGGCTCGTTGGCACGGTCGTGGGATGAGTTGGCATTTAACTCACCCTATTACACTATTGTCAAGTCGGCCGGCAATGACCGCGGAGATATTGGTAATGGCTCTCGCCCACCCGACTGTAATGCAGGTTCGGGTTACGATTGCATTGGTGTCAGAGCAGTAGCTAAAAATATTATCACGGTTGGTGCTATCCGGAAACTGACCGACTATCAGGAACCGGCGAATGTTCAGATGAGTAGTTTCAGTGCATGGGGCCCTACAGATGACGGACGTATCAAGCCTGATTTGGTCGCAGCTGGCGTTGAAGTCTTTTCGACCAGCGGCGTGGGTATTAATCAATATACAACGTTGAACGGCACATCCATGGCAACACCGAATGTTACGGGTTCGCTCGTATTGATTCAACAACTTTATCGCAACCTGAATAACGGGCGCTACATGCGGGCTTCGGCACTCAAGGCGTTAGCAATTCACACCGCCAAAGAAGCGGGTTCCTTTCCCGGCCCCGACTATAGCTATGGTTGGGGCGTCTTAGATATAGGGGCTGCGGCCAAAGTTCTTTTGGATCAGGATAATCAAAACGTTTTTGTGTTGGACGATACGCTACGCCAGGGGCAGACGTATAGCATGCGCTTGCAGCCGCAGGCGGGCAAAAAAATTACAGCGACTCTTGTCTGGACTGATCCACCCGGAATTCCGGTTGCAGCCTCGCTAGATCCTGTTAACCGGATGCTGGTCAATGACCTTGATTTACGCATCAGAAACGAAGCTGGTGGTATTGTTGAGCCATGGATACTCGACCCCGGTGATCCTGCGCAGCAGGCAACCAAAGGGAACAACAATCGCGATAATGTTGAAAAAATTGAGTTTAATTCCCCCGATCCGCGTGATTACATACTCGAAGTAAGACATAAAGGCAACGTGACGGGACCCTATCAGGTTTTTTCTTTGGTACTTACCTATACATCACTGGTGGATCCACGTCCAAAATTGCATTGGGTGGGTGGAAACGGAAACTGGCATGACCCGGCAAAATGGTCTTCTTTCAGCGGAGGCGCGCCAGCAAACCGGATTCCTTCTGCCGGAGACCGTGTAATTTTTGACGAGAATTCCTTCCGCGAAAATTCTGGAACCGTTGTGTTATCCGGCCCGGCAGAGTGTTTTTCGTTAACCTTTCTGGCAGCTCGGAAACTGGACTTTGATTTACGCGGGAATAAACTGGAGATACGGTCAAGCCTCGTTGCAACATCTGCCGACATCAAAACCATTTCGGCCGGAGAACTGCATTTTGTGGGTGAGAACATTTCTGCCGGCGAGCTAACCGTACCCAAAAGTGATTTTGGAAATGTTCGTCTGCGGTTTTCCGGACCTGGCTCAAAATGGCAGGTTAAGTCCGACCTTAAACTCGCCAGCTTCGAACTCTTTCAGGGTACCGTTTTGGTCGGTAACAATACGATTGAGACAAAGCAAATCACGATGGGGGGAACACTCTCGCGCAGTTTGGAAACCTCGGAGACCCGCTTCACAGGTGTGAATCAATTTTTTGCTGAGCTGCAACCGATTAACCTGGTTGCAACAAAAACAACCATTGAGGTTTCTGGTACGACTGGCCAGCCGGGCGTGATCTCGAATGGTGGATTGAATCTACCTTTCGATTTTACATTACAGGGAGTCAACCGGATGACGGGTAGCGGCCAATTTGCCTCCCTGATCGTGTCAGGGGATGTGGAGATTCAAGGCAACAACAACATCGGCAAGCTAAATGTCAGTGCCGGGTCAACCCTTCGATTGGCAAATAATTCGGCCCAAACGCTATCCAAAGAGACTACGCTCAGCGCAACAGCCGCGAGTCCGATAACCATTCGCTCTACCGGCAAGGCTACGTTGGATTTTACCGGCCACTACAAGCTGTGTTTCGATTTTCTCAACGTCATTAATGTTGACCTTTCCGGAACTGCTGTGGTTAATGCGGGGAGCGCCAGTACACTCTCGGGAAGTGGTAACTGGTTTTCGCTTCCCTGCGCCGATGTGTTATTCCCTGATTTTAACCTGGCTTTTGCCTGTAAAGACGGTCTTACGCAGTTTTCGGATAACAGCTCCGGCTTATTTGACCAACGCAGTTGGAGCTTCGGTTCCAATCTCGGCACGTCCATCGAGAAAAACCCATCTTTTCAGTTTCGTGAGACAGGTGTTTTTCCGGTTACACTTACTCTTTCAAAAAGCGGAGTAGCGCGAGGATACACCCGAATGGTAAATGTTGGGGCGAATAATTTGCAGGTAAATGAAATACTTTTCTCCAGTTCCACATTTTTCAGCACCATCGCATCCGGGAGCTATCAATGGTATCGGGATATGCAGCCAATCGATGGAGCAAAAAGCAGAAGTTACTCCTGGAATGGCGAGCCGGGGCAGTATTTTGTTCTGATCGCCAACGAGCAATGCAACCGACCGTCAAACACGATTGTTATAACCGGTGTATCGGAAGTTGATGGTACGTCATGGGCTTATCCAAATGCTGTTGATCAGGATCTTTTTGTTGATGTGGAAGCCGGAACCGAAATCTCACTGATCAATGTTTTTGGTGCTGAGGTTTGGTCTGGGCGTGCCGCCTCGAAACCCACGGTGATTAACACAACCCGACTTTCAACCGGGATCTACTTTATCCGGATCAACACGGGAACTACCCAACGCACACAAAAAATATTGGTCATTCACTAATTACGGTCTGATGAGATACTCATTCATTTTCTTTTCTTTCCTGTTGACGTGCACGGCGTTTTCACAAATCATAAATGTTCCAGGCGCCAGCAATGAAGTGCTACGCACCCGGAAGTATACGGAATTTGAGGGTTCCGCGTATTTAATAGAAGACTGGAGGCCCGGTACGATTTTCGATAAACAGGGGCAAGCTTACCGCAATATTGTGTTGCGCTACGATATCTACAAAAAAAACATAGAGATCAGCTCCGCTAATGGAATACTTCTGGTCAGTGCTGAACTCTATCCCCGGTTTATTATTCAGGAGATTGATAAAACCGGTATTTTACGAGATCGAAATTTTGTCGCCAATATCAATCCTGAAAAGCCGGGTTTATATCTGGAGGAACTGGTAGCGGGGACGTACAGCCTGTTCCGACAAATTGAGATTCAGTTAGTAGAAGAGACCGTATCCGGATATGGCACAAATACCTCGAAAAAGGTGTTCCAGGAAAAAATAAACTATTTTATCAAGTCGCCCGGCGGCTTTAGGGGCCTCAAGCTTACGAAAGCTTCCTTTATCGAAGCTTTCGATGCAGAACGTACGATCGTAGAGGAGTACATGCAAAAGGAGAAGCTGAAAATGAAGTCGGTGGGCGACCTTCAAAACGTATTGGATCACCTCAACTCCTTGAAAAAACAATAAATTGGTACCCAAGTGCGGTGAGAAAAGTTGCAGAGTTCATTTTGCTTTTTCTGGTAATTGGCAGTGCGCTCGCTCAACCCAACTTAGCGCAGCTCGCCTCTTTGCGCTCAAAACAATTTGAGCAGGAACGGCTGCGTCTCCTCAGCCAACAGCCCACTGATTTTTCAGATTTACAGTTCGCCCGCTACAGTCCGCTGGGCGTTCCGCTTTTCTTAGCTCCCCTGAATCTTGGTTCAGCGCGAGCCACCCGTGCGGCAAATCTTACGGAAGCACAAAATGGCATCCGCCTGCAGGGCGAGGGTATGCAGATTGCAGCCTGGGACGATGGGTTGGTGGCACCGCATGCCGAACTGGATACACGCGTGATTGCCAACGAAGGTGTTGTTTTGAAAACACACGCTACCCATGTTGCCGGTACGCTGGTCGCATCCGGCATAAACGCCAACGCGCGTGGCATGGCTCCCAAGGCACAGTTGACCGCCTTTTTATTCGATAATGACGAAGCCGAAATGGCTGCGCTGGCCGGTTCCAAAAACTCCGAGTTGCTGATTTCCAATCACTCATACGGAACCATCACCGGTTGGACCGGATGGGGCGGTGTTTGGCGGTGGGCGGGTAATCCGGCTGTGAGCGAAGCCGAGGACTACAACTTCGGACTCTACAACGCAAAAGCGCAACTGCTTGATGAAATTGCCTCCCAGGCTCCCTACTATACCATATGCTGGGCGGCTGGGAATGATCGGGTCGAAGTTGGAAATGGAAACTATCCGCCGGACTGCAATGGCGGTACGGGTTATGATTGCATCATCCCCGATGCCGTTGCGAAAAACATCATCACCGTTGGTGCTATCGATCAGTTGCCCGACTATACCTCGCCCGCGAGTGTGATCATGAGCAGCTATAGCAGTTGGGGTCCAACGGATGATGGACGCATCAAACCCGACCTGGTGGGCGTGGGCACAGGTGTTTTCTCGCTGCAGGCCACCCCGGCTAATACCTATACCTTTCTGTCGGGCACCTCAATGGCAACCCCCAACGTGGCGGGTTCATTGTTGTTGCTGCAGGAGCTGCACCAAAAACTCCATGGCGGTAACTCCATGCGCGCGGCAACGCTCAAAGCTCTGGCAATCCACCATGCCCGCGAGGCTGGCCCTTTTCCTGGTCCCGACTATTCCTTCGGCTGGGGACTGCTTGATGTTGGGGCCAGTGCCCAAACATTGCTTCAGGCAGATGGCCGCCAAATCATCGTGCGCGAATTGACGTTGACAGGGGGTTCTTCGTTTACACTTGATTTGCTGCCGGCGGCTGGACGAAAGATAACGGCAACCATCGTGTGGACCGACCCGCCCGGAAAACCTGCACCGGATCGTCTGGACCCCAGTGAGTTGGCACTGGTTCATGATTTGGATATGCGATTGGTGGATGACCAAGGGAATACCCACCTACCGTGGACGCTCAACCCGGCCAATCCTGCTGAGCGCGCCGCACGGGGAGATAATTTCCGTGACAACGTTGAAAAAATTGAATTGGAAAATCCGGTTGCCCGCCCTTATCAGCTTCGGATCACTCACAAGAGTACCCTCCGGCAGGGTTCGCAACCTTTTTCGTTAATCGTAACGTACACACACACCCAGGCTGGCCGCACGCTGTATTGGATTGGTGACGAAGGTTCTTGGAGCGATGGTACCCGATGGTCTTTTCTTTCCGGTGGTACGCCCGCATTTACAGTACCGGGGGCTGCTGATCGGGTGATCGTGGATGAAAACTCATTCGATTCTTCCGGGTCCAACGAGATTACGCTGCCCGGCCCGGTCACTGTTCGAAGTTTGCTGTGGATTGACTCGCAGCCATCAGCATTGAATCTGAATGGCGCCACGGTTACCATTAATCAGGAAATGAAGATTGCTACCAGCCGCTTTACTGCCCGGGGTACTGGCGTATTTGCATTCCAAAACACAACGGCGGTAAATGCAGTAGCCGATTTTTTTGATTTCACCGCACCGGGTGTCACACTTGAATTCATGTCTGGCGATTGGCGGGTAGGGGGTAAACTGCACGTGGCAGCTATCTCGCGCAAGGGTGGAAATCTTTCTTTCTTCCGGTCGCGGATACTGGCCGGGCGGCTGGAAATTACCGGTACAACTCCGGCTATCCTCAAACTGTCGGAAAGTGAAATCACGCTCCGGAACAGCTGGGTAATTACCGGATCATTTCTTACCATCCAAAATGATCAATCTGCATTGTCATTCAAAGGCAATACCCTACTTGATGCAAACGACCGGGTTATTAGCGTACCCATTCGCCTCGATTCCGGCCGGCTCACAATTACGGGAAATAACAACCAGCTCGTAAACCTGCGGGTAGCAGGACGGTTGGCCGTAGTGGGAAGCCAGCAGGTCGATCGGTTGACGCTGGCAGCGCTTGCAGAGGTGGCAGTCCAAGCGAATTCCCGTCTGCGGGTGGCCGATATTGATGCTGCCGCTAACACCCGTTGGACGGGTATGAACAACAGCTGGATCGAGTCCATCCGATACAAAAAGATATGCCTGCCCCGCACGCAGGTATCCGGGCTTCCTTTTACAGGAAAAGGTGTAATCACTATAGGTCCGGACGGAATCGCCACCAACTCGCCGGGCTGGCAGACCGCAGCTTGCGAGGCGCTGCTATTCGCGGATTTCATGGTGAGCTATCCCTGCCAGGGTGCTAATACCATCTTCACCGATCGATCCGGAGGTGCACCAGCGCAGTTCACGTGGGAGGTGAAACAGGGTACCCGCCAGGAAACCCGGAATGGAGTGTCGGCTGCAATGCGCTTTGTGGAGTCAGGGCCTGCCTCGGTACGCCTCCGCATAGAAAAAAATGGTGCTGTTCATGAACGCGATTCAACGCTCTTCATCGGGCCGAATTCCATGCCCCCCAATCCCATTCTCCCAACCACAGATCGGCTGATGAGTTTTCTTGAAGCCGAGCGGTACCAATGGTACCGCAATGAGGCGTTGATCCCCGGAGCTACCGCGCGGATGTACACCCATAACGGAGAACCCGGTGCCTACCTGGTGCTGGCATTTCGGGAATCCTGCAACCGCTGGTCGGACGTTTTTGTCATCACCGGAGCGGAGGAGAGCGAAGATCCTGATATCCGCCTGGTTCCCAATCCGGCTGACCATGACCTTCAGGTTTTTGCCTCGCAGACCGTTTTGCAAATCACGCTGCGAGATCTGGCGGGTCGGCTTGTTTGTACCCATATGGCCGACCGCGCTGATCTGTCGCAGATTCCCGCAGGGTTATATGTCTGCGAGGTGCAAACAGCCGGCGGACGGAGTAGGCACAAGCTGGTGGTTCGGCACTGATTCAAAAATACGTCAAACCGCTTTTCAGGTAACCGGTAACATAGTCGCGGATGCCTGCTTCGAGTGTGTAAAAAGGCTCCGCATACCCAATCGATGTTAGTTTTTTCATGTTTGCTTCCGTGAAGTATTGGTACGTTTGGCGAATGGCGGCTGGTGTGTCGATGAAGGTGATGTTTTCCGGAACATCCAGCGACAAAAACACCGCTCGGGCCAGATCGAGAAACGTGCGGGCTTTTCCCGATCCCAGGTTATAGATACCCGAGTGTTTACGCGCGTGCATCAAAAACATACATACCTTCAGCACATCTTTCACGTAGACAAAATCACGCATTTGTTCACCATCGTGGAAATCAGGGCGATGGCTGCGGAACAGGTGCATGGCTCCGGTTTCTTTGATCTGGCGGGTGGCGTGCCACACCACCGAGGCCATACGTCCTTTGTGATACTCGTTGGGTCCATAGACGTTGAAGAACTTCAGGCCGGCCCAGAAAAAGGGTTTTTCGGGGTTATGTAATGCCCAAACGTCAAAATCCTGTTTGGATTGGCCATACGGATTCAGAGGCTTCAGGTTAGGAATTATTTTTTCGTCATCGTCATAGCCTTTTTCGCCCAACCCGTAGGTGGCTGCCGAAGATGCATACACCAGCGGAATCTGATACGCAACACATTTTTTCCAAATCTCCTGACTATAACCCAGATTTAACCGATCAAAAATAGCGCGATTAAACTCTGTGGTATCGGTTCGGGCTCCTATATGAAAAATAAACTCCACGGTTTCGTGATGGGTATCGAGCCAGGTGAAGAAGTGATCGCGCTCAACGCGCTGCCGTACGACAGCCTGAGCAAGGTTCTTGTTCTTTTCAGGATGGCTGAAATCATCCACGGCAATGATCGCCCGAAAATGCTCAGCATTCAAGGTTCGGATCAAACAGCTGCCGATAAATCCCGCCGCCCCGGTAACAACGATCATTGTATGAATTTTCAGGCAATTTACGGCAAGAAACTATCTTTGCGCCATGGTTTATGTAAGCCGGAAGGAGCATTTTAATGCCGCCCATAAATTGTATAATCCTGCCTGGTCCAGGGAAAAAAACGAAGAGGTGTTTGGCCCCTGCGCAAACGCCAATTGGCACGGACACAATTTCGACCTGATCGTTACCGTAAAGGGAAAAGCGGATCCCGATACGGGCTTTGTTGCTGATCTGAAGAAACTGAGCACACTTATCCGAACGGAGATCATTGAACACCTCGACCACAAGAACCTCAACACAGATGTTCCCTTTATGGCCGGAAAGCTGGCCAGCTGCGAAAATCTGGTTGTCGAGATGTGGAAGATACTTGAACCCCGTATTCCGCAAATCAGTAAGTTTGGATCGTTACATTCCATCAAGCTGTACGAAACCCCACGTAATTTTGTGGAGTATTTTGGCGATGATCACCTCTGACGCCGGCACATGAGATACTATCTGGTGGCTGGCGAGCGTTCGGGCGACCTGCATGGCGGTAATTTGCTCCGTGCGCTCAACCAGTATGATCCTGGTCTGACAAGCCGAGGCTTCGGGGGCGATGACATGCAACGGGAAGGCATGCATCTCTTTGTCCATTATCGCGAGTTGGAGATGATGGGATTTCTCTCGGTGGCGGCTCACCTGCCTCGTATTTTTCGATTCCTCCGGCGCTGCAAACATGA
>VYLK01000796.1_pt1 | contig 10677 bp, 10 predicted proteins | sample 5114321 | NCBI WGS metagenome assembly VYLK01 (sample SAMN12291792, study PRJNA351875) | freshwater metagenome | isolation source: freshwater lake | place: USA: Michigan, MSU2 Lake | collected 2011-08-16
CCCAAGCAGGGCTCGAACCTGCGACCGTCCGCTTAGAAGGCGGATGCTCTATCCTGCTGAGCTATTGGGCCTAGTGAGACCAAGGTTCACGGCGGTAAAAGGTGAAGTTGTCGGAGTAAGCACGCGGGATACGCTTGGGCTCTTGCCGATCAATAACCTGAAACGCCAGATTGTATTTTTGCGCATAGGCAATCGCCTCATCGCGCGTATCAAAGGTCAAACGCACTTGACCTTGGGTATCAGCCGACGAGGTCCAGCCCATCAAAGGGTCTGAGGAGCGCACGGCAGCGGATTCAAATTCCAGCATCCAAACATTATTCTTCGCCCGACCCGACTGCATGGCGTTTTTGGCTGGACGGAAGATTCTTGCAAATGTCATGAAGGCCTCGAAACTAGGTGACTCATCATGAGCGAGTTTGGCCTAAATGTAAAAGCGGTCAATGCACTAAAATAGCATATCCCGCTTGTCATAAACGACCAAAATGGTCGAGAAGGCTGGATTCGAACCTACTTCCCTCTGATCTAGCCACCAGTTTACAAGAAATTTCCCCGGCCTGTGGCGAAATGCCGAACGCAGCCGTTCTGTTTCCACCGGCTCCACCAGCTAATCTGAGGTTCAGTCGCGGATACGGAAAAGTTTTCCGCTGTCGGTGACGAAATAGAGGTAGCCGTCGTTGCCTTGGTGCACATCGCGAATGCGTTCACCGAGACTTCCGAAGAGACGCTCCCTCGCCGCCTCGACATTGCCGTTGAGCTCGACCCGCCAAAGCGCCGTTCCTGCGAGGGTACCCATGAAGGCGTGCCCTTGCCATGACGGGAAACGAGTTCCAGTGTAAAACACTAAGCCTGCGGGAGCGACGGACGTCGGCACCCAATAACTCACCGGCTCAAGATACGTCGGCGCGTGGACACCGCCTCCAATGCGACAGGCCGAACCGATGGGTTCTCCGTAGTTGCACCCGTAGCTCACGTTCGGCCAGCCGTAGTTGCCGCCCGCGACGATGCGGTTCAATTCGTCACCGCCTAGGGGGCCGTGCTCGTTGAGCCAAAGTTCATCGCTGCCGGGCCGCAACGCAGCGCCCTGCGAGTTGCGATGACCAATACTCCAAATCTCCGGTCTCCCGCCTGCAATCACCGGATTGTTGGCTGGGAACGATCCATCACGCGCGATGCGAATGACTTTACCGATCGATGAGCTGACGCTTTGAACGAAGCCGCCGTCGCCTCGGTCGCCGAAGGTAACGAACATCGTTTTGTCAGATCGAAAGACCACCCGGGAACCGAAGTGGGCACCGCCACCAACCTTCGGTACCTGCCGGTAGATCACCTCGAAATCATTGAGCGTATTGGCGGTAAATCTTGCACGAGCCACGGCTGTACCGAACAGACCTGCTTCCGTGCCACTCCCCGCCTCGGTATAGGTAACATAAATCTTTGGGTCGGTGTTGAAGTCGGGGTCAAGCGCAACATCGAGCAGACCGCCCTGCCCTTCGACGCCGATCGCCAACGGAGTGTTGATCCGCGCTTCCACAGCCGTACGCGCTGCGTTGGTGACGACGAGCGTACCGACACGCTCGGTCATCAGTAGACGCCCGTCTGGTAGTTCTGCGATCCCCCAAGGCGATGACATGCCTTGCATGAGCAACTCGGGTCGCGCAAACGTCGCGTTGATGGAGCAATCGGCGGTGATGGGGCCTGTGGTGTAGCGCGATCCGGTGAGCGCACCGCCGCAACCACTGACGCCCGCCACTACCGCATCGGCACCCGGAATCACCGAAAACTCCGTCGTCGTGCCGTGCTCAACCGAAACGACGGCAGGCGTGATCGATCCCGAGGCGCTGGTATTCACTGAAACGTTGTAGCGCTTGACACGAAACGACGCCGTAACCGTACAGTCACTGGTCACGGGTCCAGTGACGTAGGTCGTCCCAGAGAGTTGGCCGCCGCAGCCACTGACGGAGGCGATCTCGTAACCTGTGGAAGACGTAAACGTGAAGCTTGTCGTGGTGCCGGCACGAACTGAAATCCAGGACGGGCTCATGTTACTTGCGCCCGGACCCGAGGACACCGAAACGGTGAACGAATCACTTCCTCCACCCGAACACGCGCTTACCAATGCAATCAGCGGGGCGAGGAGACAAATCGAGCGGGGTTTAGCCGTGGGAAAAGTGATCGACGCTTTAAGGCAGGGCATCAAGATATTGCTGAAAATCGTGAAGTTCTATGCGGACGGTCAAGAGCAGACCGGTACCCTCGCTTTCAACAAGCGTGCCGATCACCGACCCCTCGCTCCGGCAGCCAGCATCCTTAATAATTAGGTTTTTCATAGCACCTCTCTGCCGAGACAAAAGTGTATCACGTTTCTGTGGCGGGGCAATTATGATTGTTTCAGTTCGATCGACCAATCAGCATATCATGAGAGAAGGGACTGTGGGTCCCACCAGCCTGACTAGAAGGTTCCACCCCGGTGGCGCTTCGCAGAAAAATTTCTCGCGAAAGTAGCCCATGACCATCAAAGGGCGCTCGGCCCGCCCCCCGGAGGTTCTCGTAACTAAAGCAAAAACCGTTCTTTAATCGAATCGAAGCTACTTCAGGTCCAAACAGCCCCGAGCCTTAGCAATTCCATCCCAATGCATATGCAAATTCGGCGCAAGACGAACTCACCGTATTCCTATTGCTGCTTGCTATGTGCTTACTGAAAAACAAGCCAGATTAAAAATAAGGCTAATACGAAGCCCAAGTTATTGAAAGAAATGGTCGGGGAGACAGGATTCGAACCTGCGACCCTCTGGTCCCAAACCAGATGCGCTACCAAACTGCGCTACTCCCCGAGAGGCGCGCGTATAGCGCGACCAAGCCGTTTAGAAACGGCGAGATTCGCCCGCGCCAATCTCCAAAACAGCTAAAACCGGTCCGTCAGAAGGAATGAGTGCGCGTGACATTGGCTGCGCATTCGCGGCAATATTGGCAATGCGACCATCGGCGCGAATGAAGATGAGGTCGAGCGAAACCAGCGTGTTTTCCATCCAGAAAGTTGCTGATTCCGGGGTCTTAAAGTCAAACAACATGCCAGTGCCGCGTGGCACTTGGGTCCGCCACATCATCCCGATCTCGCGCGAGCGTGGTGTGTCGGCCATTTCGACATTGAATGATCGAACACCAGCCGGTGTCGCAATCGACAATTTCTCAACCCGCAAGCCGCGCTGCGGCCCCTCAATGGCCACAGCTTGAGCAAAGGACGCAGATGGAAGGGCGGCACAAGCCATAAAGGCTAAGAGAATGAAATGTAGTAGCTTGGTCATGCCCTTCCCTAACACGACGCGTTGACGTCCGCCAAGATGGCATGATCGCGACCAAGTCGCTGCAGCTTAGCTCGCTTCAGAGTGTCACGCGCGCACAATTGCTGTGGCGATAGCTCCCTTGGCACTGCGCTCAACACGGGCCCGCAAGACTTCCCCGCCATCGACCATATCAATACCGCCGCGGCGCAATGTGGCTACGTGCAGGAAGATATCCTCAGAGTCTGGTCCTTCGCTGGTCAGACCAGCAAAGCCATACCCCTTCGACCGGTTGAACCATTTAACCGTGACGGGAACAAATTGATCCACATCTTCAGGCGGTGGCCGAAAGACGGGCCGCAGGCTCAAAATTCCGACAACTTGCAGGCCCCGATCGCCCTCTGCGGTCAAAACAGTGATCTCGTCTCCCTCTTTAGGGATAGCGGTCAAGTGCTTACGCAGCACGCTAATGTGCAATAAAGCATCAATTCCATTGGGGTTTTCGCCGTCGTCTGCCCTTAGCTGAACAAAGCCAAAGCCTTTGACTGGATCGAACCACTTTACAATGCCCTCTGCCAAAGTACCCAAAGGCTCTTTCCCCATGGCCAGAACAGTTTCTAACAATTGGTGTGTCACAACTCTTGATCCCTTCGCTCAAATTGATACAGCGCGAGCTTCGTTACGCGGGACTTCTAGAATGATCCCTAGGAGAGCCCCCCGCACCCGAGCCCCAATATTACCACTGGGTAAGTAAACACAGGGTTTACGACAGCGCAAGATGTTTGTGAAGAAAACGAAAGCCCGTGTTTGCTAACACAAAGGCTTGACCCACAGCCCAAACAAGAGCCCATATCAGGGCGCTCTTGTTTGCGTTAAAATTCGAGGAATCCCGCAGAATGGCTGCCAATGCCGCTCCAAAATCCAGTTTGTTTGATGATCTAGAGCCAGCAGGCGTCTCTGCAGCCACCGCGGGTTATTCCGCGAAAGACATCGAAGTGCTTGAAGGGCTGGAACCTGTTCGCAAGCGGCCTGGCATGTATATTGGCGGCACCGATGCCCGCGCGATGCACCATTTGTTTGCAGAAGTGCTCGACAATTCGATGGACGAGGCCGTTGCCGGTCATGCGACTCGTATTGAAGTCACCCTCGAAGCCGATGGAGCCCTCGCCGTCTCGGACAATGGACGCGGCATCCCAATCGACCCGCACCCAAAATATGTCGACAAGTCCGCGCTTGAAGTGGTCATGACCGTGCTGCACGCGGGCGGCAAGTTCTCGGATAAGGCCTATCAGACCTCTGGCGGTTTGCACGGGGTGGGCGTGTCGGTGGTCAACGCACTTTCGGATCGTCTCGAAGTGGAAGTCGCTCGCGACAAGCGCCTATACCGCATGGCGTTTTCACGCGGGATTCCCCAAGGCCCAATCGAACACTTGGGCGCGGTGCATAATCGTCGCGGTACTCTTGTGCGCTTTTACCCGGATCCAGATATTTTCGGCGAAGGTGCCAGCCTTGATCCTGCGCGCTTGTTCCGCATGGCGCGGTCTAAGGCGTATTTGTTCCGGGGCGTAGAGATTCGTTGGAAATGCGCGCCCGAACGCATTCGGCCCGGCGATTCCACGCCTTTGGAAGAAGTGTTGTGCTTCCCAAATGGTCTAGCCGACTACCTCCAAAGCAGCATTGGTGAAGCCCCAACCGTTACTTCCACCATGTTTGCCGGGCGAACGTCGCAAGCTGGCGGTCATGGTGCAGTGGAGTGGGCGTTGACTTGGGGGGTGCGTGGGTTTGGCGACCGGGATGGCTTCCTCCTTTCCTATTGTAACACCATCCCCACGCCCGAAGGCGGCACGCATGAGCAAGGCCTCCGGACTGTCATCTCCAAGGGCTTACGCAATTATGGGGAGTTGGTGGGCGACAAGAAGGCCGCTCAAATCACCTCAGAAGACGTGTTTGGCACCGCAGCCGCGCTGATTAGCGTCTTCGTGCGCGAACCAGAATTTGTCGGTCAGACCAAGGACCGCTTGGCGACGGCAGAAGCGTCCCGCATTGTTGAAAACGCCATCCGCGATCCGTTTGACCAATGGCTGGGTGCGAGCCCACGTGAAGCTCGGGCCTTGCTTGATTGGGCTATTGCTCAAGCTGATGATCGGCTCAAGCGGCGCAAAGAAAAAGAAGTGCAACGCCAAAGCGCGACGCGCAAGTTACGCTTGCCCGGCAAGCTAGCAGATTGTGCACGCCAAGACGCCGTCGGCACCGAAATCTTCATCGTCGAAGGCGATTCGGCAGGTGGCAGCGCCAAACAGGCACGCGACCGCAATACCCAAGCCATCTTGCCGCTTCGTGGTAAAATTTTGAACGTGGCAAGTGCGGGTGGCGACAAGCTTGCCGGCAATCAAGAACTCTCTGACCTTGCCCTCGCCTTAGGTGTCGCTCCGGGCAGCAAGTTCCGGGTGCAAGACCTGCGCTATGAGCGCGTCATCATCATGACCGACGCAGACGTCGACGGGGCCCATATCGCTGCGCTTCTCGCCACCTATTTCTTCCGGGCGATGCCGCAATTGGTGCATTCGGGGCGCTTGTTTGTCGCCTTGCCGCCACTCTACCGCCTAACCCATGGCGGCAAGACGGTTTATGCCAAGAATGACGCGCACAAGGATGAGTTGTTGAAGACGGCCTTCAATCCTCGCGCCAAAGTCGAAATCGGACGGTTCAAAGGCTTGGGCGAAATGATGCCTGCACAATTGAAGGTCACGACCATGAACCCAGCCACCCGCACGCTTGCGCGTTTGGTGATTCCAGAAGGCGATTTGCCGAGTGTGGGTGAGTTGGTGGAGACGCTGATGGGGCGCAAGCCTGAGCTGCGCTTTAAATGGCTTCAAGAAAATGCCCGCTACGCGGAAGAGCTTGACGTCTAAGGCGATGCTGGCGCTCAAGCCCAATTGCGAATGCTGCGACCGTGATTTGCCAGCCGATCGTGCTGAAGCCTTCATCTGTACCTTTGAATGCACTTATTGTAAGAGCTGCGCGACCGGCAGGCTGGCTGGTATATGCCCGGCTTGCCAGGGAAATCTGGTTCAAAGACCAATCCGGCCAGCTGCCGCTCTGGCTCGTTTCCCGGGCCAAACGGAACGGGCACCCATCAAAGCTGCCTGCCAAGCAAAATAGGTTTGAGCCTCTTGCTCTTCCGCACTTTCCACGCCACACACCTCCGAACAATTAGGGAGATGAGGGCATGAGCCAGCAATTTGATATCATCGTATTTGGCGCGTCAGGTTTTACCGGCCGATTGGTGGCTGAGTATCTCGCAGCAACCTATCCAACCGGCGTGAGCTGGGCGATGGGTGGGCGCAGCTTGGAAAAACTGGCCCAAGTTCGCGACGAAATTGGTGCGCCAGCGGATACGCCGCTTGTCGTTTGCGACAGCGATGATGCTGCCTCTTTGAAGGCGATGGTAACCTCAACCAAAGTTGTCCTGACAACGGTTGGACCCTATCAGCTCTATGGCAATGGCTTGGTTGCTGCCTGCGCCGAGCACGGTACCGACTATGTCGACTTGTGTGGCGAACCCGCGTGGATGCGTAAGATGATCGACGCGCATGAAGCAGCGGCAAAGGCGTCTGGTGCCCGGATTGTATTCTCGTGCGGCTTTGATTCCATCCCGTTCGATCTTGGTGTCCAAATGGCGCAAGAAGCGATGATTGCCAACACGGGCAGCCCAGCGACCAAGGTCAAAGGTCGGGTCCGCAAGATGAAAGGCACGTTCTCGGGCGGCACGGCAGCCAGTTTGAAAGCCACCATGGCCGCTGCGATGAGCGAGCCAGGTGTGCTAGACCTGTTGCGCAACCCATTTGCACTGACACCTGGCTTTGAAGGCCCAACCCAGCCCCATGGCATGAAGCCTTATCTGGACGAAGAAATGGGGGTCTGGGTCGCCCCCTTTGTGATGGCCCCAATCAATACCCGCAACGTGCACCGCACCAACGCTCTGCTCGGCCATAAATATGGGGCTGGCCTTGTCTATGAAGAAATGATGGTTACGGGGCCCGGCGAAAAGGGTGAAGCCATGGCCAATGCCATTGCGGGCGACAAGAGCCTTGGTGGTGAAGGCGGGCCAAAGCCCGGCGAAGGTCCTTCGAAAGAAGAACGTGAGACCGGATTTTACGATGTGCTATTCATTGCGCAGTCTGACACCGGCGCCGAAGTACAAGTCGCCGTCACTGGCGACCGCGATCCGGGCTATGGCTCGACTTCCAAAATGATTGCTGAGTCAGCTTTGTGCCTCATCAACGAAGCCAAGGACGCCGCTGGCGGCATTTGGACGCCGGGTGCAGTCATGGGCCCTGCCCTTCGCGCCCGTCTAGTGAAGAGCGCTGGCCTCACCTTTGATGTCGTGACTGGCTAAAACCTAAAGACGTTAGACGCTGCGGCGCGCCTTGAGGGCCGCCAGCAGCGTCCCGTCGTCCAAATGATCCAATTCCCCGCCAACCGGCACGCCATGGGCCAGCTTCGTCGTGGCGACGCCGCTGTCAGCCAAGATATCGGCGAGATAATGGGCGGTAGTTTGGCCTTCTACGGTGGCAGCCAACGCCAAGACGACTTCGCTGATGCCCCCTGCTTGAATGCGCGCCATCAGACTGCCAATCCGCAAGTCTTCTGGACGCACGCCGTCTAAAGCCGACAAGACGCCGCCAAGAACATGATACTGGCCCGAATAAGCGCCAGAGCGCTCAAGCGCCCAAAGGTCACTTACTTCAACCACGACACACAATGTGTTCTGATCACGGGCTGGGTCAGCGCAGACAGAGCACGGGTCTTGCGTATCCAGATTGCCACAAATCCGGCAGGCTTTCACCTTTTCCGCCGCATCCGCAAGGGCTTGGCCAAGTGGCTGCATCAAGCCATCGCGCTTTTTTAACAGATACAGCGCGGCCCGGCGCGCAGAGCGTGGACCCAAGCCCGGAAGCTTCGCCAGTAGCGCTACGAGGCGTTCAATCTCAGGGCTTGCCGTGGCACGCTTGGTTCGCGCATTCCGATCCGTCATGATTAGAAGGGCATCTTGAAGCCTGGGGGCAGCGGCAGGCCACCCATCAAATCCTTTTCCATCGCGGCGCGACTGGCTTCCACTTTCTTGCGGGCATCTTCAAAGGCGGCTTTGATCAAGTCTTCGAGAATTTCGACATCTTCTGCCACACACAGGCTGGGATCAATCGAGATCGACAAAAGCTTGCCTTCGCCATTGCTGGTGATCTTCACCATGCCTGCGCCAGCGCTGCCTTCAGCCTCAATTTTCTCCATTTTTTTATGCGCATCAGCCACTTTGGACTGCATCTGCTGCATGGTCTTCATCAATCCGCCAAGGTCTTTCATCGCTTTTGTCCTGTTAAATGGGGATACGGCACGATCCCAGATTATTTTCTAGTCGCCAACGCGGCGGCGGTTAAAGTCCACCGATAAGACATTACTGGTCAGGGCCTCGGCTTCCTCGTCGCCATCCTCAACCACAGCCTCTAGGGCAACCTCTGGCACAGGTGCAGCGCGGACATCGAGGATGCGGGCACCAGGAAAGGCTTTCATGGCCGCAACGACCTCCGGGGCCTGCTTGGCCGCGTCTACGCGTTCGACCTCTAAGCGCTTATTGCGTTCGGCAATGCTCTCTTGTCCACCTGAGCCCGCCTCAACCAGCCAATCTTCATCAGTTAGCGCCGTAAGTGCCTCGACCGCTCGCTTTTGTAGGTCTGCCGGGGCATTGGGCAAAAGCTCAATCACCAAATGGCCAGGTACAAGGCTAACAGGGCGAACAAAGCGCTCTAGTTCCGTGACCAAGACAATCTCCCGGGCATCTTCTAGTGCTTCTAATAGGCCCTCAAAGGTCATCGCAGCCTGTGTCAACGGCGAAGAAGCCGTTGGAACCGCAGGTGTCGCCGCGACCGCTTGGGGCACGAGAAAAGTCGTGGGTCCGCCACTGGGTGTTTGAGACGGCGATGGGCCCGCCGACGCGCCCGTCGCCATCGGTTGACCAATCAGGAGACGGGCTAAATCCTCAGGCGGTGGCAATTGCTGGGCCGCACAAGCGCGCAACAAGCACATTTCTGCGGCTTGGACGGGATCTGGCGCGCGACCAGATTCTTCAAAGCCTCGCAAGATCAACTGCCACAGTCGCCCAAGCGACGCGGGGGTTGTGCTGTGGGCAAAGGCCTTCATTTGCTGGATATGGTCGCTCGCGCCAGCTGGATGCCAATCCGCTCCCAACACATCACCACGCGAGATTTCATGGGTTAGGTCCATCAAGTCGCGCAGAACAAGGCCCGGATCTGCGCCCAAATCATATTGTTCGCGGAAAGCTTGCAGAGCCGTCTTGGCATCGCCTTTGAGGATTGCCCCAAGCAAGTCCATTGTGCGGGTGCGGTCGGCCAGACCCAACATGTCACGGATTTCAGCGCCAGTAACGCCATTGCCCTGATCTTGCACGATGGCTTGATCCAACAATGATAGACCATCGCGCGCTGAACCCTCTGCGGCCCGGGCGATCAGCTCCACCCCGTCACGAGCAATCTGAGTACCTTCGCGACCAGCTATCTTCTCCAGATAATCGGCAAGAACAACCGGCTCAATCCGCCGAAGATCAAAGCGCTGGCAACGGGATAGGATGGTGACGGGGACTGAGCGGATTTCGGTGGTCGCAAAGATAAATTTCACATGCGGAGGCGGCTCCTCCAACGTCTTCAACAGCGCGTTGAACGCGCTCTTCGACAACATGTGAACTTCGTCGATTATATAGACCTTATAGCGCGCCGCGATCGGTCCATAGCGCACGCCGTCCAGCAATTCGCGCATGTCGCCAACACCGGTTCGTGAAGCGGCATCAAGTTCGAACACATCAGGATGATTGCCGCGCGTGATGGCTTCACATTGGCTGCCGAGCGGGTCGAGCTGGATCGACGGGCGATCCATCGTCGCGGTTTGATAATTTAGGGCGCGGGCGATCAGGCGCGCTGTCGTGGTTTTCCCAACACCGCGTACCCCTGTCAGCATGAACGCATGAGCGATCCGGTTTGAGGCAAAAGCATTGGTCAAAGTGCGGACCATGGCTTCTTGACCGATGAGATCTTCAAACCGTTGCGGCCGATATTTGCGCGCCAGAACGAGATAAGGCTGACTACCCTGCGCAGCAGCGGCTTTTGCTGGCTCTTCAACGGTGTCCCCGAACATCGACAAGGTCAGATCGTCCGGCTCCGCATCGGCTTGGTCGTACCCAAGAAATCCTCCCGACTGTGGAAGATCACCCTCGCCGCCAAGATCCGTTTCGTCCATGCTGGGGTTCCAAACTGTGGGTGCGCACAGGTAAAAGGGTGGAGACCGAACGGCGACCCATAGCGAAACTCGTTGCGGCTGCTTCCTTCCG
>VYLK01000619.1_pt1 | contig 10657 bp, 6 predicted proteins | sample 5114321 | NCBI WGS metagenome assembly VYLK01 (sample SAMN12291792, study PRJNA351875) | freshwater metagenome | isolation source: freshwater lake | place: USA: Michigan, MSU2 Lake | collected 2011-08-16
ACCCCACAACAGCGTGTCTTGCTTTTCAAATCGTCAAACCATGTATAAACTCTATCATACGCGTAAGTCATTTTAATTAGATGGAGCCAGCGAGTTCAGGCAAAAGTGACAAAGAACATCGCGTGTTTTTTATCTATTTTTCTTCTAACGCACATTTTTTAGCATTCCGCTCATTCCTTCGGCTCATCCTCGTTGTTCCGCAGAGTCCCTGAGGCGGGAGATTCTGCGGGGAAGTAAAATGTGCTTACAACTGTGCGTTGGCTTGTTCTCATAACGACATTTTTACTCCGTTCCTTTTCAACCAGTTTTCCTGTTCTCTAAAGTCAGGCATTTTTTTGTCTAACTCGTTCCAAAACTCTGTCGAGTGGTTTGGATGTTTTAAATGAACCATTTCATGAATGATAATATAGTCAAGCACTGAAACCGGAGCCATGATACATTTCCAATGAAAATTCAGTCCATTTTTAGGCGTCCATGATGCCCATCGGTTTTGTAATTCTAATACTTTAATTGCTGTCGGCTTGTGGGTAAACTTTTCTTCAATCAGTTTCAGTCGTTCCTGAATTTTAGTCAGGGCTTTGTCACGGTAAAAATCCTTGAAAACTTTGTCTGCCTTGGGGAGATACTTTTTGTCTAAGTGAAAAAAGCCGCCACTAATTTTCAAAGGCACCTCTTGATTTTCTGTCAGTTTTAATCGGTAATTCCGTCCTGAGTAGAGAAATGATTGCCCGTTTACAAATTCACGATTTACCTTGCCCTGATTGAGTTCTTTCCACTTGGCAATTTTAGAGAATATCTGATACTCTTTTGATTTTACCGCTGCTTCTACTTTCTCGTCACTTGCGGTGATAGGTGCAAGCACTTTAACTGAACCATTTCGTTCAATAAAGATGCTCACCGTTTTTCGTCTGTCGGTTTTCTCAATGGTAATATCTACGTCCTCTAATTTCATCTTAAATCAGCTTCTCTGTTCTTAGCAAGTTTCATCAGTTCTGTTGCCAGTTCACTTGCTTTGGGTGAAAGTTCTGCCACTTTTGAGTAACGGATTTCATCTTCAATCATTCCTTCTATTCGTTTTCTCTCGGCTGCTTTGTCTGTCCAGAAATTGTTTATTTCTGCTGTTTCTTTCAGTATCAGAAAAAGGGCATGAGTAAGTTCTTTCACCTTGTGAATTTCTTCTTCGCTTTCGTTTGTAATTCCGGCTTTCAGCAAATCGTAAAACGGAGCTTCAACAATGGAAATTCCTTCAGTTTCAACTTTCCGCCCTTCTGCTATCTCATCTCTTAGTTCGGTTAACTGTTTTACGATTTCTTCCCAGTTTTCCTTGTATGAGTTCAATATCATTTCCAAACGGTCTTTGAAACGATTGTAAAGTGTCGGGTCTTTCTCAAGGTTCACTTTGATGTGCCAACGAATGGCATGTTCCATTTCGGATGCTTTTGATTTTGGCGTTTTATTCAGGTAATCAACTTTGGTTTTGAATTCATCTGAAAGAATCGAAACCTGCTGCACTTTGGTGTCAATGCCTAATGAGAACAAGTGCTTATCAATTAGTTGACGGACTTTCTGCGAAGCCCATTTCAAATCCATCGTTTTGTCTTTGTAGCGGTCTTTTATTCTCCAAAGCAAGTAGCCCAATCGCTTTGCCCGAATCCAGTATTCGCCACCTGCTTGAGTATTGAAAAGCAAATCCAAACTATCAAAGAAACTTTTGGAATAGGTCAATAATTCAGCTCTGAACTTGATATTCTTTGCCTGTTCAATACAACTTTCTGCAAACTCAAATTCTGCTGCCTGGTCGGTGAATTTCTGATTCAGGAAGTTTTCAATTTCATTCAGTTTGTTGTCGGTAAACAGATTCAAAATGCGTTTATAGCGGGCTTCTAATACCGGAATTTCTTTGTTGATGTCACGGAATACATTCAGGAAGTTCTTCAGTTTGTCTTTGTCTTTGTCGGTATAAATCGCCAACGCCTCGGCAAGGTGCTTGGTTACTCCGTAATAGTCAACTATCAAACCAAATGATTTGCCTTTCTTGGTTCTGTTTACACGGGTAATTGCCTGAAACAAATCATGCTCTCTCATGCCTTTGTCCAGATACATTACTTGTTCAATCGGAGCATCAAAGCCAGTAATCAATCGGTCGCAAACGCAAATAATACCAATGCCCGATTCAGGTTTTTCGTAATCAAAATCCTTCTTGAAACTGTTTTTTGCATCAGTGTCCAATGCTTCACGCCTTGCTTTGCTGATATTCCCGGGTTCATTATTGCCCATGCTGGAAACAATGGTTTGCACTTTTAAAAATTCCAATTGTTTGATTCGTTCATCATCACGTTCTCCATCCGGTAATGCTTTCAGTTCAGCAATTTTCTTTTGAATGGCAATTTCCAATTCATATTTATATCGCACGGCTGCTACAATACTTGATGCAACCACTTGTGCCTTGAAACCATTTACCAGAATATCAGTGTAGTAATGTTCAATGATGTCTTTGGCAATTTCTGCAATACGATCTTTGCTTTCTAAGTAAGCAATGAACGAACCGTAACGCCTTTGTATTTCTTCCCGTTCTTCTTGTGTCCGTTGTTTGAACATATCCTCAAACTCGGCATCAAAAAGCTCTTTATCGTCAATCTTATCTTTTGAAACTTTACCAATGTATTTGATTTCAACGGTGGCTCTGTCGGCTACTGCTTTATCAAATTTGTAGGAATCAATCCAAGGTTCTCCGTTTTCATCCAATCTGCCGCCAAAGCGTTCATGTGTTTTTATTTCGTGACGTTCGGTAAGCAAGGGCGTTCCTGTAAAACCAATTCTTACGGCTTGCGGAAAGGCGTTAAATAAATTATCGCCCATGTCACCGCCTTGTGTTCGGTGGGCTTCGTCCACCATTAGCAAAATACGGTCGCTGGCATTAATGGTTTCAAACTTGTCAAATGTTGGAACAATCCCGGCATCAATCAGTGATTGGGCCGAAACATTGTTGTCAGCCAAGAACTTGTGAATCATCACAATATTCAAATTGGCGTTATCATCGTTCAATTCTGTCAGGTCGGCTTTACTGTCAATAATAGAAAGCGATTCATTGGCGTATTTCAGCGTGTCTGCCAACTGTTCTTCCAAATCCACACGGTCAACAATGGAGATGATTTTCAGGTCTTTTAAATCATCGCTGCTTCGGAGTTTGCGAACCAGAAATACCATAGTTAAACTCTTTCCGCTTCCTTGTGTGTGCCACACCACACCGCCTTTTTCTTTAGGCGTATGCCCTAAACGAAGGTTGCGGATAATTTTGCCGACCGCACGGTATTGATTGTATCGTGCCACCACTTTCACTTCCACACCTTTTTTGATTTCCATGAATAGGGTGTAGTGTTTCAGAATGTCCACCAAAATTTCTTTGTTCAACATTCCGCAAATCATTACTTCCTGCCGTTCTTCATCAGGTGGAAAAGCAACCGTATTGTATTCTTCGGGAAAAATGTCCACCCAATTGTTGTAAAAATCAAAATCAGCACTGATGGTTCCCACACGGGCTTCATTTCCGTGGGTGATGATGCTAAACAAATTGTAGTGAAAAAGCCTTTCTTCGCCTTCTTTTACTCCATAATCATCTTCTCTGGTATTGGCATAGCGGGTAACCTGTAAAAACGCTTCACTCAAGGGTTCTGCCACATCAAAATCTTTGGCTTCTACCACCACCACTGGCAAACCGTTCAGGAATAAAACAATATCGGGGATAATGCCCTGGCGGCTTGCACCGGGAGTAAACAAACGAAACTGATTGATGGCGATAAAAGTGTTTCTGTCCCAGTTTCTGAAATCAACCAACCGCACCGTTGGGTTTACTTCGCCCGTCAATTCGTTTTTATTTACCGTTGTGCCTTTAATCAATAAGCGGTGAATTTCTTTGTTAGCTTCATGCAAGGTTTTACCCGAAAAGCTTTGAATCTCTGTAAGTAATTCATCAAGCTGTCTGTCAGTGAGCCATTCTCTGCCATCTGTTGTTTTGTTGATTGATTTTACGGTATCTTTAAATACTTGCGGCAGCAACACCTGTTTAAAGTGTTCCCTTAAACTTTTTGCAGGGTCTTGTGGAACACCAATGCCTTGGTCTATCACTTGCCAACCTAACTGGCGAAGTTTATCTAAAAAAGGTTTCTCTACATTGATATATTCAGCCATAATTAAGTTCGGTTATTGATGAGGTAGGCCTGCTCCGGGTGATTTATCATTTCAGGATGCAGATATTTGAGTTCCTTAGATGAAATCATTTCTCCTAGGAATTTTCTTTTCAGATAGTCCTCCCTTTTCCCTAAGATTTCGGCCAATTCGGTTGATTTAAATGGCCTTATCGAGCAAATCTTCAAGATTAAACTTTTCAGAACTTCTGCGTCATTTACCCTTTTACCGAGGGTCTTTATAGCCAATTGTATTTCTTCCGGTAAGGCAACAAGAGGTGGTGTACTAAGGCCCAGAGGTGGTGTACTAAGGCCCAGAGGTGGTGCACTAAGACTCGGAGGTGGTGTACTAAGACCCGGAGGTGGTGCACTTAATCCATCGCCTGCTACATAATATGTCGCCTTCCCTTTTCCTTTGGATTTCAATAAGTTATAGGTTCTTAACAGTCTTAAGTCGTTACTAGCTTTAAGGGTATCGCAATCAGCCATTTGGCGGTAGGTGGTATTGTCAATGGCTCCAACCTCCCTTATAAAAATCAGCGCCTGCTTTTGGTTGTCTGCAAGGTTAAGTCTTTCAAACTGTTTGAGCCATTCCAAGTCATTGTCATCCAAAAAGTGATGTAAAAGCAAACGGGAGGTGAATTCATTATTCTCACGACTCGATTCAAAAGTCGGTGGTACCAAATGGGCTTTCTCCATTAGTTTACGCATGGCTCTGATACCCGAACCTTTTGTTTCTGCCAAATTGGTTTCGTGAAAAACAGCGGCAATGAAGGGATTGCGGGTTTCGCTTCCGGGAAGTCCTAATTTCTCCTCAGATTTTAAAGAGAAGCCCGGATTAATTATTTCGATACGATTATCATAACGAATGATTTGTGTTGGACGGTGTTCACGATATGAACGGTGCATCAATGCATTTACTATTGCCTCGCGAAGTGCTTTCATTGGAAGCCCTGTAGAAGTTGCCTGTACTTCATCTTCCAGCAAAAATCCTTTTGGCAAATCCGCATTGATAGCTTCTATTAAACGATACAACACTAAAATGAGAGGGCCTCTCATATCAATGGTTGTAAAGCGTTCGTCAGGGTCTTTAACCCACACATTACCCGGCACCCGAATGTAATCGGCACGCAGCATGGGGAAAGTGCTGCGTTGAATTTTGGAACTGCCAAAGAGTAGAAGCCCTGCAATATTTAATTCGTTTGGATTCTCTTTATTCACACAACCTATTGCTGCCAACAATTCACTATCGCTATAAGTAAGTTCTTCGGCCGTTGGATTTACCTTTTCACGGAGCGCCCGATAGCGTTTCAATGCATTTTCATCAACATCGGCAAGTGTTGTTCCTTTCACAGGTGTTTGGTCAAAGCTGCCAGTGTCTTGATAAAACACATGCATATCATCATCGGTACAGTGCTGGTCTGTGGCACCTATCCTGCGAAATGCTCCTGATGGCAATCCTTTTTTGTTGAAGTAGAGTGGTTTTTGTTTTGCCGGCAATTCATCTACCGATATTTTCAGCACTGGCAATCCATTGATTTTTTCAATGGTCATTGCCGGCCGGACGGGCATATTAAACATGCCGGCACATTGGGTGGCAATGTCGCTTTGAATTTTGTCAGGGTCAGGCATCGGGTCAATCTTATATTGGTCAGCTGCTGTTTCAGAATCATCTGCGCTAATGCTCATTAAAATATAACCACCTCCCAAGCCGGGTTCGTTTGAATAAGAGCATATAGTTTCCATAGTGGATGTGGTACTGTCGCCAATGCCCTTGGCTTCTATCCATGGACACTCATCTGTGTCATTCAGAATTTCAAATAGTTCTTCTGCGGTATAATTCATCGTCTGAATCTTGATTTACATGATTTTAGGATTAACAGGATGCTTAATTGGGTGAAACACCTTTTTATATTGCAAGCTTGCTGCTCCAAAATTTATTAATAGCCCTACTTCAAAATTATAAGCCACTACGTAATTCTTCGCTTGAGCTAAGTGAACATCTTCTAAACTGATAATTGCCTTCAATTCCACGATTACTTTATCCTCCACTACAAAATCTGCTCGTCTTGTTCCTACTTCAATTCCCTCATAGAAAATAGTCTGGTCTATTTCTCTTCCAAATCCAAGTCCGGCTCTCTCCAATTCTATTGCCAGGCATCTTTGATAAATCACTTCCTGAAAGCCATTCCCAAGTGTATTGTGCACCTTCATGGCTGCACCAATAATTTTATATGTTATTTCATCTAGCTTTTTTGTCTGCATCTTGATTTACTTGATTTTAGGATTGACCGGATTTTCTAATTGAAGATTTCCTGAAACAATCCTGCTCATCTGTTCATCCTGCAAATCAAGATTCAGACGTTTTTTCCCACTCAACAAATCCTCCATCAAACCTTTTTTAAGACTTTGCATTTTTTGTAAGTAGGTTTGCTCGGTTTGGAGTTTGTTGTCTATTGCCTTTAATCGTCCAGCTATTTTCTGTTGTTCATCAAATGGTGGTGTCTCTACTAACAGTGGTAAAATCTTAAAGACAGACAATCCTGGTTGGGCGGTAGCTTCAGAATATTGATTCAAATTCATGCTATACAACTTTTGTGAAAGCCAATCCAATTCGATAAAATTTTCAGGTGTTACTACCACTGCATGTTCAGAAGCGTAAAACTTTCCACTGACTCTGGTAATATTTCCACATAATGCTCCTTGTCTTCCTATCAAAGTAAATTCTCCATCATGAGTAAATTTTGTAGTGTAGCCTCTCAAGCCATTACCACCGTAAACAGGATAATCTCCTAACTCATAGATTTTTTCAGAAGTGATACCGTCACCACTCTTCATTGAGCACAAATCACCTAATTGTTTCACATCCCACTCCTTCGGTACCATCCCCAACTTACTTTCCTTATACAACTCCGGTGCATCTTCACAGCGAGGGCGGAGTTTGTTGGTGTTTGGGTCTATGCCACGGGTAAACAAATCCTGCAATAGGCCTTGCTTTATGGCTTTGTATTTGGCAATGGCGGACTGGGTTTTTTCTATCACTGCATCGGCTGTGGATAGGATTTTGGCGATTCGTTGTTGTTCTTCCGGTAATGGGAGATTAATTCTTAGTTTTCTGACAGCACTTGAATTAATGGCTGGATATGCAGTGCCGGCCACTAATAGTTCAAATTGCTTTTCTAAATCAGTTGAGAACAGGTTGTGATAAATAAAATTAATGTCAACATTTGGTTTTGCTCTTAATATTGAAAAACCTGTGGAAGCTATAAAATTGTATTTGCTTTCAAGTTTGAATTGAGCAAAAGCTTTAAGATTCGGTCTAACATTTGACATTAAAATATCATTCTGCCTTAGAATCTTTCTTGCTCTTGATGGAGAACCCTGAAATTTAATGGATTCAGAAGGATATGTTATGTAACCTTGACTAACCGAACTTATGTCGATATAGAAAAACGAATAGTCCGAATTGGTGGATGAGCCCAATAGTTCTGGATCAACTTCAACTGCTTCCTCTAAATATTGTTCTTTCCAGTTACTCATAACCTAACTCAACTAAAAATTGGTTCAGCAATTCAGTTTCTGTTTCTCTTGCATTTAAGATAGTGTGCAATGGTATGGTGTATTTTTCCCAAAAGTTTTCAATGGATTGCAACAATTGTCGTTGGTGTGCTTGTAAATAGTCGTTTACGGTTTGTTGCAAGGTTCGCAGCCAGCGTTTTAAAATCAGGTCTTTGGCTTCTTCGGGAGTAATGCTTTGCCTTGCCATGTCAACAAGGTTTTGCTTGCGGTTTTTTATCTCTTTTATTTTTTTCTTACAGGTTTTTAATTCTTCTTCCAGTTCGGTGTGCTTAGCAATTCGCAGTTCATCTGCATTAATTCTTTCGTCTAAATTTTCAATTTCTGCTTTCAGCTTTTTACTATCAACTGCCAACTGTTCACTGTCAACTGCTCCGGCTTTAATTCGCTTTTGCAAGTTCTTGTATTCCTTGTCGCCTTCCTTGCGTTCGCCTTTCAGGGCTTTAATGCCGTCTTTGTGTTCTTTCAACTCTTTGCTTCGCCACACTTCATAATCTTCTTCGTTCCACACATCGTCTTCCAGTTCGTTTACTTCGTCAAATTTGGCTTGTAGTTCGTCACGCCTTGCTTCGTTGTCTTTCAACTCCTTCAGCACTTCGGGGAACTGGCTTTGCAAAATTTCATCATCGGGTATCAGTTCGGCATTCCATCCGCTGGCATCCACACTTTTTATGTCGTTGGTAATACTGTTCCAATATGCCGCAAAAGAGCCACGGCTTTTAAACTCGTCCAGAATAGGCAGGGCAATCAGCTTTTTGGTAAGGGTGGCAGAGAAAGTATGATACAGGTCGAATACGCTGGTTTTCTGTTCGGGCAATTGTTCCAATAGTGGCAATTGCTGTTGCCACCACTCGCCAATGGCTTGGTTGTATCGGGCAAAAGCGGTTTTTATTTCTTCGCTATCGTCAAATAGTTTTTTGATGTCTTCTTTGTGTGCAATGGTGTCCCCAAATTTCAGGTAGTTTGGTTTTAACGGCTCAAACAGTTTTTTTTCCAATCCCGCGTAACAATTGAAATAATCGTTTAATGCTTTTACTTCACTTTCAGGAATGCCACCTTGCAAATGGGCGTGCACATCTTGCGGTTCGGGCGGTGGTGCATTGTCCACAAACCTGCGTATGTTGAAATTGAAATCTTCGTTTTCCAGATTGTTGTGCTTGTCAATGGCTTTGCTCTTGGCCACCAGCTTGCTGTATTTGGGCGTTTCTTTTTTGTGCCGGTATGTAAAAGCAATTTTCTCCAAATCTTCAGGACGAAGTTTATTTTGGTTTTTGCCTTCCTTAAATTCTCTATCGGCATTGATGAACAACACATGGTTACGGTTGTGGGCATCGGCTTTGTTAATCACCATTACACAAGCTCCAATGCCCGTTCCGTAAAACAAGGCAGAAGGCAATCCAATTACCGCTTCCAGATAACCACGGTTTACGAGCCACTCACGGAATTTCTTTTCCTCACCGCCACGATACAACACACCGTGCGGCATCACCACTGCCATGCGTCCGGCATTGTTCAGCGAAGCCACCATGTGCTGCACAAACATGAAATCCGCTTTATCTTTAGTGGGCATCCAAAAACTAAAGCGTTCCTTAAACTTCATGGAAGTGGTGGAATAGTCCTGCGAAAAAGGTGGATTGGCAAGGATGATGTCAAAGGTTCTCAGTTCGTTGTTGTTCTGATGTAATGGGTTGAGCAAAGTGTCCCCATTTAGAATCTTGCTGTCGTAAATGTTGTGGAACAGCATATTCATTTTACACAAGCCCCAAACCGTTCCGCTTTTCTCTTGTCCGTATAGCGAAAGATTTTTTGCCGTTCCGTAACGGCTCTCCACATAGTTTTTACATTCAATCAACATACCGCCACTTCCAACGGTGGGGTCGTAAATCTCAGCGTCTTTGCCGGGTTCAAGAATGTTCACCAATAGTTTTACAATTTCGTTAGGTGTGTAGAATTCTCCGGCTTTCTTGCCGGCACTATCTGCAAAGTGTTTAATGAGGTATTCATAAGCCGCACCCATCAGGTCGGGAAATTCCAGATTGTCGTCACGCAAACTGATTCGGTTGAATTTCTTAATCAGTTCCCGTAAATCTTCATCACTGATTTGCTTGTTGTTTTTCCCGAATGTCTTATTGAAGTTAATGTTGTCCTGATTAAATACACCATCCAGCTTGTCAAGGTTGGCTTCCTGCAACGCGGCCAATGCTTTGTTCAGGTGGTCGCCAATTTCTTTTTGCAGGTCTTTTATGTAGTTTATGGGTTGTTGCTTGCCTTCATCGTCAGTATAAAATTCCGGGTCACCGTCTAACCGTTTCCAACGTGCAGCAAGCGGAACAAAGAAGTCATATTCCGGTGCGTTTTGTCTTTCCAGTTCTCCGTAAATCATTTCGGGGTCGCTTACCCCACGTACTTCTGTCAATGTTTTTCTTCGTCTGTCACGGTGCACTTCAAACTGGTCGTTTACCCGTTTAAGAAACAACATGGAAATGATGTATTCCTTGTATTCAGAAGCGTCCATGTTTCCACGAAGGATGTCACACGCCTCAAAAAGGAAGGTTTCTAAACGAGATAAGGAGATTTTATTAGCCATCTATTTATTGTCACAATTTAAGTTGTGAATATCGTCATTTCTATCGGTGCGTTGGCAAAAAACGGCTCTTATTTCTCCGCAGAGTCTCCCGCCACGGGGACTCTGCGGCAAATTTGTCTTTCGTCATATCTCAGCCCTTTCAATAGTATAGTCCAAAATCGAATTAAGGCATGTACATGGTTTAGCATACATACATACCCCACAACAGCGTGTCTTGCTTTTCAAATCGTCAAACCATGTATAAACTCTATCATACGCGTAAGTCATTTTAATTAGATGGAGCCAGCGAGTTCAGGCAAAAGTGACAAAG
>VYLK01000620.1_pt1 | contig 10642 bp, 7 predicted proteins | sample 5114321 | NCBI WGS metagenome assembly VYLK01 (sample SAMN12291792, study PRJNA351875) | freshwater metagenome | isolation source: freshwater lake | place: USA: Michigan, MSU2 Lake | collected 2011-08-16
GCCGCGGCGATGGCCTCGGCCGCGGCCTGCGCGGCACTCGGCGCGGTGGGCTGCGGCGCGGGGCCGGTGAAGGGCAAGGCCACGTATCCCACGGCATGCACCTGCGCCGCGCCAATGCGGCGCGCCAGCGGGTGGCGGTTGTGCCACGCCACCACACGCGAAACCACGGCAGACAGGCGCAGGTGATCCATGATGAACCCCGATTCTGGGCAGCGACGTGCGCCCGCCAAGCGCGCATAAGCGCTGCCGCAGCCGGCCTGTTCCAAGCTTCGGGGGGACGGCCATCGCGGCGCGGCCTCAGGCGGGGCGCTGCGAGTCTTCCGCGGCAGGGGTGGCCCGCCGACGAAGATACAACTTGCGTCCGAGTGCGCCGGCCCGGTTGAGATCGGCCAGCACCTGGAACTCGGGGTGACGGGCAAGAAAAGCCAAGGCCGCTTCGGTCACGCCCGGGTACTCGGGGTGGTGGTAATCGTCCACGGCGATGACGCCGCCAGGCAGCAGGTGGGCGGCGCAGAGCTCGAGGTCGAAAGCGGCGTCCTCCTGCTGGTGGCTGCCATCGACATGGGCGAATCGCAAGGTCGTGCCCGCAGGCAAGCTCAAGTGCCGGCTCAGGCTGCGATGTATCGAGATGCGCGCTGGCGCCACTTCAGGAACCGCCGCGCTCAGATGGCGCTGCACACCCTCGGGTGTGGGCGTGTCGCCATAGGCTTCGCCGCCAGCCAGCCCGAAGGCATCGCACAGGTGCAGCCTTTCGTCAGGCTGCAGGTGCAGCGCAAGAAACGCGGCGCTGCGCCCGTGATAGCAGCCGATCTCCAGCAAGTCGCCTGTGAGGCCTGCCGCAGACTGCGTGGCCAGCACGAGCTGGAAGTGCGCCATGTCGTCCAGATTGAACCAGCCGGGAATCGCACCCAGCCGGGGCGCAGACTCGGTCAACAAAGGCCCCGGCAGCACGCCGGGGAACACAGCGGCGCTGGAGCGCTGGCCCTGGCCCAGGTTGTAGACGCGCCGCAGCACGCGATACAGCGGGGAGGGCAGCTTCTTGGCGAGTGCGCGGATCGGCATGGCGGCGGTTCTTGTCGGGTTCAGGCCGGCAGCACCGTGCCGCTGAGCGTGCCCAGGCCGATGCGCACCGCGCCCGGCGCTTCAGCGTAGGCGCGCATGAGCACGGTGTCGCCGTCCTCCAGGAAGCTGCGCTGCTCGCCATTGGGCAGCGTGAGCGGCTCGCGCCCGGCGCGGCTGAGTTCCATCAGGCTGCCGCCCTGCCCCGGCCCGGGGCCCGAGAGCGTGCCGGTGCCGAAGAGATCGCCCGTGGCGAGGTTGCAGCCGTTGCTGCTGTGGTGCGCCAGCAGCTGCGCCGGGCTCCAGTAGGCGGCCTCGGCGGCGTTGGCGTGCGACAGGCGCACCGGGTTCTGACCGGCCGCGCGCATGGCGGCGGTGTGCAGCCAGACTTCAAGCGTCAGCGCGATGGCGCCGTGCTGCTGGTCGTGTGCGTCCAGCAGGTAGGGCAGTGGCGCGGGGTCGCCGGCCGGGCGCTGCATGGGGCGGCGGAAGGGTGCCAGCGCCTCGAAGCTCACGATCCACGGCGAGACCGAGGTGGCGAAGTTCTTGGCCAGGAAGGGGCCGAGCGGCTGGTACTCCCAGGCCTGCAGATCACGCGCCGACCAGTCGTTCAGCAGCGAAACGCCGAAGAGGTGCTGCTCGGCTTTCTCGATCGGCACGGGCTGGCCCAGTTCATTGCCCACACCCACCCACAGCGCGAGCTCCATCTCGTGGTCGAGCCGGCGGCTGGGGCCGTAGACCGGCGCGCCCTCGGGCTGCAGGCGCTGCTGGCCCTGCGGCCGGCGCACCGGGCCGCCCAGGCCCACCGAAGACGCCCGGCCGTGGTAGCCGATGGGCACCCACTTGTAGTTAGGCAGCAGCGGGTTGTCGGGCCGCAGCAGGCGGCCGATGTTGGTGGCGTGGTGGATGCCGACGTAGAAATCGGTGTAGTCGCGCACCGTGCAAGGCATGGCCATGCGCACGTCGTTCTGTGCGTGCAGGCAGACCTCCAGGAAGGGCCCCTGCTCGCTGCCTTCGGCCAGCGCCGCCGAAAGCGCAGCCCGCAGGGCGCGCCAGGCCGGCCGGCCCATGGTCATGAAGGCCGGCAGATCGCCGGCGGCCAGCGGTTCCAGCAGCGGGTGCACCTCGTCGGCCCAGGGGCACAGCTGCGACGCGAGCTTGAGATCCAGCACCTGGTCGCCAATGGCCACGCCCACGCGCAGGGCGTGGTCGCCGGCACGCTCGGCCTCTTGCTCGCCGAGGCGGAAGCGGCCCAGCGGCAGGTTCTGGATGGGGAAGTCGGTGCCGGGCTCGTTGGCGCTGGCCACCCAGCTGCGCAGCGCAGGGTGGTGGGTGGCGTCGGTGAGCGGGGTGTTGTTGTCGTTCATGGGCGGATCATGGCGCCTGCCGCGGCGCCTACCAGGTTCAAGGCTGAAAGTGGTCGGCCAGGCCGGCCCAGCACTGCGCATAGGCGCCGTCCAGCAGCGCCGGCTGCAGCGCCCACGCGGTGGGCCGCATGCGCCAGCGGCTTTCGAACATGAAGGCCAGCGTGTCGGCCAGCTTGTGCGGCGCGAGTTCGGCGCTGCTGGCCTTGCCGAAGGCTTCGGTGTCGGGGCCGTGCGGCACGTGGCTGTTGTGCAGGCTCATGCCACCGGGGCGGAAGCCCTCGGGCTTGGCGTCGTACTGGCCTAGCACCAGGCCCATGAACTCGCTCATCACGTTGCGGTGGTACCAGGGCGGGCGGAAGGTGTCCTCGGCCACCAGCCAGCGCGGCGGGAAGATCACGAAATCGACGTTGGCCACGCCCGGTGTGTCGCTGGGGCTGGTGAGCACGGTGAAGATGCTCGGGTCGGGGTGGTCGAAGCTGATGCTGCCCATCGTGTTGAAGTGCGCCGTGTCGTACTTCAGCGGGCAGAGGTTGCCGTGCCAGGCCACCACGTCGTAGGGGCTGTGGTCTTGCGTGGCCTGCCAGAGCTGGCCGCCGGCCTTCTTGATGAGCTGCACCGGTGCGGGCATGGCCTCGAAGGCCGCCACCGGGGCCTGGAAGTCGCGCGGGTTGGCCAGCCCGTTGCTGCCAATGGGGCCGAGTTCGGGCAGGCGGAAAGGCGCGCCGTAGTTCTCGCACACGTAGACGCGGCTCGGGCCCTGCACGTCCACGCTGAAGGCCATGCCGCGCGGCAGCAAGGCCACCTCGCCCGGGGCCACGTCGAGCACACCGAGTTCGGTGGTGATGCTCAAGGCGCCCTGCTGCGGCACGAGCAGCATCTCGCCGTCGTTGTTGACGAAGCAGCGCCGAGCGCCACCCGTGAACATCGGGCGGGTGATGAGCACCAGGTGCGCCGCCATGCCGTTCTGCGCCTCGGCATCGCCATTGACGACCACGGTGCGCACGCCGTCGATGAAATCGAGCGCGGCGTCTTCAGGCACCGGCACCGGGTGCCAGCGCAGCGGGTCGGGCGGCGCGTTCACGCCTTCGGCCAGGCCCGTCTTCCAGAGCGGCTGGGCGTAGGGCGTGTAGCCGCCCACCACCACCGCCGGCTGGCGGCGGTAGACCCAGGTGCGGCGGTTCTCCACGCGCGGCGCCGTGAAGGCGGTGCCGCTGATGAGTTCGGCATACAGGCCGTGGGCCACACGCTGCGGGCTGTTGCGGCCCACGGGCAGCGTGCCGGGCACGGCTTCGGTGGCGAAGTGGTTGCCGAAGCCGCTGAGGTAAGTGCGGGTCATGCAGGGTCTCCAGGAACAAGGCTTTCGCGCGCCAGCGCCAGGGCTTCGCCCAGCGCGCGCAAGTCACCGATGTGGTTGGCCAGCAGCAGCACCAGGCGGGCGTTGAGCTGCTCGCTCTGCGCCTCGCTCAGGCCCTGGTGGGCGGCCACGAGTTGATTGAAGAAAGCGTCGCCAGGCTCGTAGGCGTGGCGGTGCCGCTCGCCGGGCAGGCCGAAGTTCGGGGCGGTGATCAGGTGTTCGGTGTTCATCACGCCGTCTCGGTGGCAGGCGCCAGGGCCAGCGCGCGGCGCCAGGCGCGTTGCACGGCAGCGGCGTCGAACGCGCGCCAGCGTGCAGCCACGTGCTGGTCGGGGCGCAGCAGGTAGACGGTGCCGGGGCTTGCATCGCAGCGGCGCGCGGCGAGGCCTTGCACGTCGACCACGTGCGGCAGCGCGCAAGCGGCCTCCTTAGGCAGCACACACAAGAGCCGCACGCCGGCCGGGCGGTCCTGCAAGGCAGCGGCGGTGGCCGCATCAGGCATGCCGAAGTGCAGCAAGGTGAAATCACCGTTCCCCAGGTGCTGCAGCAGCCAGGGCCGTGGCCCGGCCACAGGGGCGTCGTCCAGCGGCGCGCCGGGCTCCATCCGGCCGTCGAAAGACTCGGCATCGGGCGTGTTCAAGGGGCTGCCGCGGTAGCAACTGGGCACCGAGAGCCGCCCGCTGTTGACCAGCGCGCGCACGCCGGGCACGACACCGGCCAGGCCCAGCACGGCGTCGCGCAAGGTGCGGGCGGCCGGTGTCTTGGGCGTCATGAACTCGGTGCTGCGCGTGCTGTTGAGCAGGTTCTCGTCGGCGGCAGCACCACGCTCAGCGTCGTAACTGTCGAGCAGGCTCTCGGGCGCCTGGCCCGTGATCACCTGCTGCAGCTTCCACACCAGGTTGTCGGCGTCCTGCACGCCAGAGTTCGCGCCGCGCGCGCCGAAGGGCGAGACCTGGTGCGCGCTGTCGCCAGCAAACAGCAGCCGCCCGTGCCGGAACTTCGCCATGCGGCGGCACTGGAAGGTGTAGACGCTCACCCATTCCAGCGTGAAGCCGATGTGGGCCCAGCCCTGCTGGTCGAGCAGGCGGCGGATGCGCGGGGCCACGCGCTCGGGCTGTTTCTCGGCCTCGGGGTCGGCCTGCCAGCCCAGCTGCAGGTCGATGCGCCAGACGCCGTCGGCCTCGCGGTGCATCAGCGCGCTTTCGCCATCGAAGAAGCTGGGCTTGAACCAGAAGCGGCGTTCGGTGCGTTCCAACGGGTAGGGCTCGCCGTCCAGCAGCACGTCGGCGATGAGAAAGCGGTCCTGGAAGACCTGGCCGTCGATGTCCAGGCCCAAAGCGCGGCGCGTGGGGCTGCGCGCACCATCGGCCACCACCAGCCAGTCGGCATGCAGCGTGTAGTTACCGTGCGGCGATTCAACGTGCATCAGCGCGCCATCGGCCAAGGGCGTGACCTGGGCCACGCGGTGCCGCCAGCGCAGGTCCAGCCCCGGCAGCTCGGCCGCGCGTTCGACGAGGAACTGCTCCAGGTGGTACTGCTGCAGGTTCACCATGCCCGGGCGCTGGTGGCCGGCCTCGGGCAGCAGGTTGAAGCTGAAGACTTCGCGCTCACCCAGGAAGGTGCGGCCCACGTTCCAGGTGACGCCCTTGTCCACCACGCGCTGCCCCAGGCCCAGGCGGTCGAAGATCTCCAGCGTGCGCTTGGCATAACAAAGCCCGCGCGAGCCGATGGAGACGGTGTCGTCTTCATCTAGCAAGAGCACCGGCAGGCCGCGCTGCGCCGCGTCGATGGCCGCGCTCAAGCCCACAGGGCCGGCGCCCAGCACCACGAGCGGCACACGCCGCGCTTCAGTCGCGCCGACCTCGGGCGCCGCACCCGCGGCGTAGCGGGGCCAGGTGTAGGTGCTCAGCACGGCCGAGCCCTCAGCTCTCCAGGGCCTTCCACATCTCGATGTCGCGCTCGGCCGTCCAGATGCGCGGGTGCGTGTAGCCGCTCATCTCGTCGTAGCAGCGCGTCACGTCGAAGGGCATGCAGTGCTGGAAGATCACCCAGTGGCCGTAGATCGGCGCGAGCTTCTCCATCGTGGCCTTGTAGGTGGCGTTGAGGTCCAGGCCCGCCTTCACGCCGGCTTCGACACTCGCGCGCACATCGGCGATGAAGCTGCGCGTGCCGGCCAGGCCCGCGGCCACGGCCTCGGGCGTGGTGAGCGCAGGCCCGCGGCCCGGCACCAGCTGCTGCGGCTGCAGCGCGGCGATGTTGTCCAGGGTCTGCGGCCAGTCGGTGAAGTAGGCGTCGCCGGCGTAGGGTGTGGCGTCGAACTCGACGAGGTCGCCGCTGAACAGAATCTTCTGCTGTGGCAGCCAGGCCACCGTGTCGCCCTTGGTGTGGCCGCGGCCCAGCTGCAGCAGCTGCACTTCCAGCTTGCCGAGCCACAGCGTCATATTGCCGTTGAAGGTGATGGTCGGCCAGGTCAGCCCCGGCGGCACGCTCTCGACGTTACGGAACAAGCGCGGGAAGCGGCCGATCTCGCTGGCTTTGTCCTGCTCGCCGCGCTCCTTGATGAGATCGAGCGTGTCTTCGCTGGCGATGATGTGTTCGGCCCCGTAGGCCGAAGCGCCCAGCACGCGCACCGCGTGGTAATGCGTGAGCAGCACGTACTGGATGGGCTTGTCGGTGACTTCGCGGATGCGGCGGATCACGTCCTGCGCCATCACCGGCGTGGCCTGGGTGTCCAGCACCAGCACGGCGTCGTCGCCAATGATGATGCCGGTGTTGGGGTCGCCTTCGGCCGTGTAGGCGTAGGCGTTCTCGCTCAGGCGGGTGAAGCTGACCTGCTTCTCTTGCAGATCGGCCTGGCTGGCAAAGGTCTTGGTGGAAGTCATCGCGTGCACCCGCTGAAGAACATGGCGCTTGATGCTAGCGCACGAGTTCTGTATTGTCGAACGCGTTAACCATCAACAAATACCACCATGCCCCGCCCAGCCCGCGTCGAACCAACCGCCACCCCTGTGGCCCAGCGCGGCATCCAGAGCATCGAGGTTGGCGGCGCCCTGCTGCGCGCGCTGGCCCACCACGGCCGCCCGCTGCCGCTGAAAGAGCTGGCCGCCAGCGCCGGCATGGCGCCCGCCAAGGCCCACCCGTATCTCGTGAGCTTTGGCAAGCTGGGCCTGGTGGCGCAAGACGCCGGCGGGCGCTACGGCCTGGGCCCGCTGGCCATGCAGCTGGGCTTGATCAGCCTGCAGCAGCTCGACCCGCTGGCGCTGGCCACGCCCCTGATCGAAGAGCTGGCCGCCGAGTGCGGGCACACCATGGCCGTGGCCGTGTGGGGCGACCGTGGGGCCACCATCGTGCGCGTGGCGCAGCCGCCCACCGCCGTGTTCGTGGGCATGCGCCACGGCACGGTGATGAGCCTGCGTGCCACGGCCAGCGGCCGGCTCTTCGCGGCACTGCTGCCGCCAGCCATGGTGCAACCGGTGCTGCGTGACGAGCACCAGGCCAGCGGCCGCCGCGGCGCTGCGCTGGACGCCGAACTGCGCGCCGCGCTGCAGGCCGTGCGCGACGAGGGCATCAGCCGCGTGCAGGACGTCTACCTGCCCGGCATCAGCGCGCTGGCCGCGCCGGTGTTCGACGGCAGTGGGGCGCTGGTGCTCAGCCTCACCGCCATCGGGCCCACGGCGGTGTTCGACAGCCGCCCGGGCAGCGCACTGGTGCGGCGCGTGACGGACGCAGCCCAGGGCCTCTCCACCCGCCTGGGCTGGCGCGCGGCGCCGGCCTGAGGCACGGCGGGGGCCTTGGGTGCTGCCCGCTCCGCGGCAGTGGCCAGCGGGGAATGAATAATGCAACCCACAACGCGGGCCGCGAACGTCGGGCCTCGTGGCCTGTGCCATGGCCTTGGCCACCCTTGCCCGAACCGGAGATCCAGCGTCCCGATGGTCACCGACAGCGATATCGACCGGGCCCTGCAGGCCGAACGCCTGGTGCAGCACGAACGCGTGCTGCGCGGCTCGATGCTGGGCAGCAGCAGCATCGGCCTGCTGCTGGCCACGGCGTTGTGGAGCGTGTCCGCACCGGGGGCGGTGCTGGCCTGGCTGGCCGCGCTGGCCGTCGCGTTGGCGCTGCGCTGGGCGGGCGTGCGTGCGCACGCGTCGCGCAGCCTGACCGCCGAAGAATACGCGCGCTCGGCGCTGCGCCACCGCGCCAGCTTCCTGCTGCACGGCCTGGTGTGGGTGAGCGTGGTGCTGGTGCCCTCACAGTTGCAGCCCGGCCGCGAACTCGACCTGCTCGTGTTCGCGCTCAGCATCGTCACGGCCGGGGCGCTCACCACCGCGGCCTTCGATCTGCGCACCGCCCTCTTCTTCGCGCTGCCCACCGTGAGCGCGGCCCTGTTGCTGGCGCTGGGCACCCAGGACCCCGGCGCCATGGCGCTGGCTGCGATGGCCGCGATCTACCTGTGCATCACCGCCAGCACCGCCCGGCGCGCGCAACTGCTGGTGCGGGAAGGCGTGCGGCTGCGCCTGGTGGAGAACCAGCGGGCCAACGAAGCCCAGCTCAGCCGGCAGCGCGCCGACGACGTGACGCAGCGCCTGGCCGACCAGCACCGGCTGCTGACCCAGCTGCTGCAGACCACGCAGCAGGGCTTCTGGTTCATCGACAACCAGGCGCGCACCACCGACCTGAACCCGGCGATGGCCCGCATGCTGGGCGAGCCGCATGAAGCCCTGATCGGCCGCCGGGTGCAGGACTTCGTGGCCCCCGAGTACATGCCGCTGCTGGAAACCGAACTCGCGCAGCGCATCGGCGGCGCTGCGGGCCACTACGAGCTGGCCCTGCTGCGCGCCGACGGCCACCGCCTGCACTGCGTGTGCAGCGCCACGGCCCTGTTCGACGCCCAAGGCGAGAAGGTGGGTTCGGTGGGCGTGTGGACCGACATCACGCAACGCCGCAACACCGAGGCCGCGCTGCGCCACTACGAGCTGGCGGTGAACGCCATCAGCGACGTGGTGTCGGTGGTCGACCGCAACGAGCGCTACCTGCTCGTCAACGACGCGTGGTGCCGCGCCTCCCGCGTGCCGCGCGAGGCGGCCCTGGGCCGGTTGACGAGCGAGGTGCTGTCGCACCGCGTGACCGAGGCTCGCCTGCAGGCCCTGCGGGAGTGCATGGCCACCGGCGAGGTGCGCAGCGCGCGCGGCCCCGATCCGCGCGCCTCGCGGCCCAACTGCGTCATCGAGACACACTACTTCCCGCAGAAAGAGGGCGCCGGCCGCGTGCAGCAGGTGGTGATGGTCACGCGCGACGTCACCGAGCAGGAGCGCAGCCGCAACGCGCTGCTGGCCAGCGCGGCCGAACACCGGGCGCTGCTCGACAACTTCCCGGGTTTCATCAGCCGGCTCGACCGCCAGCACCGCTACACCTACGTCAACCAACGCCTGGCCGCCTTGTTCGGCCGCACCCCGGAGGCGGTGGTGGGCTGCAGCCTGGCCGACGTGCTGGGCGCAGAGCGCGCCACGGCGCTGCAACCCTTGATCGAACGCGTGCTTGGCGGCGAAGCCGTGAACTACGAGCACACCGTGCGGCCCGCAGGTGCCGAGCCGCTGGACCTGCAGGTGCGCATGGTGGCCGGCGCCGACCCGCTCAGCGGCGAGCCCGTGGTCTACGGCTTCACGCTCGACATCACGCAGCGCAAGCGCGCCGAGGCCGCGCTGCAGGCCAGCTCGGCCGAGCTGGGGGCTCTGCTGGCGGCCTTTCCGGGCTACATCGCGGCCACCGACGAGGCCATGCGCTACACCTACGTCAACGACCGCCTTCTCGCGGTGTGGGACCTCTCGCGCGAAGCCGCCATCGGCCGCACCGTGCGCGAGGTGCTGGGCGACGAGCGCGCCGGGCCCGTGGAAGCCGCCATCCAGCGCGCGCACCGCGGCGAGTACTCGGTCACCGAAGCGGCCTTCGACCCCGGCCCCGACGGGCAGCGGCTGGTGCTGGAAGTGACCCGCGTGACCGGCACCCGCCAGGCCGACGGGCGCCAGACCTGCTACGCCTTCGGCGTGGACATCACCGCGCGCAAGCGGGCCGAAGAAGCGCTGATCGCGGCGCGCGACGAGGCCGAGAGCGCCAACCGCGCGAAATCGCAGTTCCTCTCGCAGATGTCGCACGAGCTGCGCACGCCGCTGAACGCCATCCTGGGCTTCGGGCAGTTGCTCGATTCCGACCCGCGCGCGACGCTGGTGCCGCACCAGCAGGCCTGGGTGCGCGAGATGCTGCGCGGCGCCGAGCACCTGCTCAGCCTGATCAACGAGATCCTCGACCTCGGGCGCATCGAGGCCGGCGAACTCCCGCTGGACCTGCAGCCGCTGGCGCCCGGCGAACTCGTCGACGAGTGCCTGGCGCTGGTGCAGGCGCTGGCGCAAAGCCTGGACGTGCGCCTGGGCGCCACGCCGGGCGGGCTGGAAGGCCTGCAGGTGCGCGCCGACCGGCGCCGCCTGAAGCAGGTGCTGCTGAACCTGCTGGGCAACGCCATCAAGTACAACCGCCCCGGCGGCACGGTGGCGGTGCTGTGGCGCCTGGAGGGCAGCGAACTCTGGCTCGGCGTGCGTGACAGCGGCCGCGGCCTCACGCCCGACGAGCAGGCGCGGCTGTTCCAGCCCTTCGAGCGCCTGGGGGCCGCGCAATCGGGCATCGAGGGCACCGGCATCGGGCTGGCCATCAGCCGCCGCCTCGTGCTGGCCATGGGCGGGCAGATCGGCGTGCACAGCGTTCCCGGCGAAGGCAGCACCTTCTGGCTGCGCCTGCCGCGCGATGGCGCCAGCCCGGCAGCCCAGCGCCTGCCGCATGGCGGCGCGCAGCCTGAAGCGGCGCCGGCGGCGGC
>VYLK01000622.1_pt1 | contig 10615 bp, 8 predicted proteins | sample 5114321 | NCBI WGS metagenome assembly VYLK01 (sample SAMN12291792, study PRJNA351875) | freshwater metagenome | isolation source: freshwater lake | place: USA: Michigan, MSU2 Lake | collected 2011-08-16
TGACCAGATCAGGTCGCACTGATCGACACAAGAAACCTCTCTGAAAAGACACTCGCACAACACCCTTGAGTCAGGCTAGGCTAGGTCGATGAGTAATATGGCCAATCAAACCCCCTCCGACGAGACCACTGGACGCATTGATCGCGCCCTTGAAACCATTGCTGCGGTCCGCGCCGGCGTCGGGGGTGCGATCCTTGGCCAAGAGCGGGTGATTGATTTAACGCTCGCCACGATCTTGGCCGGCGGCCATGGCCTGTTAGTTGGCGCGCCCGGTCTTGCAAAAACCCGTCTCGTGGAGGCCGTAGCCATCGCAACGGGCCTTGATTGGGGGCGGGTTCAATTCACGCCAGATTTGATGCCTTCCGATATCATCGGGTCCGAGATCTTGGATCAAGACAGCGCTGGCAAGCGCAACTTTCGCTTTGTGCGCGGCCCCGTGTTCACGAGCCTCTTGATGGCAGACGAAATCAACCGGGCAAGCCCGCGTACCCAGTCTGCGCTATTGCAAGCCATGCAAGAAGGCCAAGTCACCGTGTCAGGCGTGACCTACCCTCTGCCGGAGCCCTTCTTTGTGTTGGCGACGCAAAACCCGATTGAGCAAGAGGGCACCTATCCCTTGCCCGAAGCGCAATTGGACCGCTTCTTATTACAAATTGACGTGCCCTTCCCGGATCGGGAGACGGAGCGGCAAGTCTTACTGGCGACGACGGGCGATAGCGATTTAGTTGCAAAGCAAGCTCTTAAACCCGGTGAGTTGGCCACTCTTCAGAGCTTTGTGCGCACCATGCCCGTGGGCGAAAAAATCCTCGACGCGGTTCTCGACCTCGTCCGCTCTGCACGGCCGGAAAGTGCCACCGATCCTGAGATTCGTGACCTCGTTGCGTGGGGGCCGGGCCCTCGTGCAGGCCAAGCCTTGATCAAAGCCGCGAAAGCGCGCGCCTTCCTTCGGGGCCGGGTTAGCCCGAGTTTGGATGACGTGACTTCGGTTGCGCGCGCGGCCCTCGCCCACCGCATGGCGCTAACCTGGCGGGCCCGCGCTGACGGCCTTGACCTCGCAAAACTGATTGACCGCTTGGTACAAGAGGCGCTGCGACCCGCATGAAGGCGAGCCAACAGGCTTTAATCCCTGCCAAATTGGCTGGCGATGCCCAGATTTTGGCAAAAGGCCTGCCTGCCCTCTTGATGGACGCGCGCAAAACCGCTGCCAGCTTGATGCTAGGCGCCCACGGGCGACGTCGGGCAGGGATGGGTGAGGCCTTTTGGCAGCACCGCGAACTCCTCGATGGCGAGAACCTAAGGCAAGTCGACTGGCGACGGTCCGCGCGCTCTGACCGGCTCTATGTCCGCGAGATGGAGCGTGAAAGCCCAGCCTCTTTGCAAATCTGGGTCGACACAAGGCCGTCGATGCTGTGGCGCAATCAGACAAGTCGACCCACCAAGGCTGAACGTGCCCTAGTTGTTGCCCTAGCACTGGCTATGGCTGCAAAGGCCGGGGGTGAGCGGGTGAGCACGCTCATGGGTGGCCAAGCCCTGGGCCAAGAGGAAGCATTTCTAGAGGCCCTGATTACCAATGGCGGACACTTTGACTCACACGCTCCGATTGATGATCGGAAGCAGTCACAAATCCTCATTGTCAGCGACGGGCTTGAACCGATTGAGGTCTGGGCAGAGCGCTTGCGTCGCCTGTCATCGGGTGCCCTGCCCGTCCTCTTTGTTCTGATCCGCGACCCAGATGAGGAGGCCTTCCCATTTGAGGGCCGGGTGTCCTTTATGGCACCTGGAACCAATACGCCCGTGATCATCGGCCAAGCCGGCGCTGCGCGGGACGATTATCAGCGCATCTATCGGCTCCATGGCGAAGCACTCCGGGCTGCCCTTGCCAGCGCACGGGGTCATTTGGTGACCCACGCCACCGACCAACCTGCTTTGCCAGTGACCCTACAGGCAGCGGCCTTGCTGGACGGTCGCGGTGCCTCCAGCCTCGGGGTGGGCTGAAGCATGTTCACGCTTGGCCCTTTGGGTATCACAACCCCTCTTGCTTTATTAGCGTTGGCCGCCTTACCGCTGATTTGGCTGGTTATTCGCGCCTTGCCACCTGCACCGCGTGAGCAAGTTTTTCCGCCTACAGCTCTCCTAGCCAAACTACCGAACACCGAAGAAACCCCGAAAAAGACTCCACCTTGGCTCGCTTGGTTTCGGGTGATTGCCCTAAGCCTTTTGGTGCTTGGATTTGCCGGTCCGGTTCTCAATCCGATTACGACACCAGATGCGCGGCCCTTATTGATCGTGCTGGACGACGGCTGGACATCGGCCCCGGCATGGCGTGCGGTCACAGAGGAAGCAGCCCAAACTGCACGGGCAGCCACAGGTCCTGTCCGCCTTTTGTTGACCGCAAGTGGGCGTGGCCAATCTGGGCCGCTTGAGGTCTTAAGCCCAAATCAAGCCGCAGCGCGCATTCTTGCAGCCCAACCCAAGCCTGTTTTGCCAGACCCCGCTTGGGCAACAAAGGCGCTGGCCAGCCTTCCAAAGGGCCAGCGCATTCTCTGGTTTTCAGACGGCGTGGACCACGCAGGCAGCACGGAATTTGCTAGCACACTGACGCAGATTGGTGTTGTCCGATTACGCAGCGTACCGCAAGGCGCGGTCGCGATTACGCGTGCAGCAGCTACCTCCGAAGGCTATAGCCTCGGCCTGTTGGCAGGCCCGTCTACCAACCGGACGCAAAGGCTAGAGGCGGTGAATAGTCGCGGGCAGAGGTTGCGTGAAGCCACGCAGGCTGTGGTCCCAACGGGGGTCAGCTTTGCCCTAGAATCTGTCATCATGCGCGATGTCGCAGCCCTTCGTACTGCTGATGCGCGCTCAGCAGGGGGCGTCTATCTGCTGGACGCCTTTGATCGCCGCGTCCGCACCGGCTTGATTGCTGAACGCCAAGATGATCAGCCCCTCTTGTCTGACGCCCACTATTTGGAAGAAGCACTCAAACCCTCGACTGATTTGACGCGGGCCAATCTGTCTCGTTTGGCGGAAGCAGGTCTGGACGCGCTGATCCTACCAGATGCTGGCGAATTAGCGCCACAAGACAGCGCGGCGTTGGAACGCTTTGTTCGCGCCGGGGGCCTTTTGATTAGGACGGCGGGGCCCAAGATTTTAGCTGCGGGTCCAAGCCCGTTGATCCCGGCCGCGCTTGGCCCTGAACCTCGCACGGTGCGCGGCAGCATGACGTGGGACAATGCTGGCAAGGTGGCCGCGTTTGACCGAACGAGCCCTTTTGCTGGCTTACCCGTTCCAGACGATGCCCGCGTTACCCAAGTCGCGGTCCTAGCCCCTGAAACTGGCGAAGCCGCATCTGCGTCGACCCGCGATAACCAAGCGCTACAAATCTGGGCAAGGCTTTCGGACGGGACACCACTGGTTACGGCACGGGGACTAGGCAAGGGCAAAGTCGTCTTGTTTCACACCACTGCAGGCCCAGCTTGGAGCGATGTAGCCTTTTCGGGCCTGCAGGTCGCCATGTTGCGTCGCGTGCTGGCCCAAGCAGCCTCCAGCGCCATTCCGGCCAATTTTGTGGTTGGCACTGCGCCTCTAAAACCGGTCTTAGTGCTCGATGGCTTTGGCGCATTTCGGGCGCCAGACCCACAAATTCGTTCCATTAGAGCCGAGGACGTTCAAACGCTGCGGCCTAGCCTAGATCAGCCGCCAGGCATTTATGAAGGCGGTGGCGTGCGCTGGGTTTTGCAAGCGGCGGCCCCCAATTTGCGATTGGACCCCTTACCAGATTTGCCAAAGGTCGAGCGCGTGGCGCAGGCTGAAAAGCAACCTCAGTCGCTATCTGGTCCGCTCCTCGGCTTGGGCATGGCCCTGCTGCTGGCAGATATGCTCATCAGCCTCCTTCTTGCGCATAAATTTGCGGGCCTTAAGGCGTTTAGCTGGGCTCGCAAGAAGCGGCAGCCAAGCCCGACTTTGGTCAGTCTTATGCTGGCCTGCCTTATGCTGTTTGGCGGCGCGCAAGAGGCCTTCGCGCAGAAGAACAAAGCCGGTCAGCGCCAAGGCGATCTTGCTCTAGCCTTTATCAAAACGGGGGACGGGGCGCAGGACTCACAAACCCAACGAGGCCTTGAAGGGCTTTCGCGGGCGCTACGTGATCGGACATCCGTGGAGCCGGGTGCCGTCATTGGCCTAGACCCGGCCCAAGACGATTTGGCGCTTTATCCGATCCTATTTTGGACCTTAGGCGATAGTGTTATTGAAACGCGGCCCGAAGTCGCCAGTGCCTTAGACCGTTATATGAAGAACGGTGGCGTCTTGTTCATCGATTCCCGTGGTGCTGGCCGCACGCCAGCCATGGCGCGTCAGATCGCCCGTGCGGCATTGCGCGGCATCGAAGCCCCACCTTTGGCCCCCGTGCCAAATGGCCATGTTCTGACCAAAGCCTTTTACATCCTTCAGCGCTTTCCCGGTCGCTATCCAAATGCCAGATTATGGGTTGAAACAGAGGCATCTGCGGCAGCGAGTGCCAATGACGGCGTCTCGCCGCTCATTCTCGGCGATGGTGACTGGGTCTCCGCTTGGGCCAAAGCCCCCAATGGCCTGCCGCAAGGTTTCGACGGAACAGGACCGAGCGCCAATGAAGTTGCGCTTCGGGTCGGCATCAATGTCGTTCTTTACGCGTTGACTGGCAATTACAAGGCCGATCAAGTCCATGCGCCCGCGCTGTTGGAACGACTGGGTCGCAGGCAGGAACAGCCACGATAATGGGCATTGACCTGATCAAACTGGGTTTTGACCCTTGGCTTCCGCCCGCAGTCCTATTGGGCATCGCGATTGTGGGCTTGGTCTTGGTCGGCCTCTACATGCGCCTGGGGGGCAAGGCCCCGGTTACGCGTCTGTGCCTTTTAGTCGTCGCGCTTCTAGGCTTATCGGGTCCCAGCCAAATTCAGGAAGAGCGTGTAGCCCTAACGGACATCGTCAGCATTTTGGTAGACCGTTCTGAAAGCATGGCTTTGTCCGATCGCACAAAAGGTGCTGAGGCTGCATTAGGCGCACTCAAAGCGCGCTTAAGCCAAGTTGAGAATTTGGAAGTCCGCGTTACCTATTTTGATGGCGGCGGCGCAGGCACGGCCCTTGGCGCGGGCCTTGATCAAGCTTTTGCCGATATCCCGCCAGACCGGGTGGCCGGAGCGATTATCATCAGCGACGGTCGCTTCATAGACGGGGAAGACGCAGCCCGCCCCTTCCCGTTGCATCAAGTCCTTGTCGGTAGCCCGCAAGAGCGCGACCGACGAATTGATCTCAGGTCAGCCCCAAAACAGGCACCGATCGGTGAAATCACCAAGGTTATAGTACGGGTCGAAGATACTGATAGCTCGGTCCCTTTGACGGTGCGCGTCGGCACGGACGCGCCACAGACGCTAAACGTGCAGACGGGTGAAGATATCGTCATTGAAGTACCAATTGCGCAACGCGGAATTGTGCCGATTGCCATTGAAACGCCGGGGGTCGCAGGCGAAGTTTCAACCGCGAATAATGGGCTCGCGCTCTCGATCACCGGTGTACGCGACCGTCTAAGGGTCATGCTGGTGACAGGCCAGCCCTATGCGGGGTCACGGGCTTGGCGGAATCTCTTGAAGTCAGACCCAAGCGTGGATTTGGTGCAATTCACCATCCTCCGACCGCCCGAGAAGCAGGACTTTACGCCGACAGAAGAACTATCGCTCATCCCCTTCCCGACGCGCGAATTATTTCTCGATAAGATTGATAGTTTCGACTTGGTGGTTTTTGACCGCTTCTCGCGGCTTTCGGTTTTGCCGGACGCCTATCTCGACTCTGTCGCGCAATGGGTTGAGGGCGGTGGAGCCTTTTTGATGCTGGCAGGTCCATCGGAAGGACTTGACGAAGGGGTTCAGTCGACGCCGCTGAGCCGCATTCTGCCCGTGCAATCGCGGGGGGAGCCGATTGAAACGGCTTTCCGACCCACCTTAACAGAACGCGGCCGCACCCATCCGGTTTCTGCCAGCTTGGCTGAGCAGTCCGACACATGGGGCACGTGGCTGCGCGTCCAACCATCCACCGCGACTGGGGACGTCTTGTTAGAAGGCGCCGGCGAACCATTGCTGGTTTTAGGCCAAGTTGGCCGCGGACGCGTGGCTGCGGTGATGAGTGATCAGGCTTGGTTGTGGCGTCGCGGCTATGATGGTGGCGGCCCGTTTGATGAACTTTTTCGCCGCACGGCCCATTGGCTTATGAAAGAAGCAGACCTTGAAGCAGATCGCCTCATTCTGCGCAGCCAGTTTGGCCGTCTTCTGATAGAGCGGCAAAGCGGCGAAGACCCAGGCCCTGCCCAAGTCACCCTGTCGGGCCAAACCTTCCCGGTCGCACTTTCCGCCTCTGGGACAGGTGTTTGGCGGGGCGAGAGCACAATGGCTAAGCCTGGACTGGTGTTCGTGCAATCGGGTGACAAAAGCGCCTTTATCGTCGCGGGCATTGGCAATCCCAACGAAGCCCGCCTGTTAACAGCAGACCCCGCGGCGCTCGCAGACCCGCAAGCCAAGCAAGGTGGCGGGAGTGTGACGTGGGTTGGGTTAGCGGGTACCGGCCCCCTGCCCAACATCACCCGCTTAGGCAAAAGCCAGAAAGCCGGAACCGATGGGCTAGGTTTGCGGCGCTCAGGAGCCACCAGCGTGACCGCAACGAGCCGAGACGCGCTCCTGCCGCCTTGGGTCTATGCGATCTTATTGGTTGGGATGGCCCTATTTGGCTGGTGGCGAGAAGGTAGGTTGACCCCTTCGCGCCGCAAGCTTTAAAGCGCGGCTTGGATCAAGAGTTTGCCTGCTGGGATCGCTACATCCAAGCCCGGGCTGGGGCGCCAGAGAAGGCGGTTTGGGTCAGCAGGCCCCGGCAGGATCATTTGCCCCTTCAGCACCCGCTTAAAGCCATAGGGCTCAAAGAACGCGAGGTCGCCCACCAAAATGACTGGCAGGCCCGTTAGGTTATCACTGGCAGCTAGGCAGGCCTCGACCAGTTTGCCGCCCAAGCCTTGGCCCTGTTGATCCGGCGCAACCGCAATTGGCCCTAAGAACAACGCTTTATCGCCCTGATCGGTAACCAGAGGCCAGAGGCGGCACGCGCCGACGATTCGGCCAGCGTCTGATAACGCCACGAAAGAAACGTCGCGACGACAGCTGTTACCCTCGCGCAGGCGGGCAGCCGCTTTTGCGTGCCGCCCGGGGCCAAAAGCTAAAGCGTAAAGCGCTTCAGCGCCCGCATCATATGCGGCGTCATCGGGTAGAAGGTCAAAAGTCGCGGTCAATTCTCGGGTCACTTCTGTCAATCAGAGCAGAACAATGCGCCTCAGGAACGCGCGCGCGATGCTTTAAAGGACATGAGCCCCCTATGAAAGGCGCAAATCACACTTTTGAATTTAAGTCTGGCAGCAAATAGGCTAGGCCCAAGCGCGTGCTGTTTGAACCAAATGCAGGCTAGGAACGTAATATGAGTATGACCAAATCCCCTCTGCGCCCCGCCCTCGCCCTTTTCCTGCCGCTGCTCAGTGCCATTGGGCTCGCAAGCCCTTCTCAGGCTGACACAGCCGAGCCTACATTTAAGCGGGTTCTCCGCGAGGGCACGTTTGAGATCCGAGACTATGATAGCCAAGTGGTCGCTGAGGTTCGCGTCTCCGAAGGCCGCGGTGACCCTGCAAGCGCGGGCTTTAGGCCCTTAGCCCGCTATATTTTTGGCGGCAATAAACCGCGCGCCAGCATCGCAATGACGGCTCCGGTCACCCGGCAGCAAGAAGGCCAATCCATCGCCATGACCGCCCCAGTCACGCGTCAAGATGCGGGGGCAGAGTGGAAGGTGCGCTTTATCATGCCAGAAGGCTCAACGCTGGCGACCATGCCCGTCCCTAATGACCCAAATGTCCGTTTGTTGGAAGAGCCGGCGAAGCGCTACGGCGTGATCACCTTCTCGGGCTTTGGCAGTCAAGCCACGATGGCGCAGAAGAGTGAGGAATTGCGCACCTGGCTTCAAGGCAAAAAACTGACGCCGATGGGGGAACCGATCTTTGCGTCCTATGATCCGCCTTGGACTGCACCGTTTCTGCGCCGTCACGAAGTTTGGCTGGCGTTGGCCGTACCGGCCAAACCCTAAAAACAAACGAGATTTTGCATTGTGCGGAAAGAGTGGCTGGGGTGCTAGGGATCGAACCTAGGAATGTCGGTACCAAAAACCGATGCCTTACCGCTTGGCGACACCCCAAGAGAGGCAGGCAAATAGACGCGCTTGGCCTGCGGTGCAAGACTTTTGATCACATAAGCACTGCCATCCAACCTCAATACTGCCTTAGCTCTACCTAAGCCTCAGTTTAGCGAGCGCAGATAAGCAATAATCAAGGCGTCTAGCTCCGTCACCCAGTCACGCTTGGCTGCTGTGGGTAGCTTAACGGCCGCGGCTATGGCCGCATGGGTGGTCGCGATCAGCAGTTTACAAATAATGTCCAACCGAGTTTGATGGCCAGGCGCTACAAACGGCTGCAACACGTCCTTCATTTTAAGGGAAACTTGGTCATCCTCGCCAAAGGCATAGCCAGTCCCCGCAAATATTCGGTCGGATGCTTCTGTTAGTATGACATAAGCAGGATTGGCTTCGTAGAAAGCCAAGAATGGTGTGAGGAAATCACGGCCAGCTTGTTCGATGGATGCTGGCGGATTTGCTGCTTGGCCCTGTACATTTTTCTCTGCAATGGCTTCAATTATCGCACCATATCTCTCTGCTAAAGCAGTCAAGAGTGCGGCGCGATTAGGAAAGAATTGGTAGAGCGAGCCCGGCGAAGTGGCTGCATGCTTTGCAACCATATCCATTCTAAGTCCCTCGGCCCCATGCACCAGAATCAAGTCTGCTGCCGCATCCAAAAGGCGGTCCACTCGGCGCTGACCCCGGTCTTGGCTGGGTGTTTTGGCTATCAAAACCGTCATCACCTATCTCTCCTGGCGCATCGCGATTAGCTGTATTGACAATACGAGACTTATCTCATATTTGCAAATACGAGATTAATCTCATGTTTTGGAGAGCCGCTAATGATTAGCCTTAATCGCCGTGCCCTAGTCGGGGGCCTTACAGCTTCAACCCTGGCTTCTTCGGTGCGGGCCGGAACGGTCACAGATACCGATGTGATTATCATCGGCGCTGGCGTCGCGGGCATATCGGCAGCTCGACAGCTCAAGTCGGCTGGCGTTCGCGCAATCATTTTAGAGGCGCGAGACCGGATTGGCGGTCGCGTCCTTACAGACACACAAACCTTGGGCCGCACTTTTGATCGCGGTCCCTATTGGCTGCATAACAAAGCAACCAACCCCTTAGTGCCCTTAGCGCGAGATGGCGGCATCGAGTTGGTCGAAAGCAGCTATGACAATGGCAATATCTTTCATCAAGGAGCTCTAAGTACCAATCCGTCTTGGAAGGACGCGACTGAGGCCGCTGAGGCCTGGGAAATGCGCCAGCTTTTGCCCTTTGCTCGGCTAATTGATCGGGCTTTGGGCGCGACCTTACCCAATCCGAGCCCCGCGCAACGCCATGTAGCCAATATCTTTGCCGTGGAAATGGGCGAAGACCCAAGCTTGGTCTCGCTGCAGGGCTATTACGATCTTGAGGCAGGTGAAGACTTAATTCCTGTAAGAGGCATGGGGCCACTTGTGCTGGGCTTAGCTGGTGGGTTGAAAGTTCGCCTAAACTGCCCCGTTTCGACGCTGCGCTGGAATGAAGCGCATGGCGTTACCGCCATTGGAAGTTTTGGGCAGATAACCGCCAGAAAAGTCATTATCACTGTGCCAACAGGCGTCTTAGCCTCTGGCGCTATCCGGTTTGATCCTGCTCTTCCAAGCGCAAAGCAAACCGCGCTGGCTAACTTGCCTATGGGTGCCTTGGAAAAAGTGGCCATGGTGTTGCCCGCACCCATGCCAGACTTGCCCGAATATGCCCTTTCCAACAGTCACATTCAAAAAGGCCAGTATCATGCGCTGGTAAGCGCACCGGATAAAGGGATGATTACGGCTCTGATCCCGGGTCCTGTATCGCGCGCCCTGCACCAGGAAGGCGCTGCAGCGCTGGAAGCCTTTGCGTTAGATGTGCTCAAAAATGTGATCGGGACACAAGCGCGCGTAAGTGCTGCAAGCTCCACCAATTGGCAAGGTGATCCCCTCGCCCTTGGCTCTTACGCCCATCAGACAGTAGGCCATGCCAATGCGCGGAAAATCTATTCGCAACCCGTTGAAGATCGACTGTTTTTCGCAGGTGATGGCGGTGACGATCCTTTGGCGGTCACTGTCGGCGGTGCATGGCGTCAAGGCCAAAAGGCCGCCCAGTCTGTCGCTCGACAACTTAGTAACGGGCGGCGCTGAACACACCGTCGGCCTTGTATCTGGCGCTAGTCGAAGCAGTCGATTTCCTATATCACCAAGAGTGATTAGAGTGCCTGCTCGGCCTATCTTTTGAACCAGATGGCGCGGGCACCGTGGAGGTCAGGGTGAAGCAATTTTTTATTACGATCGCAGGCGTCTTTTTGGGCCTCGTTTTATTTTTTATCCTGATCCCGATCATTCTGGTGGCATCGGTTGCGGGCTCC
>VYLK01000624.1_pt1 | contig 10603 bp, 9 predicted proteins | sample 5114321 | NCBI WGS metagenome assembly VYLK01 (sample SAMN12291792, study PRJNA351875) | freshwater metagenome | isolation source: freshwater lake | place: USA: Michigan, MSU2 Lake | collected 2011-08-16
ATTGGGTATGCCCTGCTCAACATCTCTTCTGAGGAAGGAACTGCCGCTATGAAAATCGGGCCGCTGATGGGGTTGGAGCCCCGCAGCCTCACCCGGCTGCTGAAGTCGATGGAAGAGAAAGGACTGATCTACCGGCAGGTGGATAAAAACGACAAGCGCTCCGTGCGCGTGCTGCTCACCCGGGAAGGCAGAAAGATGAAGGAAAAGTCGCGCGACACGGTGCTGCGGTTTAACGAAGCCGTGCGAGACGAGATACCTGCGCAAAAGCTGGACGTGTTTTTTGAAGTGATTCAGGAAATCAATGAAGTAATCGAAAAAAAGACATTGGTTGTTAGTTCTTAGTTGAAAGTGATTATTCGCGATCAACAGCTAACAACAAAAAACTAAAAACCAACAACTAAGCATTACGATATGAACCGTTCTATCAAAAAAGTGGCTGTACTCGGCTCGGGTGTTATGGGCTCTGCCATCGCCTGCCACTTTGCTAACATCGGTTGCCAGGTGCTGCTGCTCGACATTGCGCCCAACGCCCTTACTGAAGAAGAAAAGGCGAAAGGCCTTACGCTCGAGAGCAAGGCTGTGAAAAACCGGATTGTACAAACGTCCTTCGACCGCTGCATCAAGTCGAGCCCGGGCCCGATTTACAGCAAGAAGTTTATTCCGCGCATTTCACTGGGAAACTTCACGGACGATTTTTCGAAAATCAAGGACTACGACTGGACCATTGAAGTTGTAACCGAAAACCTCGACATCAAAAAGAAAGTGTACGAGCAGGTGGAGAAATTCCGCAAGCCGGGCACCCTCATCACCTCCAACACGTCTGGCATTCCCATCCACCTGATGGCCGATGGCCGCAGCGAGGATTTCAAAAAGCACTTCGCGGGCACGCACTTCTTTAACCCTCCACGTTACCTGAAGTTGTTTGAGGTTATCCCTACTCCGCATACCGATCCGGAGATCATGAAATTTCTGCTGCATTATGGCGATCTCTACCTGGGTAAGACGTCTGTGCTCTGTAAAGATACTCCGGCTTTCATCGGCAACCGCGTGGGCGTCTGGGGCCTGTTAAAAGTGATTGACTCCATGCAGAAGTACGATCTCAATGTAGATGAGATCGACAAACTCACCGGCCCGGTAATTGGCCGCCCCAAGTCGGCCACGTTCCGCACTTCGGATGTGGTGGGCCTCGACACGCTCGTAAAAGTGGCCAACAATCTCTACGCTGGCTTGCCCAACGATGAGGGCCGCGAGATGTTTAAACTCAGCGAGGTGGTAACGAAAATGGAGAAGAACAACTGGCTGGGAGATAAAACCGGTCAGGGCTTTTATAAGAAAGTAAAAACACCCGATGGTAAATCGGAAATCCACACACTGGATTTAAAAACCCTCGAATACAAACCCAAGGCAAAAGCAAAATTCGCCACCCTCGAAACCACGAAGACCATCGACAACCTGCGCGACCGTTTCAAAGTGTTGCTGGCAGGCAAAGACAAGGCAGGTGATTTCTATCGCGACTGTTTCTATGGTTTGTTTCAATACGCCTCCAACCGCATTCCGGAAATCAGCGATGAGCTGTACCGCATTGATGATGCTGTCTGCGCGGGCTTTGGATGGGAACTCGGGCCGTTTGATACCTGGGATGCGCTGGGCGTAGAAAAAACTGCGCAAGCCATGGAGGCTGCAGGCTACAAACCGGCAGCATGGGTTCACGAAATGTTGGCGGCCGGTCATAAAACATTCTATAAAGTAGAAGGCGGCCAGCGCAAGTACTACGATATTCCGAGCAAGAGCTACAAAACGATCACCAGCAAAGAGGCATTCATCATTCTCGAAAACCTCAGCGACAACATTGTTTGGAAAAATGCCGATTCTAAAGTCACCGACCTGGGCGATGGCGTGATCAATTTCTCGTGGCACAGCAAGAGCTATACGCTCGGCAGTGCCGTGGTGGAGGGCATGAACAAAGCCATTGATTTGGCTGAAAAAAATTACCGCGGGCTGGTGATCGGCCATCAGGGTGCAGATTTCTCGCTGGGTGCCAACCTGGGCATGGTGTTTATGTATGCCATCGAGCAGGATTATGATGAGTTGGATTTCATGGTGCGCGCGTTCCAGAATTCCGTTATGCGTATTCGCTATTCGGGCGTGCCCGTAGTAGTGTGCCCGCAGAGCCGCACATTGGGTGGCGGTTGCGAGATGACCATGCATGCCGACCTGGTGCAGGCGGCAGCTGAAACGTATATCGGTCTGGTGGAAGTTGGCGTGGGTCTGATTCCGGGAGGCGGAGGCACCAAAGAATTTACCAAGCGCGTAAGCGACATGTTTCAGGAAGGGGATGTGGAATTGAATGCGCTACAAAATGCGTTCATGAACATCGCTACTGCGAAAGTGGCGCTGAGTGCTGAGGAGGCACGCGAGATGGGCGTGCTGCGCGAGCAGGATCGCATCAGCGTGAACAAAGATCGCCAGATTCTGGATGCCAAAGCAGCCGTAATCGAGTTGGCCGATGCAGGCTATACCATGAAGCCACAGGCGACTAACATTCGCGTGCAGGGCCGCACCGGCATGGCGCTTTTTGCCGCAGGCGTAAACGGCATGAAGATGGGCCGCTACGTGAGCGAACACAATGCCAAAATCGCGATGAAGATCGCCAATATCATGTGCGGTGGCGACCTCAGCTACCCACAGGAAGTCAGCGAACAATACCTCCTCGACCTCGAGCGCGAAGCGTTTGTATCGCTGTGTGGCGAGCGGAAAACACTCGAACGGATACAGAGTATTTTAACAGGGGGAAAGCCTTTACGAAACTAAACGAAAAGGTTGTTAGTTGATGGTTGTTAGTTGCTAGACTAATGCCATCCTAACAACTTTAAACTAATAACTAACAACTAAAGTATGGATGCATACATCGTAGCCGGATTCAGAACAGGCGTTGGCAAAGCCAAGAAAGGTGGATTTCGTTTTACGCGGCCGGATGACCTTGCCGCTGACGTGATTAAGCACCTGGTGAAATCAGTGCCGGGCGTAGAAAACAAGATGGTGGAAGACCTCATCGTGGGCAACGCGGTGCCGGAGGCTGAGCAGGGCATGCAAATGGGCCGCATGATTTCGCTGTTAGCTCTTGGCGTTGACGTGCCAGGCATGGTGGTGAATCGCTACTGCGGATCAGGTTTGGAAACGATCGCCATCGCCAGCCAGCGGATTCAGGCCGGGCAGGCAGACATCATCATTGCCGGAGGCACTGAGTCGATGAGCATGGTGCCTGTGATGGGCTTCAAAACCGCACTCAACTGGACCATCGCCAAAGACAACCCGAACTACTACACCAGCATGGGCCTTACAGCTGAAGAAGTTTCGAAGCAATTCAAGATCTCCCGCGAGGAGCAGGACCAGTTTTCGTACGAATCACACATGAAGGCAGCGGCCGCCTGGAAAGCCGGCAAATTCAAAGACGAGGTTGTGCCGATCACGGTGGAGGAAACCTACGTAGATGAAACCATGAAGAAAAAAACCCGCGAGTTCGTGGTGGCCACCGATGAGGGCATTCGTGCGGATACTACAGTGGAAGGCCTCGCGAAGCTGAAGCCCGCCTTTGCCATGGGTGGAACGGTAACCGCAGGAAATTCTTCGCAGACTTCGGATGGTGCTGCGTTTGTGATGGTAGTGAGCGAGCGCATGGTAAAACAGCTCAACCTGAAACCCATTGCCCGGCTGGTCAGCTATGCCGTAGCTGGCGTAGAACCGCGCATCATGGGCATCGGACCGGTGGCGGCCATCCCTAAGGCGCTGAAGATCGCAGGCAAGAAACTGGATGACATCGACCTTATTGAGTTGAACGAAGCCTTTGCCGCACAGGCATTGGGCGTGGTAAAAGAGCTCGGCATCGACCGCAGCAAGCTGAACGTAAATGGTGGCGCTATTGCCGTGGGTCATCCCCTCGGATCATCGGGTGCACGCCTGTCCGTGCAACTCTTCAACGAACTCCGCAGACAGAACAAGAAGTACGGCATGGTAACAGCGTGTGTCGGTGGCGGCCAGGGCGTGGCGGGGGTTTATGAATTATTGAATTAGTTGTTGGTTGTTAGTTCGTAGTTGTCGGTAGGAAGACATGGAGTCGTATACAGATTTGGAAGTTTGGAAACAAGCCAAGGATTTGGTGCGGCAGATTTATGAACTGTCCAAGGGATTCCCTAAGGAAGAACAATTTGGACTAACTAATCAACTAAGGCGAGCGGCCGTTTCGATACCTTCCAACATCGCTGAAGGTTGTGGTCGCAATCACTTTAAAGACTCTATTCAATTGTTTTATATCGCCCGGGGCAGCTTATACGAAGTTGAAACGCAAGTATTGATCGCTTATGATTTGAAATACGTATCCGCTGGAGATCTAGACCACGCGATGGTTCGAATCAAATCGTGCAAGAGATTGTTGAGTGGCTTCATCAATTACTTCCAGAAGCGATCGACAGGACATTCAGCAACAGCCGTCAATGAACAATTTGTAGACTATAATGCAGATATCGAATCCCTCCCACCCAAAAACTAAAAACTACCAACTACCAACTAAGAACTAACAACTATCAACTAACAACTAACAACTATCAACTATCAACTAAGAACTACCAACCAATATGGCAACAGCAGTAGAGACCAAACAAGCAATCAAAGGCGGAGAATTCCTCATCCGCGAGACCAGCGCACACGACATCTTCATTCCCGAAGAGTTTACCGAAGAGCAACGCATGATCGCCCAGACCTGCAAAGACTTCCTGAAGCAGGAGGTGTACCCACGCCTGGACGAAATCGACTCGATGAAAAACCCTGAACTGATGCCGGCCCTGCTCGACAAAGCAGGCGAACTCGGCATGTTGGGCACGTCCGTACCCCAGGAACTCGGTGGCTTTGGCATGGACTTCAACTCCACCATGCTGGTAGCCGAAGTGCTCGGAGCCGGGCATTCGTTCGCGGTGGCCATCTCGGCCCACACAGGTATCGGCACACTGCCCATCCTGTATTATGGCAACGAAGCGCAAAAGAAAAAATACATCCCGAATCTGGCTTCCGGAAAATGGAAGGCTGCGTACTGCCTGACCGAACCCGACTCGGGCTCAGACGCGAATTCGGGCAAAACAAAAGCCACACTCTCGGCAGATGGCAAGCATTACATTCTCAACGGCCAGAAGATGTGGATAACCAACGGTGGCTTTGCAGACATTTATGTGGTGTTCGCCAAAATCGATAACGATAAAAACCTGTCGGCCTTCATCGTGGAGAAAGCGTTCGGTGGCATCACCATGAACGAAGAAGAAAAAAAGATGGGAATCAAGGGCTCGTCTACGCGCCAGATTTTCTTCAATGACTGCAAAGTGCCGGTGGAGAATTTGCTGAGCGAGCGCGAGAACGGATTTAAGATTGCCGTAAACATCCTCAACATCGGGCGCATCAAGCTGGGCGTGGCTGCGCTGGGCGGTTGCAAGATGGCCGTGAGCACCGCGGTAGGGTATGCAAAAGAGCGCAAACAATTCGGCACCGCCATTGCCAACTTTGGGGCGATCAAGCACAAGTTGGCCGAGATGACAACCAAAATATTTGCTTCGGAGTCAGCGCACTACCGCGCCAGCCAGAATATTGAAGATGCGTACCACGCGTTCATCGCCAGTGGCATGGACAGCAGCCAGGCACGTCTCAAGTCACTTGAAGAATTTGCCATTGAGTGCGCCATCATGAAGGTGCATGGCAGTGAGGTGCTCGACTTTGTAGTGGATGAAGGCGTACAGATCTATGGTGGCATGGGCTTCTCGGCCGAAGGACCGATGGACCGCGCCTACCGCGATGCGCGCATCAACCGGATCTTCGAAGGCACGAACGAAATCAACCGCATGCTCACCATCGACATGCTGCTGAAACGCGCTATGAAAGGTACGTTAGATCTGATGGCGCCTGCCATGGCCGTACAAAAAGAACTGATGAGCGTGCCGGATTTCGGCAGTGGCGAGGATGATGGCGTATTCGCGAAAGAGAAAAAGGTAATTGCTAATCTCAAAAAAGCCGGACTGATGGCGGCCGGATCAGCCGTACAGAAGTACATGATGAAACTCAGCGAAGAGCAGGAAGTACTCATGAACCTGGCCGACATGCTCATCGAAGGCTATGTGGCCGAGTCGTGCCTGCTGCGCGTGGAGAAAATGATCAGCCAACGGGGCGAGGCCGCCTGCGAGTTGGAGAAAGCCATGGCCATGATCTACTTGCACCATGCCGTGAACCGTGCTGCCGAAGCCGGTCGCGAAGCCATCAGCGCCTTTGCCGAAGGTGATGAGCTGCGCTTGATGCTGATGGGCCTGAAGCGATTCACCAAGATTGACCCATACAATTTGAAAGAAGCCAGACGCAAGGTGGCAAACCGGGTGATTGACAAAGGAGAGTATCCGTTTTAAATTATCGTAGTTGGTTGTTGGTTGTTAGTTGTTCGAAGCACAAGAAAAACGAATAGCCAACTACGAAAAACGAAAAAGCCCGGAATTGATTCCGGGTTTTTTGTTTAGGAAGAGGTCATTAACTGAAGTAGTTTCGACTTAATCTGACAGTTGGGTTAACTTAGAAGTGCAAATCAAAAAAGTTAAACCCATTAAACTGTCAGATGTATGAGAACAGAGACGAAGTTAATCAAAACCAAGTTAGGGCTAATCAACTTAGCCGAACAATTAGGAAACGTAAGCCAGGCATGTCGCATGATGGGCTATTCGCGCGACAGTTTCTATCGTATCAAAGAGCTGTACGATACGGGCGGAGAGCTCGCCCTAAAAGAAGTCAGCCGGAGGAAACCCATCGCCAAGAACAAGGTTGAACCACACGTGGAGCAAGCCATTGTCGAGTTCGCGGTCGAGCAACCAGCTTTGGGTCAATTGCGCGCAGCCAATGAGCTACGCAAGAAGGGTATCTTCATTTCGCGCTGTGGAGTACGTTGTGTTTGGCAACGGCACGATCTGGAAACTTTCCCTAAACGCTTAGCAGCTTTGGAAGCCAAGGTAGCCCAAGACGGGCTTATCCTAACCGAAGCACAGATGATCGCCATGGAACGGAAGAGGGAAAAGCGCGAAGCCTTTGGCGAAATCGAAACCGAGCACCCCGGTTATCTAGGTGCGCAGGATACGTACTATGTGGGTAACATCAAAGGCGTTGGCCGCATCTATCAGCAAACCTTTATCGACACCTATTCCAAGGTGGCCTTTGCCAAGCTCTACGACCGTAAAAACGCGATCACGGCAGCCGATATGCTCAATGACAAAGTGATGCCGTTCTTCGAAGAGCAACAGATCCCCCTGCTGCGCATACTCACCGATCGCGGAACGGAGTACTGCGGTAAAGCAGAATACCATGAGTACGAACTTTACCTCACCATCGAAAACGTAGAGCACTCCAGAACAAAAGTCAAGAGCCCGCAGAGCAACGGGATCTGCGAGCGATTCCACCGCACCATTCAGGATGAATTCTATGCAGTCGCCTTTCGCAAGAAGCTCTACCAGTCATTAGAGTCATTGCAAGCTGATCTTGACCTATGGATGACCGAGTACAACGAGCAGCGGACGCATACCGGAAAATACTGCTATGGCAGGACCCCTTGGGAAACATTCACTGCTTCGAAAGAATTGGCACTCGCCAAAATGGTGGATCAAAACTATCAACCGGCATGAGCAGCAATACTCATTCCTTACCAGCAGGCAGCGTTCAGCCACAAGCGGAGAGAATGTCAAGGGTGGCTTTGGACGTGCGGCTGGCTTTGCGCGGCCACTCGCGCAGCCCTTGACATTCTTGGAGCGGTGGCTACCTTTGCCTGCCGGGGAAGGAATGCAAATACAACCCGACTGTCAGATCAAGTCTTAACTATTACATCTTATCTCTCCGCAAAGTCTCCCGCCTCGGAGATTCTGTCGGAAATCATAACACCTATCGCAGAGTCCTGAGGCAGAGACTCTGCGAAGAAATAAAAAATATGAAGCGTTTTTTGTTATTATTTTTAATGGCAGCCACCTCGTGCACCTCCATTTATTTACCCAACGCCCAAAATGTTCCAACTTTCAAAGAAGCAAAGGAATTTCAAGGCAATGCTCAAGCACAAATTTTCCTACCCCCTTTTGCCCATAGCTTTCAAGCACAAGCCGCGTACTCACTTACTAACCATGTAGGTGTAGCGGCAAACTATTCCTATTCGCGCACCACTACAAAAGGTGAAGGCCAATTGGGAGAATTTGGCATTGGCTATTATACCACCACAAAAGGTAAAAATTACTTTAGCGCATTCCTTGGTTCTGGCCTTTCATCCTCAGAAGACGCTACCAATAATTTTGTATTCTTTCTATTTGGCAACCCAGACCCCAACGCAGCAACAAGAGAAAACGCAACGAGAGTGAAAAGCAATTACACCAGCTGGTTTATACAACCGAGCTATGGCTTTATTCTCTCTAATCATTTCAATTTGATTATTTCAATGAAAAGTAGTCTTATCAATTTTGAAAATACTTATTACGGAAAAATATTTATTCTATCAGAAAACCACGGGCCTTCATATCATTTTGAACCCTCGGCTACACTTAAAATTAACTTCGATAACAGTCATTTTAGCTTTATTGGGCAAGGTGGCATACATTTAACCAATGATAAAGATCCAAGAGCATTCACTAATTTTATCAGATTGGCTGTTGGAGTGCAATGGAGATTTTTACCTTCCCATAAAAAGAGTGAATAGGCGACTCGATTTATACTCACTGACATTGGCCATTTTTCAATACGCTCTTTTATTCCTCGCAGAGTCTCCCGTTTCGGGGACTCTGCGCTTACTTCCTTTATACTACATTCTCTCCTTCACTTGCCCTGCCTTACTTTTTCTTTCACTTATCTCCTGCTTCCGACAAAGTCCCCGAGGCGGGAGACTCTGCGGAGAAGAGGAATTTTAGTCGGACAATAGTGTTGAACATAATTAAAATTTAAAAGCAATTTTATCGTCTAGGTAAATTACTTCCCCTTCATTTTTCTTGCTGCATGGCCTGGGAGGGTAAAAAATGGATTTGTCTATTTCACTACCATAGTTAATTTGGTTGGTATTAACTTCTAAATATTTTTCACCGTTTGCATATACAATGACCTCGTATGGCTCTTTGTAGCCATTACTTTCTTTATAGTTGCTATAATAGCTTTCCCAATTAATACCATTTATGGTGTAAGCAGTTTTAAATAAGAGGGAATCTTTCTTATTAAAGAACACGTGGGTAATTGTAGTCTTACCTAAAAAGTCAATTCGAAGAAGGCTATCATCTTCCAAGTATACTTTTTGATCTGCCAATTTGAGGTTTAAAAACTCCAGTGGAGATAGATCTGGAAACGCAAAATTATTTTGATCAATAATGTCGCTACCGTAAAACAACAAATAGGGACCTTTGTCAGAATAGCGCCATTTGCAGCTCTTTGTCTTAGCTTGAACTGTAACCTGACCTAGGTATTCAAGTTGTACTTGTTTATAAAGATAATTGCCAGGTTGTAAATAATAATCAGTAGTAAAGAGAGTGGTTTTTGAATTCGTACTATCTTTTGATTTATACACCTCCATTGAAATGCGTGAGGGTAGGGTTTTCCATCTAGTTTCTCCGCCAATTGCGACCAAATAATTAGCGATTATTTCGTGAGGACTCTGTGACTTTGAAGCTGGCGAAAAAAAAAGCAAAAATGTAAGCGTTGTAAAAATTAGCGAATTCCTTTTTTTCACAATACCTATGTTAAAAAACACACCTCTACTTCTGTCAGATAAAATGATGAACAAATATAAAATCATCCACTCCAGTAATACCGGAATGGCAAGAAATATTTTGCCTGCCTTTGATTTCTTTAAAATTCGAATGGAAAGTAAATGTAAGCCTTGCCTCAGCGCTATAAATGTAACTTTTTCGAGTCTGACAATATTCAATTGGTGCGCCCAACTCTTTCATTTCTTTGAGTTCGTCATACAATTGGCTTTTGGAAATACCCAGCTTGGTTGCAAACTCATCGGGACAGCCCGTGGCTCTCCTTCTGATTAAATCGTCCATTCTTTTTAGTCTTTCAATGTACTTTAGTAAGCTCATAAAGTGGAAATTTAAAATTTCAGATTTAAGCTGTATGCTGAGTTCAATTAATAAGTGCAACACAAGAGGTTGAAAGAAGGGAAGATTTCTCTTCCCTTCAATTGACCAAGTTAATTAAACTTGTGTTGCGATGACAAATTATAAACAACTGGGTCTAGAGCAGGGGTATGTGATTGACCGCCTATTAAGGCAAGGAAAAAGCCAGAAAGAGATAGCCGATGTATTGGGATATCATAAATCGACCATCAGCCGTGAACTCAGGCGGAATACACCCCCTTCGCCTTTGTTGGTGTTGCACGTGAGCAGTAGCGCGTAGGCTCACCAACAAACGAGATGAACTCGGATAACGGGCGCTTTCGCTGATTTGTTTTGATACGCGTACTGCCCGAATAAACAACGCGCGGCCGGGATGCGAAGGGCCTGGTGCCCACGCGCCTCGCGTGGGCACGGGAGCGAAGCGTACCCCGGAGCAGCCCGAAAAGCCGCCCAAA